>Ga0187894_10002099_pt1 | contig 24314 bp, 20 predicted proteins | sample GBC1701081metaG_FD_136650 | JGI IMG/M metagenome (GOLD analysis project Ga0187894, IMG submission 136650) | White microbial mat communities from a lava cave in the Kipuka Kanohina Cave System on the Island of Hawaii, USA - GBC170108-1 metaG ... | reverse complement strand
GACGCACCAGAACGATACGCTCTTTGCGGAGTTGGATATAGCGCAAACCGAAGAGGTTAGCTTCAACAGCAAAGATGGTACGGAAGTTCATGGACTGCTCACCAAACCACTCGGTTATGTCGCCGGCAGCAAAGTTCCGCTATTACTGAGGATTCATGGCGGTCCGAATGCTCAGGATCAACATTCGTTCAGCATCGAACGGCAATGGTTTGCGGCAAATGGCTATGCAGTGCTGGCGGTCAATTATCGCGGCAGCGCCGGACGCGGGCAGAAATTCTCGCGGGCTATCTTTGCCGACTGGGGGCATTACGAAGTCGAAGACTTACTGGCAGGCGTTGACCAGGTAATTAAGATGGGCGTTGCCGATCCTGACCGATTGGGAGTTGGCGGCTGGAGTTATGGCGGCATCCTGACCGATTACCTAATTGCCAGCGACCACCGCTTCAAAGGCGCGACCAGTGGCGCAGGAACGGCGTTTACCGTTGCCTATTATGGAACCGATCAATACATCATCCAATATGATAATGAAATCGGTCCGCCATGGAATCCGAAAGCGTGGGAAACGTATATGAAAATTTCCTATCCGTTCCTGCACGCTGACCGCATCAAAACGCCGACGCTCTTTCTTTGCGGCGAGCGCGATTTTAATGTGCCGATTGCCGGCAGCGAGCAGATGTATCAGGCGTTGAAAAGTCTTGGCGTAGATACGCAACTGATAATCTATCCGAATGAAAATCACGGCATCAGTCGTCCGAGTTATGTTCGTGATCGGTTGGAGCGTTATCTGGCGTGGTATGACAAATATGTGAAGCGAACTCCGCCCGCATCGCCACAGCCGACGCCTGCCGGACGCGAAAAATGAAGTGAGAAGCAGCAAAAACTGCGGTTGGTAAAAAGTCGAGATGAGAAGTTTGGTGGAATGAAAAAAGCCCGCATTTACGGGCTTTTTTCAACGGAGGAAGAGGGATTCGAACCCTCGATAGAAGTGTTAGCTCCTATAACGGTTTAGCAAACCGCCGCCTTCAGCCGCTCGGCCATCCCTCCAAACAACGAAGCCACAGTATAGCGTAGACCTCATGCGCTTTCAAGCCGTTTCCTGTCAGCCTCGAAGCCAAAAATGTTTGTTGCTCCGGCAGAGGGTTTTGCCCAGAAGAGGCAAAACCTCTCCGGCGCTGTTATAATTTTTCGGGCTGCCTTTTGTGATTTCAGGAGTCTATTTCCATGAGCAAGGGAGGTGTTTCAAAGATGTAAAATTTTTATCTCGAAACGCCTCAACAGTTATGATGAATCCGGCAGTTTTATGATTGCAATTTGTTCTGTGCTTGCCTATAATCGCGCACGATTTATGGTGGTGTGTTCCCCAACCAGTGCAGGATAAAGAAGTAACAAATGAAATGCATTTTTCGCCTAGAGTGGGTCTATGCAGGCAGAGCTTTTAGACTTGAATGTATCTCCGTGTCCGAAATGTAGTGGGACAGGATGGGAGTTAGTAGAAGGCAAGGGCGTGCGTCCTTGCTTCTGCAAGAAGTCCGCCCGCGTCGAAACCCTTTTCACTTCTGCTCGCATTCCCGAACGCTTCAAAGACAGCGCCTTTGATACTTATGACGCTTATTGTCCGTCGTTGGCTCGCGCTTTGATGAATACCAAACGCTGGGCCGAGGATTATCCGAATATAGACGTGGGCTTGCTCTTTTTAGGGAGTTGCGGCGTCGGCAAAACACATCTTGCCGTAGCGGCGCTCAAGGCGCTCATTAAAGCAAAAAGTGTTTCGGGACTCTTCTATGATTTTCGCGACCTCTTGAAAGAGATTCAGGATAGCTATAATCCGAATACACACAATTCCGAATTGAAAATTTTATCACCAATTTTTGATGCGGAAGTGCTTGTCTTAGATGAACTCGGAGCCAGCAAGCCGACGGAGTGGGTGCAGGAGACCATGACCCACATCATCAATAAACGCTACCTCGACAAGAAGATAACCATTTTCACTTCCAACTATCTCGATATGACCATTGGCTCGGCGTATGACGAAACCTTGACTGATAGAGTCGGCGTGAGAATTCGTTCCCGACTTACGGAAATGTGCCGCCAGATTCTGGTTGAAGGTGATGATTATCGCAGCAAGTTGAGTGTGCGACGCAGCGGGCGGTTCACCACCGACAGGTTTTTATAATGATTGACGAGGAACTCATCGAAACTTGGCAGATTCATAATCGCATCCACCTTTACCTGCTCGACGCTATTGCCTCAGAAACTCTCAATAAACTCTCTGCTTCCAAAGGTCGTGATGTCGGCAATCAATTTGCCCATGTGCATAACGTCCGCTTGATGTGGCTTAAATCCGCCGCGCCGGAATTGCTCGAAGGTTTAATGAAAATCGAAAAAGAGCAGGCGAATGATAAATCATTGCTTTGTGAATCGCTACAGGCATCGGGCGAAGCGATAGCGGCTCTGCTCAAAAAGAGCCTCGAAACAGATGGCAGAATCAAAGGCTTCAAACCGCACGTCACTGCTTTTGTCGGTTATCTCATTTCACACGAATCGCATCATCGCGGGCAGATTGCTCTGACGCTTAAACAAGCGGGTGTACCGCTCGATAAAAAAGTCTCTTTCGGCATTTGGGAATGGGGTGTGCGCTGATGTGAAGCCAAAGGCGAAAGTATCTTGCTGAATACTGCCTTAAAAGGAAGAGCATTTCTCGCAAAGGCGCAAAGTTGAAGACGCAAAGAACGCCAAGAAAAACCTTTTGTTGAGCAGGTAAATGTAACCCTTGATTCGCATTGCAAATTTGCAGCCATCTTGTCCGTTGAATTGCCGTGACGAGTATAGTGCTGGCATACTCAAGAATCCCTCAATCCATCATTACCCGGAGGACAAACTGTGATTGCTCTTCTATTGTCGCTGCTTCTCGCCTTTTTCCCGTTTCAACAACCGCAACAAAATCGTCCGGCGGAAGCCACTCCCCGCCCAACAGAAGCGGCGCGGCAAGTGTCGCCCGTACCTGTGGTTGAAGAAAAGCCAATCGTTACCCGTCACGAAATAAAAGTCGGAACGAGGACGCTTGGTTATACTGCCACCACTGGCTATATGCCGATTAAGAATGCGGCAGGCGAGATGGAAGCGCAAATCTTCTTCATGGCATACACGCTCGATAATGCCGGCAGTGCGCCCAATCGCCCGTTGATGTTTTCCTTCAATGGCGGTCCGGGTTCTTCTTCTGTTTGGTTGCACCTTGGCGCACTAGGACCGAAGCGCGTCAAGATGCAGGATGAAGGCTGGATGCCCGCGCCGCCTTATCAATTGGTTGACAATGACAACACCTGGCTCGACCAGACCGATCTGGTCTTTATTGACCCGGTTGGCACGGGCTATAGTCGTCCGACTAAGCCGGAACTCGGCAGCAAATTCTTTGGACTGAGGGGCGACCTTGAATCGGTCGGCGAATTTATCCGAATGTATTTGACAAGATATGAACGCTGGTCGTCGCCGCTCTATCTGGTAGGCGAAAGCTACGGCACGACACGCGCTGCCGGACTCTCCGGCTATCTCATTGACAAGGGCATCGCGTTTAACGGCATTCTCCTTATCTCAACAATTATGAATTTTCAGACGGTGAGTTTCGCATCGGGCAATGATCTGCCTTACGTTTTGCACTTGCCGACCTATACGGCAACCGCGTGGTATCACAAAAAGCTGCCGCGTGATTTGCAACAGAAAGAGTTGCGGAAAGTATTGGATGAAGCCGAAAAGTGGGCGACAACAGAATATACGCTGGCGTTGCAAAAAGGTGACGCTTTAAGCGCCGCCGAACGTCAGGCAGTTGCGGAAAAGATGGCGCGTTATACCGGACTGGATAAGAGCTATGTTGAGAACGCCGATTTGCGGGTTGATCTTTCCCGTTTCAATAAAGAACTACTGCGCGACCAGAAACGTAGCGTCGGTCGCCTCGATAGCCGATTCAAAGGTATGGATGCGTCAGCAGTCGCCGAACGTCCCGATTTCGACCCCAGCATGACTGCTATTCGCGCACCGTATACGGCAGTCTTTAACAACTATGTGCGAACTGAACTGGGCTTCAAGTCCGATTTGGAATATTACATTCTCGGCGGCGGCGTCGGGCGTTGGGATTGGGGCGTGAATAATGGTTATGCTGATACCAGCGAAGCCCTCAGAAGCGCCTTCGCCAAAAATCCGTATCTCAGACTCTTTATCGCTTATGGCTATTACGATGCGGCAACGCCTTACTATGCCGCGCAATATACCTTAGATCACATGGGCATTGAGCGAGAGTTGCGAGCCAACATCACGAATCGCTATTACGAAGCCGGACACATGATGTACATAGACAAAAAGTCTCTGGTTCAGTTAAAACAGGATGTGTCAGCTTTCATCAAAGGCTCGGCGGGCAATTAAAGAATCTTCAACCGGGAGGCAGTTATGAACGCATTGCCAATCATGATTGGTGTGCTATGTGTCTTAGCAATCGCTTATCGTTACTACAGCGCCTTTCTTGCCACAACAGTCATGGTGTTGGATGCCAGCCGCGAAACCCCTGCCCATACGATGTACGACGGGCAGAACTACTATCCGACCAATAAATGGGTGTTGTTCGGGCATCACTTCGCGGCGATTTCCGGCGCGGGTCCGCTGGTGGGTCCGGTGCTGGCGGCACAGTTTGGCTTTCTGCCCGGTCTTTTATGGTTGGTGATTGGCGTGGCGCTTGGCGGCGCGGTTCACGATTTCATTATTCTTGCCGCCTCGACGCGACGTAACGGCAAATCGCTTGCTGATATTGCCCGCAATGAAATCAGCCCGCTTTCCGGCTTTATCACTGGGCTGGCAATTCTCTTTATCGTCATCATTGCGCTTGCAGGGCTTGGGCTTGTGGTTGTTAAGGCGTTGGGCGAAAGCCCTTGGGGGACGTTTACCGTAGGCTTTACGATTCCGTTGGCGCTCTTTATGGGATTGTATATGTACAAATTCCGTAAAGGCAAAATCACCGAAGGCACAATTATCGGCGTTATCGGCTTATTCATTGCTGTCATTCTTGGCGGCAAAATTTCGGAGTCCTCCTTAGCTCCCGCTTTTACCCTTTCGGAAACGACGATTACCTATCTGATGGCGGCTTATGGGTTTGCCGCATCAGTCTTGCCGGTGTGGATGTTGCTTTGACCGCGTGATTATCTCAGTTCGTATATGAAGATTGGCACAGTGGCATTTTTGATAATCGGCGTTATCGTGGTTGCGCCGAATCTGAATATGCCAGCGGTGACGCCGTTTGTGGCGGGCGGCGGACCGATTATTCCGGGCAAGATTTATCCCTTTGTCTTTATCACCATTGCCTGTGGGGCGATTTCCGGCTTTCATTCGCTCATCAGTTCCGGCACAACGCCAAAGATGATTATGGTCGAAACGCACGCCCGCATGATTGGTTACGGCGGGATGTTGATGGAAGGCATTGTCGGCGTTGTTGCTCTGGTTGCCGCATCGTCGCTGCTGCCCGGTGATTACTTCTCCATCAACATAGACCAAAAGACCGAAGCCTCAAAAGCCGCCTATATGCAGTTCGTAGATACGCACAGCACCGAAACATTCAATCTTCGTGAACAGGAACTGGAACGCCTGACGCAAGAGACCGGCGAGAAGGATTTGCGCGGACGCACCGGCGGCGCGGTGACGCTGGCAGTTGGCATAGCCCGCATCTTTGAAGCGATTCCCGGCTTTGGCGGCTTGATGAAATACTGGTATCACTTCGCTATCATGTTTGAAGCGTTGTTCATTCTAACGACGATTGATACCGGCACACGAGTCGCCCGGTTCTTACTTGGTGAATTTATGGGGCGATTCTATAAGCCGTTGGAACGCCCAGACTGGTTGCCGGGGGCAATCGGCACTACGGCTCTGATTGTTTGCGGCTGGGTCTACTTCATTCGCACGGGCAATGTCTCGACCATCTGGCCCATGTTCGGCATTGCCAATCAATTGCTTGCCGCCATTGCGCTCTGTGTCGGAACAACCGTAATTATCAATTCCGGCAGGAAGAAATATGCCTGGGTGACGTTGCTGCCATTGAGCTTTGTGGCAACGACAACGCTGATTGCCGGGTGGCGTTCGATATTCGACAACTTCATGAAAGATACGCTGAAGCCGGAGACAGCGGGGCGCGGCTATACGAATATCACCTTGACGGCAATTATGATGACCTGTGTGGTAATAGTTCTGGTAGACTCGATTTTGCGCTGGCGCAGAAAGATAAAGACACCAGACAGGCTACAGGAGCCGGTTCCGGCAATGGGCGATTGATTCTTCCGCCAGTTTATCAACCACGCAATCTATCGAGCAGTAATTTGTTGGTTACTCGAGTGTTCTCTTCTATGTCAATGACGACATAGATTGCTTCTGCTATGGCATAAAAGAACAGAAAAGCGAAAGCTGCCGAAAATAACCAGAAAATAGTACCGAAAATACCATAAAGTCCAAACACGGCTCCAAGTTCACCGAACTCTCTGCGAGCGGAACTTGCGCCAGCCATCGCAAAGAACAGAGATACTACCGCCATAAGCAGATACAGTCCGCTTACGACAAAAGCGAGAACTTTGTAGATGACGGCAATTAAGCGTAATGCCTTATACTTTTTGGTTGTATTGGCATCGGGTGAGAAACTGCGATTTGGCGGCGGGAAACTGACGCCGATGGCGTCGCCCGCTCTGTAGCCTTGCGAGCTAGCGGCTTGCGGATTCTGTTGATACGCGCCAAAATCCGGCGATAACATCTGCCCGCACAGCACACAGGCTTTCGCGCCATCCGGGTTTAGATTTCCACAATGGGGGCATTTCATGATTGACCTTCTCCTGAGGCATAGTTTGTTACTTCCTTAACCCGACAATGGTTAATCGAACTAAGGGAGTAACATCATAGCGATATAACTAAAGAGGAGAATAAAAGCAACCGCAATTGCACAAATTACACCAATTTCGCACAAATTTTCATCACCTAGGTTGACCCTTGAAAGTTGCACTATTTTAGCTTTGCCGCGACTCTCTCAAAATTATCTTTTGCCGTTTGAGCAAGCTGAATTTCGCCTCTTGTCTCCGCCATTTTGTAGGCTTTTTCGTAATTTTCGGCGGCTTGTTTTAATTGCCCGTTTTTCTCAAGGGCTTCGCCTAGGGAGTCGTACACATTGGCTGAATGCGGATAATTTTCAACATTTTTCCTGAATAAATTGATGGCTTCGTCAAGGCGATTTGCCTGAAGCATGGCGTATCCGGCGCGATTCAAAAGCTCTTCAGGAACATTGATAGGATACCCAAAGCGATTGGAGAGTTTTTTGTAATGCTCTTCCAAATCGGCAAGCGAACCGGAAGCGGGCGGTGTCCAACCGGCAAAAATTTTGCGAAACCCGGCGTAATAAGCAGGTAAAACGCTTGACGCATGATTTTCATTTTTGAACTGCTGAAATTCGTAGGCAAAATTTTTCGGCTTCGCCCGTTTCAGCAAATCCTGAAACGCCTGAAACCCTCTCATATAATCCGGCTCGTCGCCGACGGAGATGTACATTGTCTTTTTCCAGTCTTTGTTCTGCTTGAAGGTTTCTTCGGCGCGTTTGATGACAAAATCGTTATCCCAATGCAACACGGGGCTTGCGGCTATGAAAGCATTGAATAGCTCGGGGCGCGAAGCGAACGCATAAACCGCAAACAGACCGCCAAGTGAGTGTCCGGCAAAGACACGGAAAGGCTGCGTTCGATAATTCTTTTCGATTAACGGGATGACCTCTTTTTCAATAAACTCAAGAAACTTATCGCCGCCACCCGTACCCGCCCGCGCCGTTTTTGTTGGCGTTAAATCGCGTGTCCGGTTAGTGTTTTGAATACCGACAACAATCATTTCCGGCATCATGCCACCCCACGATTGCTGTTCGATGATTCCCGCCATCATCGTATTTTGCGGCGCGTGGGCATCGAGCATATAGACGACGGAAAATTTTTCGTCCGACTGATTGTACCCCGGCGGTACACGCACCAGAACGGTTCGTTCTTCGCCGAGAATCTGCGAATTGATTCTATGAACATTGTGGACAACGCTTGCCGCCTGTTGTGTCTGCCCGAACGCATTGCAGGTAAAACCAAATGTAAACAATGCCAGTATAAGTAATCTGTTTTTCATTGAAAGCCTCTGTCATCATTTGAACTGTGGTTTGTCAAGTTCAACGACTAACCATTTTTCCGTAGTTTTTGGATTTGTTTCGACTGGATATTTCGCGCTATCGGGGATTCCGGCATCAAATTTCATCAACCACTTTTCGCCCGTAAAACGCCTGCGAATAAACCTTACTATGGTTACAAGAAAACAGCACCCACGACCTACGGACAAAAAGCGATTCTGTTGCATAGGTTGAAAGTGACTTCTCGTAATTGCTTTGCTGGGGTTTTAAGGCGCTTGAAAAAATATAAGCACAAAGTTAGATGCAGCGCAACACCGAACAGTTTAGGAACTGCAAAAATCTTCGTATCGCTCGATTATGCATCCTTCAGCCCGGTAATCAACCAGCGAGCGCCGAACTTTCGCAACCAGATGGTCTGCCGCACAGAGCCGGTAAAGTTCTTCGGGTCGTCATAGTTGCCGAAATTCCAACTCTTTTGCAAATTCACCTGAGCCGCTTCGCCGGTTGCATCAATGCTGATATTGACGTTGCTTAACTGCATATCCATTTTGGCATAGCGTGAAAAGGCGCGGTTGAGGTCGGCGCGAACCGTGTTGACGCTGACATTTCTTTTGCCGTGATAGATGTCGAGCGTATCGGCATAATAGTTTATGTGAGCGTTGAGATCGTGGTCGCGCAATGCCTCGACCCAGTTATTCAAGGTTTGCGTCACTTCTTCTTTCGCTGCCGTCGTATTTGCTGCGGGAATGTTTGGCGTGACGCTTGGATTATCCGGCGGCATTGTCGGGCGTTTGGGCGGTGTTGTGGCGGCGCTATTGGCTGACGGTGTGGAACTGCTGCCCGGTGTTTCGGTAGTCGTGGGCTTGCTAACCTCTGAAGAAACTGTTTGTTTCGGCAAATTCCACCAGATGCCAACTCCGGCGGCGATGACCGCGACAACTGCTACTGTAAGAATAATCGCCAAGGTGCGCGAATTGGTGGCGCGTGGCGGTTGCGGATTACCCGTATAAGCCGGATAAGTCGGCAAGGTCATGGGGTGAACCGTTGCAACGGTCGGGACGAGAGGCGTTGCGCCGGTAATGGATGGAGCCGCGCCCGCGAATACCGGAGTTGTCGCCGGTGTATTGAACGCAAGCCCGCGCACGGCGGCGGTGAACTCACGCGCCAACGCCCCGGCGTTTTGCGGACGCGCTTCGCGGCGCTTTTCCATGGCGTGTAAAATCACCGTTTCGATAGCGGGTGAGACATTCGGGTTGACGGAACGGGGATTCGGCGGCGGTTGGGTGACGTGCTGCACAACGACGGCGGAGGGAGCCGTTGAATTGAACGGCAGAATGCCGGTAACGGCTTCATAGAGCATGACACCTAAACTGTAAATATCGGAGCGATGGTCAAGCTCTTCGCCCAGACATTGCTCAGGCGACATATAGTAAGGTGTGCCAAGAACGCTGCCCGCTTCGGTTAAATTCTTGTCGTTGGCGGAAAGGTCGCGCAATTTGGCGATGCCGAAATCCAGCACCTTTACGGTCAAGCCGTTTGCCGTTCTATGGACGACGATATTATCCGGCTTGATGTCACGATGGACGATATGATTTTGATGAGCGGCATCGAGGGCGGCGCAGACCTGAGCGAGAATATCGGCAAGGAAAGAGGGCGCAAGCGGTGTTTGCTGCTTGAGGATTTGCCGCAAACTTTCGCCTTCTGCCAGTTCCATGACCAGATAGAACAAGCCGTCGGCAGATTCGCCGAAATCGTAAATGGCGACGGCGTTCGGATGTTTGAGTTTGGCAGCGGCTTGCGCTTCACGGCGAAATCGGTCAATTGCCTGCTGATTTTCGACATGAGCCGTATTCATCAGTTTCAGGGCAACGAGGTCGCCGATTTGCAATCGTTCGGCGCGATAAACCGTACCCATACCGCCGGAACCGAGTTTGCCGACAATCTTATATTTCTTGTCAATGATGCGCCCACTCAAGCCATCGCTTTGCGTCATTGGTAGAGGCAACGACGGCGCAACGGGCAGACGACTCTCCACAACAGCCGGAGTAAAAGAAGCTATTGCTGGCAAGGCGCTGCCGCAAGTCGCACAGAAGCGATTATGGTCAGCAACAACGCTATGGCACGTTGGACAATTCATAACTCTGCTTTAGCCTCGCTTTTCATTGTACGAAAAATGAAGCTAAAGGTTGCTTGCGCTCCCAGGATACCGCTTAGGCTTTACCGCCTTCTGTTTTCGCTGGTCGTGACGACAAATTGGCTGCCCGGTTGGAAATCGAGATTGGGCGCGTCTACGGCTAGGCTGGTCGTTAAGCCGATGCCTGCGCCTGCCGCGCCGCCGATAGCTGCGCCTTTGCCGCCGCCAATCAAGCCGCCGATAAGAGCGCCAACTGCGCCACCGATAAGGCTACGGGTAACGGCGCGTTTCTTCATGGACTTGCCTGAGACATTGCCCTCTTCATCGGCGCGTCCGCCTTTACCGGCATTATCCACCTCATAGACTTCCTGAACCTGAGCGTCGAATTTTCCTTCATCGCCTTGAAAAGCAATGGTATCGAATGCCAGGGCGATTTCTGATTTCTTGCCCGCTTTGCCACCGGCTTTCAGCTTGGCGATGTGACCGCTGACAATGGCTCCGGCGTACTGTCGCGGCTCCAATACTTTGCACTCAAACTCATCGCCTTTCTTATTGTTTTGTGTGCTAATCGGCGACAAAAGTTCGAGCCGGAAATTCGCATTACCCGGCACTTCAATCTTTACAGGCGTAAAGCTGCCGAAGGTGGGGAACGCGGCGAGTAAGGTTATCAATCCCATTACAAGCATGGTAGTAAGTCGTTTCATGTTGCCCTCCAGGTGAAATCGTAATGATTCCGTTTCAAAGAAAAGTCACATCAAAAATACACTGCCAAATGCAGCTAGCGAATTAAATTTGTAAGCACGACAAGGTTTCCACTACAGAGACTCAGAGACACAGAGGTTGCACAGAGAAGATAACTCGCGCTGTCTCGGCTCTCTCAAGCCTCTGTGGAGAATCATTGTAGTCCTCATTCATTTTCATTCTCTGTTAAGGCTTGCTCCAGACCACGGTAAAAGAAACGGGTCTGTCTTTCTCTTTCGGTTTTATGCGAACGCGCAATCTCGAATAGCCGTTGCTGGCTTTCGGCGGCTCAACCATCGAAAGCCCTCTCCCGCCGTCTTTAATGTTCGCAGCATTGCCAAAGCGGTAGATGCAAGTTGTATTTGGCAGATAGCCACTGACGGAGACGCTGCCGCCCGATACCGTTACGGAGATAACCCCGCTCGACGATTGCGGCGTACCGGGGCTGCCGGAGATGGAGACGACAACCGTATCCTGATCTTCGTTGCCTGCCGAACCGGAGAGGCGACCGGGTTGTACGCTGGGCGGTGGCTGCGGATCGCGTGGCGGATTGGGATCATCCGGCGGCGGTTCATTGCGCGGCGGTTGATTGGCTGCCGGAAGAACTGTGATGGTCGTTGTGCGCGTCTCTTCGCCGCCGCGTTGATCGCTCACCGCAACCCGCACGAAGACCTGCCGCGCACCGGAAGAGGTATCAACGCCTGTGGTATCGAGTGTAATTGTCGGGCTGCCCGTGCCGCCGGTGATTCTGCCCTGCGAGTTGCTCCACGAATAGCCCAGATTATCACCGTCCGGGTCTGCGGCTTCGACGCGCACTGTAACCTGCTCTCCGGCGCGAATCGGATTGCGGTCAGCATAGATGCGGGCAATCGTCGGATAGCGGTTTTCGGCGGGCGGCGGTTGATTGTTACCTGTCGGATTATCCGGCGGGCGCGTATTTTTAGCGACCAGCGTAAGCATCAGGCTATCTTTTGACGTATTGCCATTGCTATCTGTCGCCGTTGCGGTAACGGCAATCTGCCCCTGTGCAGTAGGCGATGTTCGGAGGCGAACGCGATTGCCTCTGCCGGCAAGTTGTCCCTGCGCGGCGCTCCATGTAATGGTTACGGTGTCGCCGTCGCGGTCTGTAGCGTCGGCAAAGAGTTCAACCTCTTCGCCCGGTTGGACGCTCATCTTTCCGGCTCTGACGGTGATGCTTGGCGGAAAGTTCTTAACATCGGCGGCAACGACGCTGATCAACTGGGTATCGGATTGGCTCATACCGTTCCTGTCTTGTACCGTAACGGTTACGGAAATCGGACGCGAGCTCTGGCTCAGATTCAATCCCGAAGTCGTCAGCGTTGCGGTCTTGCCGTCGTTTTTAATCACGCCGTCTGAAGTCTGCCAGTCGAAAGAGATATCTTTTTCGTCACGGTTGCTTACCTCAGCCGTAAAAGTGACCGTTTCGCCTTCGCGCACCGAAGTCTGGTCTGCCTGTAAAACGACGATGAGAGGAGAAGAGATGGTATTTTCATTACGATAAACGGTAAGCGATTTCTCGAATGAGGTTTCGCCATTTTCAGAAGTAACGGTCAATGTCACCTTTACATCTGCCGGGTTGGCGCTGGCATCAATGGTCGTGGTATCGAGGGTTGCCGTTGCGCCGGTCGATGAAATTCTGCCTGCGGAGGTGAGCCATTGAAATTTGCTGTTGCCATCGGTGTTGTCGGTCTGAGCGGTCAATGTCACCTTATCGCCTTGTTGAATGCGGGACAGGTTTACGCCGATGTCCTGAACTTTCGGAGTTTTCTTTGCCAGCCAGAAATAGAGAGCGATGCTGCCCGCCGCTAGTAAAGCGATAGAAGTCAGAAGCCCGATGAGTAAGGGTAGGCGACTTTTCCGGCGCGGCGCTGGGGTTTGCCCATAAACCGGCTGTGTGCCATAAGCATATGGATTTTGCCCATAAGGTTGCGCCGGTTCCGGTTGATACGGCTGTTGGTACTCCTGATAAGGCGGCACATTAACCGGCTGCGTCGGCATTTGATTCTGCGGCACACTAACCGGCGGATAGATGCGTTGGGTGGGCGGCGTCTGCGGACTGCTATTTTGTGATGAATAATCAAGCGTCTGTTGCGGATTTGCTGATCTCTCAGCAAATGGCGATTCCGCTTCACGAGTGCGAAAGGATTGCGGCGAACGGTTCAACTCATTTGCCGGGTCGGCAGAGAACGGCCCGCCCATAGAGACAGTTTGATTGGGCATTTCCGGCTGCCTGCCTGCCGGTGGAGGGACTGCCACGCCATAGATGTTGGTATCGCTGCTCTGTGGCGGCTGCACAGTTGCAAGCGGCGCGGGATTGCCGCAATTTTTGCAAAAGCGGAAGCCCGCTTCGATCTCTTCTCCACATAACGTACAACGCATAACGAATCTGCCTCAGAAGATAGTATCCAGACTATAATATGCCTGATGGCGATTTCATGCCAGTTGATGCGTCGGCATTTTTCGCCGCCCGCCATTATAGAACAATCCCCTCTTCTTTGCTTTACATGACAGCTAGGGGATAAAGATGTTATAATTTGATTATGCTTTTCAGAAAGCCGAGAATCGGCTTAGACATAAACGCTTATTGTGGGAAATGTAAGACCGAGCGCACCCACACCGTCGCTGCTATGGATGGCGATATGGTTCGCAAAGTCACCTGTTCTATGTGTAATAGCACACATAATTTCAAAGTTAAGGATGCCGTGAAGAAAGAATCAACAAAGTCGGTTGGTCGTCCGAGAGCGGGCGGCAGAAGGTCAAAAGAGCCGGAATATGCCATTGACCCAGCGAAACCTGTCAGAACTTATAATCTGGACACCAGTTTCTCTATCGGTGATGTTATCAATCATCCCAAGTTTGGGCTTGGTTCCGTTGAGGCAACCTATTTGCCGAATAAGGTTGAAGTCAGATTCCTTGATGGGAAAAAGACCCTTATTCATAATATGCGGAATTGCCGTTAGCTCAGGGTTCAGGCGCATAAAAGAGCCGTTGGTGCAGCAACCAACGGCTCTTTGCGTCTTGTATAATCTGAACGACTCACCGTTTGAAGTAAGCCGCGTTCTTTTGAATATAGGTCTGCCATTTCGCCGGAACGTCTTTCTGCACGAAGATAGCCGATACCGGGCAGACCGGCTCACAGGCGGCGCAATCAATACAGGTCGCCGGGTCTATGTACATCTGCTCATCTTTCGCCGTGCCTTGAATACAATCAACGGGACAAACATCAACGCAGTAAAGCTCTTTTGCGCCGATGCAGGGTTGACAAATCACGAATGCCAAGTTGAAAACTCCTTAATGACTACTTAAAGTAATCGGCATTCAGTTTGATGTACTGTTTCCACTGTTCCGGCGTATCTTCTTCGGGGAAGATTGCCTGCACCGGGCAGGCGGGTTCGCAAGCGCCGCAATCAATACACTCATCCGGGTTGATATAGAGCATTTCAACCGTTTCAAACGCCTCTTCATCTTTGCGCGGATGAATGCAATCAACGGGACAGACATCTACGCAAGCGGCATCTTTTGTCCCTATGCATGGTTCCGCAATTATATAAGTCATCTAACTCAGTAGCCTCCTCAAAAATTTTTTCAACAAAAAAGAATTAAAGATGAATGATTCCTGCAAAAGAGTCAATAGCAAAACACTACTCGTGGACTTCCGGCTTGAAGGTGATATTGGGGATCATCTCGACATCTTCCTTCAAAGTGACGCGACCTGCCATTGGCTTTGCCTCTTTGTGTTTCGGCTCAAATGCCAACTGGCTTTCGACGAGTTCCTGATTGGGACGATAGCCTAAGCCAAATTCCGGCAACTCCGGGCGCTTCATCAGCCTGACCAAATCCCACATGGTTTCGCCGCGTGAATATGCCGAGATTTCGGTTTCGCGGCTCATAATAATCGCTTCTTCGGGACAGGCATCCACACAGAAACCGCAGAAAACGCAGCGCAGCATATCAATCTCAAATCGCGCTGCCTGTTTTTCGATGAGCGGATTGGGATGCTCTTTCGCCTCAATATAAATACAGTCTGCCGGACAGGCGGTGGCGCACATATAGCAAGCCACACAACGCGGGCTGCCGTCTTCACGCGCCGTCAGAATGTGTGCGCCGCGATAGCGATCTGAATAGGAGCGGCGTTCTTCCGGGTAGCTGATGGTCGGGCTGACTTGCCCAGTAAGATTTTGCGCCATGCGCGTGATAGTCAGCTTCATGCCCGAAAGCGGCGCTAAAACTTCTTTAGTGCGAGATGTTTCCCCTTTGGCGCGATCCGCTACATTGATTGTCTTTGCTGGTTTCTTCATAACGTATCCAAATTAAAAATTTGAGCGAAGTTCAGAGTACAGCCTTCAGGCTGAGGTCATAATAAGCAAAACTTTCAGCCTGAAGGCTGTACTCTGAACTTTTGTTTCTCTCCCCATGTTGAACCATTACCGCAGCAATTAACTTTTCGTCAATGCGCCATGCCAGCGCATCTGTTCATACGTTATCTCTGCGAATGCCGGAACGCTTTCCGTTATGCCGGTAAAAATTTCATCCGGCGACATCCACAGCCGTGAATCACCCGAAACATTGAGCAAGCGGGCGAAGGCTTCCCACAAGGGCAAGGTATTGCCGCCGAGAATGCGAATCGCTTTGCCGCCGTATTGAACGCGCCCCTGATAGTTCGTATAGGAGCCTTCCTCTTCAGACCACGCGGCAACCGGCAAGACGACATTGGCATTCGCCTGCCAGTCGGCTTTGTGGGCGGCAAAGACGACGGAGTATTCGAGCGCGTCAAGCAACTCGGCAATCTTCGCTTCCGCCTGTTCGTCGACTTCGCGGCGCACCAGAGGCTTAAAGTAGATAAGCACACCGGCTTTGAGCTTACCCGCTTTTGCTGCCTGAATCGCGCCATCTATGCTGCCCAGCGTATTGCTTGCCAATGCCAGCTTCATCGCCCCGGTTGAATTCGGGTGCTTATCGAGACGGCGCAATAGTTTATCTTCCATCTCGGTAGCGCGTTTGTCTTCCGAATCGAGACGGAATTCAAATTGCGATGCGCCAATCTGCTCGCCCATATATTGTTTGAACAGGTAAAGAGCTTCATTGGTTGCCGAAGGCGAAGCGAAGCCTAAAATCGCTTCTGCGCCAAACTCTTCTTTGCACTCTTTGAGGTTCAGGTCAATCGCTTGCAATGCCTCTTCCCAACGCGCCGGAGCCTGCATTCCGTCCTGCCCTTTAATCATCGGATGAGCAAGGCGTTCGCTGTTATCGAGTTCGTGAAAACTCATGCGCCCTTCGTCGCACATCCAGCTTTTGTTCACCTCTTCGTGACGGCGCGGCAGCATACGGAAGATGGTGTTGTCGCGGTGGTCAACGCGGACGTTGCAGCCTGTCGCGCATCCGGCACAAACGGAATCGGTGCTATGCAAAAACCAGACGCGACATTTGAAGCGGAAATCACGGGACGTGAGAGCGCCGACCGGGCAGATGTCAACGACATTGCCGGAATAGGGGTTTTCGAGCGGGCGGTCATCAATCGTGCCAATTGCCGTATGGTCGCCGCGTCCGAAGAATTGCATCTCGCCGGTTTCGGTCACATGGTCAAAGAAGCGGATGCACCGTGAGCAGAGAACGCAACGCTCCTGATCCAAAACGACCATCGGACCGAGATCAACGACTTTGCGCTTGTGAACCTTCATGTCAAGCGGAATCTCGTTGGTGTGCAAGCCGTAGACCATATAATAGTCCTGCAAACGGCATTCGCCCGCCTGATCGCAAACCGGGCAGTCAACCGGATGGTTAATCAATAAAAACTCAAGCACACCGCGCACTGCCTGTTTGACTTTCTCGTTGTTGGTCGAAACCTTCATGCCTTCACCGCAGACGGTGGTGCAGGCGGGCGTCAGCTTGGGCATCTTCTCGACATCAACAAGGCACATCCGGCAGTTGCCATCAATCGGCAAGTCCTGATGATAGCAATAGTGCGGAATGTCTATGCCGTATTCGAGCGCGGCTTGAATAATCGTCTGCCCTTGTCTGGCATCAATCTCGTGTTCGTTTATGGTTATCTTTGGCATTGCTATTGTTCCAACTAAGTTATTTCTACTTCCCTGAAAGCCGTCGTTCCACTTTCTTCTGAACAATCTCACCGAGCGGTTCATCAGGAAATTTGCGCCAACTTTTAAGACGCTTGCCGAGCGCCGCATTTTCAATTTTTTCCTGTTTCTCTAAAAGCTGTTCGTTTGCTGCTTGAGCGAGTGTCTGGTTTAGCCCGTGCCGATTGGCGCGATTTACCAATCGCTTATTTTGTCGAATACTTGTCCGCGAACTTTTAACATTTTCACCATAAGTATTTCGACGGTCTTTTGCATAACTGAGAACCTTTTTCTCTTGAGGTGTTTTAACTCGGTTTTGCATCGTCACTCCATCTAATCGTTTATGAACCCAAACATCTTTTACTTTTTCTGCTTGAGTTGTGCAATCATCTCGCGCAAGCGGACAATCTCTTCTTCGGCTTCTGCTGCCGTCAGTAGAAACTCCTGCGTTTGCGGATTGAACAACCGCAAGGTCTTACCTGTATCTACCAACTCCAAACCCAACACTTCGCTCTTCACTCGTCCGCCGGTAATTAACACATCAACATAGCGGTTGCCGTTCAGCCGGTAAGCATTGAAAGCCGGACGGCGTTTCGGGTATTCGGGATTGAAGATGTAATACTCTTTAACCCCTAGCCGAGCGTATAACTCCATCTTCGTCGTGAAGTCTTCGCGTTTCGTTTTCCGCGATGAAACTTCGATAATGACCTCAGGCATCTTGCCCTCAATCCACGTCTGATAGATACGCCGTTCGCCTTTCGCTACACCGTTGACCACAAAGACATCAGGCGAGATGACTTTGTGCGGGTTGCCCTCTTCGTAGTACATCATCAAATCGCCGGAGACATAGACATCCTTCACCTTGAGAAAAAAGGTGGTCAGCGCGTGAATCAAATCGAATATCAATTGCCTGTGTCTGTCGGTCTCACCCAATGGTTTGCCGCCACTTTCCGGGTATTCGATTCGTTCGTCATAGTCAGGAATCACCGGCTTGAGCGAACTCATACTTCACCTCACAACTTCGTCACTCTTTACAAAGCGCCTCAAATTCACTGCGGAATTTCGTCAGAAAACTGCGAATCGGCATGACATCGGCATCAGCAAGCGGGCAGATGGTCTTGCCTTCCATCATATCAGCAATCCTCAATAGCAAGTCAATGTCTGATTTTTTGCCTTTTCCGGCAATCATCTTTCGCAGAATTTTTGCCGCCCAGCCGGTTCCTTCGCGGCACGGCGTACACTGTCCGCAGGATTCGTGAGCATAAAAATCAGCGATGTTCGAGAGCGTGTGCGGCATACTCGTTGTATCGTCCAAAACCACAAAGCCGCCGGAACCGAGCATTGAACCGGCTTTCAAAATGGATTCATAATCAAGCAGCGTGTTTTCGCATTCTTCCGCCGTCATCACCGGAACCGATGAACCGCCCGGAATCACGGCTTTCAGTTTATTGCCATTGAGAACGCCGCCGCATTCATTGTTAATGAAGTCCATCATCGCATAGCCCATTTCGACTTCATAAACGCCCGGTTTGTTGATATGTCCAGACGCCGAAAATAGCTTAGTGCCCTTGCTCTTTTCTGTGCCAAGCGCCGCGTGCGCCGCGCCGCCATGGGTGATAATCCATGGCAAAGCGGTCAATGTCTCCACATTATTGACCACGGTTGGCGAAGCGAGAAAACCGCTGACGGCAGGGAAGGGCGGCTTAATGCGCGGATAGCCACGATAACCTTCCAGCGATTCAATCAACGAAGTCTCTTCACCGCAGATATAAGCTCCCTGCCCGTAGTGAATATGCAGATCGAGAGCATAATCTTTACCCATGACGGACGCGCCCAGAACGCCAGCGTCGTAAGCCTCATCGAGAGCCTTCTGAACGATTTTGCCGACAAATTCAAATTCGCCGCGAATGTAGATGTATGCCAAATGGCATTCCAGAGCGTAGGAAGCGATTGCCATGCCTTCAATCAGCAGATGCGGGTCGTACTCCATCAGCTTGCGATCTTTGAAGGTTCCCGGTTCGCTCTCGTCGGCGTTGCAGAGCAGATAAGTCGGTTTGCCGGAATTACGCGGCACAAAACTCCACTTCATGCCCGTAGGAAAACCAGCGCCGCCGCGCCCGCGCAGCCCGCTCACTTTGACCTCTTCCTGAATCGCCAACGGCTGCATAGCCAAGGCTTTCTCTAACGCCTTATAGCCGCCGCGTTCGCGGTACTTGGTAAAGGTTATCTGATCGGGCTTATCTATATTGACAAGGTGCATTTTCGTCATTTTTTGCCTTCCGCTGCCTCGCTTCGTAATTGCTCAATAATATCGCCCATCTTTTCGGGTTTCAGACTTTCAAAAAAACGGTCATTGACCTGCATGGTTGGAGCCGTGCCGCAAGACCCAAGGCACTCCGTAAAATTCCAACTAAACATTCCATCGCCAGTAATCTCTTCCTTGTCCACGCCGAGAATGCGCTTCATCTCGTCCACGCAAGGATAGGTCCCCAGGAGCCAGCAACTCAACGTCCGGCAGATGTCCAGGTGATATTTGCCGACTGGCTTGCGGTGCAACATGGTGTAGAAACTCGCCACGCTCATCACATCTGCCGGTGAATAACCCATCAAGCCACCGACATAATCGGCAACCTCCTCGGAAATCCAGCCAAACTCTTTTTGCGCCAGAATCAATATCTGAATCAGCGCCGCCCGCTTTTCAGGATAGCGCTTGAGGGTTTGATCATACCGCTTCATTGCGTCGTCGCTGAATTTGATGTCGCTCATTTATCCAATTCTCCTGCAATGATATTGTAGCTGCCGAGCGCCGCCACCGCATCGGCAAGCAGGTGATTCTCCACCATCGTCGGAAAGGCAGAGAAGAGCGGGAAGCAGGGACCTCTGGCGTATAGTCGCCACGGACGCATCGAACCGTCCGATACGACATAGAAGCCCAGTTCGCCGTTTCCACCCTCGGTATAGCCATAGACTTCACCGGGCGGCGGTTGAATGCCATGCATCACCAGCTTGAAGTGATTCATCAAGTCTTCGATATTGGTATAAACGCCATGCTTGGGCGGCAGCGTAATGCGGCGATCATCAACCTGATAGGGACCTTCCGGCAGATTTTCGAGCGCCTGTTCAATGATCCGCAGGCTTTGTTTCATCTCTTCCATACGCACCAGATAACGGTCATACATATCGCCGCGATTGCCGACAGGAACCTCGAAATCGAAATCCCCATAACTCGAATACGGATGATTCTGGCGAATATCATAGGCGACGCCGGTAGCCCGCAGCATCGGTCCGGTAAAGCCCCAGTCAATTGCTTCTTTGGCGCTAATCTCCGTTATCCCAACCGCCCGCTGCTTAAACAGTCGGCTATGGGTGTTCAGTTTATGAATGTCATCTATATATTTCGGGATGCGTTTCAGAACTTCACGACAACGCGGCACAAAGTCTGTCGGCAGGTCGGCAGCCAGCCCGCCAACGCGCACATAGCTGACCATCATTCGCACTCCGGCGGTCATCTCCAGCAAATCGTAAATCTCTTCACGCGGTTCAAACGAATACCAGAAGTTGGTAATCGCGCCGAGGTCTACAAGGTTTGTGCCGATGCAGACCATGTGATCCATAATGCGGGAGAGTTCGCCAAGAATGACGCGGATATACTGCACTCGTTTGGGAACGTCAATGCCCAGCAGTTTCTCGACGGCTAAGATGTAGCCGACGTTGTTCAAAAACGGCGACATATAATTCAAACGGTCAGTATAAGGAATCACCTGATTCCATTGATGCGTCTCTGCCATCTTTTCAAAACAGCGATGCAGGTAGCCGATTTCGATTTCAGAATCCACAATCCTTTCGCCATCCAGTCGGCAGACGATTCGTAAGGTTCCATGGGTTGCCGGATGTGACGGACCGACGTTGACGATATTCGGTTGCCCGCTAATTTTTTCGTGTTTCTCGTCGCCCCATTCAGTGAGATATTCAATCGGCAGTTTGTAATCGCGTGACAACGGGGTTCGCGCTCCCGGTTCGTGGTCTTTGCGTAGCGCGTGTCCGATAAATTCTTCGTGACAGTAGATGCGGCGCAAATCGGGGTGATTTTTGAAGCGAACGCCGAACATATCGAAGGTTTCGCGCTCGTGCCAGTTGGCGGTCTTCCAGACGGAAGAGACCGAGTCAATCTCAGGATTAGCTTCCGGCAGCGGCGCTTTCACACGAACGCGATGTCCGTGGTCTATCGAATACATATGATAGACAACATTGAAACGCTCATCCTTGGTCTTTTCCGGGTAGCCCAGATAATCAATTCCGGTTACGGAACTGAGCAAATCCATCTTCGTCGTCGGGGCTTCTTTAAGGGTGGCGCAAATCTCTTTGATTTTATCGGGACGAACGGTGATCGCGAGGTCGCCGCGAAAATCGTTGATGTCAAGGATTTCGTCTTTGAATTTGCCTTCCACCGCTTCAACAATCGGATTTTTCGGCATTGCCGGTTCGCGGGTGATTTGCACCAGACGTACTGCTTCGTGCGCCTGTTGTTCAGCAAGCAGCAATGGTTTCGGAGAACTAATGGTTACTTCCTTACGAAGTCTCTCGCGCAATTCCAGCCGGGCATTATGGTCTACGCCAAACTCCTGCTCCTTTTGCACCATGTTCTGAATCATGATAATCGCCTGCAACAAGGCTTCCGGCGACGGCGGGCAACCCGGCACGAAGACATCTACGGGGATGATTTCGTCAATGCCCTGCATGACGTGATAAGCGCGATAGAAACCGCCGGAGGTGGCGCAAGCGCCCATAGAGATAACCCATTTCGGATCGGGCATCTGGTCGAAAATCTTTTTCAGAACCGGACCCATCTTGTCGGTAATCGTGCCCATCACCATCAATAAATCTGCCTGACGCGGCGAAAAGCGCACCACTTCCGCGCCGAATCGCGCCACATCGTAATGCGACGAGACGACCGACATATATTCGATGGCGCAACACGCCGTCCCGAAGGGCATGGGAAAGAGCGAGTATTTCCGCGCCCAGTTGGCTACGGCGCTGACCGTAGTTGTTAGAAAGTTGTCGCTGACGCTTGAATCAGTAGCCATTTAAGAAATCCTCTCGTACCTTGAATGCTGCGGTTTGAAACGAGTCTTTTGTTCAGATCAATACAACTCGAAATCCCTATAAAAAGAGTATCGTTTGGCTCTGGCAGAGTCAAATTTGTCGGGCTATCAGACAACGCCCGCACCACGCTGCACTACTTGTTTTTTCGTAATCGTCAATCTACCGATTGCCCTTGCCGTTGTCAATTCAATGCGGCTTTCCTGCGAAAAGATTTGTGTCGCATAGATGGTCAATGCAGGATGCAAAAAGGCTGGCTGTGTGAAACAGCCAGCCTTTTTGTCAGCCGTTGGCAAGCCTCTTAGAGACCTGGCAACGGGTTAGCGCCTGTCTGTAGACAAGCTATTTTTCTGCTGTTGGTCCGCTGCTGTTGCAGCCCTGTCCCGGACTGCCACAGATACAGGTCTTGATGCCAACCGTCGGACGATCCGTCAACGTGCAAATTATCGTGCCTGCCGGTTCCTGCAACGACGCCGTACTCGTCGTGTCTATGTTGAATGTTGCCTGAACGCGCCGATTCGGTGGTTGATGCGACAACGTGTAGCTGCTGCCGATCTGTTTCACTATGCCACGTCCGGTTCTCGGCGCCGCTCCCCCACAACAGAAGCGATAGTCGCCGGTCTCCGGTCCTGAGGTGATGAACAACAAGACATTGTTCGGGTTGCTGTCATCCTGAATGCAGATGTTGAACACCGTCACCGTGAACGAGCAGGTTGCTGTGTTGCCACTCATATCGGTTGCCGTACAAGTTACGGTTGTCGTTCCCGGTGGCAAGCAGGAGCCGGATGGCGGCACACAGGCGAAGGTTGCCATCGGGCAGTTATCCGTTACTGTCGGCGGACAATAGGTGACAGCAACGCAATTGGCGCCCGGATTCGGCAGCACCGCGCTGATATTCGGCGGGCAGAGAATCGAAGGCGGCTGCGTGTCATTGACCGTCACCGTGAAGGTGCAGGTCGAACCGCCGCCGATTGGCGCTGATGTACCCAGAATCTGGAAGCAGGCATCGGGGGCGCTGCCAGCGATACAGGTGGTCTTTCTGCCAAAGTTCGGCGAGCAACCAACGGCAAAACCGCCACCCGGATTGCGCCACGCCGAGCCGGAGCCGGAGGTTGTCGTGCGATCGATCCACCCCCACTGCCCGGAAGTGCCGAAGTTCTGATTCGCCTGCACTTCTACCCAGTAAGTGCCGGGCGCTAAGACGACGGTTGGCGAGATGTTGATAAGGAAGTCGCCCGCCGTATCCGTGGCAATGGTCTGCGTGGCGCGAGTGGCGACGACTGATCCCGGCAAAGTGCTGCTCTCGTTGTAGAACACCACATTGACCGAGGTTGCCGGACCGGCGCCGTTGAAGTACAGCCCATCCACAAAGACCTGATTGATGGTCCAAGTTTGACCGCCGGGGACGACGAAATCATCCGCCACTTCATCATCGAAGGCATCGAAAGCAGCCTCGAAGTTCTGTGAGCCGGTGGCGGTGGCTGCCGGATTGTCAAGTTGGCTGTAGAGGACGGCAAACGGGCTTTGCGGCGCGGTTGGCGCTGAGGTTCTGCCGACTGCGCCACTGGAGGCGGTTGGTGTGTCAGATCTGCCTTTCACCTGTAACAGCCGTGATGCTAACGGTAAGGCGGCGATGCTGCTGCCGGTAAACCCAACCGGGGCGAGGAAACGGTCGTCCGCTACCTGTGCCAGTTGCTCGGATTTAACCGCTTCACGGGCTGCCGCCGTGCCACTGCTGGTGCAGGTGACGGTCGTCGTGCCTCTCTGGAAGGTTGAGCCACTCGGCGGCGTGCAGGTAATCGTGCCGCAGTTGCCGGTCGAGGTTGGCGCTGGATAGGTGACCACGGCGCTGCACTGATTCAGAGCCGTCGAAACCGTGATGTTGGCTGGACAGGTCAACACACAGGGTTGTGCCTGCACTCCCTGACAGGCTGACACCATCAGGTTGTAAGCCCGTCCCGACTCGGTGCTGAAACCGGCGACCCGCACAAAGTAGGTGCCGGTGGTCGAAATGTTGAAATCGAAGGCTTCGGAGTTGTTCGCCCCGCCGAAGCCGCTGTCCGCCGCAATCAACACGGTC
>Ga0187894_10002098_pt1 | contig 24315 bp, 21 predicted proteins | sample GBC1701081metaG_FD_136650 | JGI IMG/M metagenome (GOLD analysis project Ga0187894, IMG submission 136650) | White microbial mat communities from a lava cave in the Kipuka Kanohina Cave System on the Island of Hawaii, USA - GBC170108-1 metaG ... | reverse complement strand
GGTGGCGCCGGGGCAACGGGCACAGGTGGCGGCGCCGGTGGGGGAGGTGCTGGTGGCGCCGGCGGCAATCTCGGAAACACGGGTACCGCGCTGGACTTTGCCGGCGGCACCGGCGGCACGGGCGGCACGGGCGGCAGCGCCAACGCCATTGGCGGCAACGGCGGCAAGGGCGGTGATGGTTTCGGCGGCGATGTCGATGTTGCGATCAACAATGACGGCACCTTCACGACCGTGGGAGCCAGCATCAATGTCACGGCGACCGGCGGCAACGCCACCGGCGGCAATGGCGGCAATGGCGGTGCTGCCGTGGCCGGCACAGCCGGCGCCGGCGGCGCGGGTGGTGCTGCCGGCAACAACGGCGGCGCTGGCGGCGATGGCGGCACGGGCGGCGCCGGTGGCGATGCGGTTGGCGGCGACGGCGGTGATGGCGGCGATGCGACGGGCGGCAACGCCACGGTCGATATCACCAATGGCGGCAGCCTCACATCGACCGGCATCAACACCAGCACCGTCTTTGTGGTCGCCACCGGCGGCACGGCGACAGGTGGCAATGGCGCGGGAGGTGCTACTTCCGACGCCGGTGATGGCGGTGCCGGCGGTGTCCCCAATGGCGGCGATGCGGGCATCGGCGGCAGAGGCGGCAATGGCACCGGCGGCTCTGGCGGCGATAGCGGCAATGCGCAAGGCGGTGATGCCATCGTCACGGTCACCAACAATGGCAATATCTTCGCCACCGGAGCGGGGTCCAATGGCATCAGGATCGACACGACGACCGGGGTCGGCGCAACCGGCACGAGGGGCACCGCGTCCGTGGGATCGTTTGGCATCGGGGGCGGCAATGGTGCGGCGAATGGGACGCCCATTAATGGTCAGGGCGGCCAGTTCGGCGACGTCACCAACGGCAATGGCCTGATCACGGTCAACAACAATGGCCTGATCGATGTCACCAATGTCGCCGTCGTGGCCAATGCGACCGGCGACAACAGCAGGATCGTGGTGAACAACAGCAACAGGATCGAGGGCGGTGTCGGCGCCACCGGCGCCGGCCTGGAGCTGCAGACGACGAGCCTCGTCAATACCGACATCGATATCGTCAATTCGGGATTGATCACGGCAGACAACCTGCGGGCGATCGTCACCGGCGGCGCTTCGACCGAGATCCTGAATACCGGCACGGTGCTCGGCTTCATCGATCTCACCGATCTGGACGACACGTTCGACAACAATGAAGGCGGATTCTTCGAAGCGCGGCTGACGTCCGACTTCGGCGCCCATGGCCTCGGCGCTGACGTGTTCAACAACACCGGCGGCGTCGTGCATACGGCGGAAGATCCCACCCTTGGCGAGAACGTGGTCTTCCAGAATCTCGAGAATTTCAACAACAATGGCGGCTGGATCTCGCTGGTCGATGACGGCGCCAGCACGATCGACACCTTCACCATGGGCGAGGGAACGCCGGTCACCTATGTCGGCAACAACGGCAAGCTCGCGGTCGACGGCTTCCTGGCGCCGCCCGTGGATGGCAAGTCGGACCTCTTGGTCATCACCGGCACGACAAGCGGCGATACGAAGCTCTTCGTCAATCTGACGAACCCGATCGGCAGCTCGCCCAATGAAGAGGGTATCCCGGTTGTGCGGGTGACCGGAGAAGGCAACACCGGTGCGGACGACTTCAGCTTGCCCGGTGGTGTGCTCAATGCCGGCTTCTTCGCGTGGAAGCTGAGGCTCGACACGACGAGCGGGCCCGATGACGTGCATGAGCTCTACACCGCGGGGCTTGGCGCGGGCGCCTACGAGTTCGCGGCCGGCATCACCGGCATGCAGGACATCTGGTATCAGACGGCGGGCACGCTGCTGCAGAGACAGGCGGATCTCCGGCCGCTGATCGGCGCCACGCAAGTGACACCGGTCGCCGACTTCGCCGAACCCGTGGAGCCGACGCCCGTCGCCAACATCACCCCCGGCTTCTGGCTGAAAGGCGTCGGCAGCTGGATTACGCGCGACAAGCAAGAAGACAACAATGTCGTGACCGACCGCGACCAGTCGGTCTACGGCATCTTCGGCGGTTTCGACTTCGGCACCGAGAATCTGCACGAGCAGGGCGATGTGCTGATGTTCGGTCTGCTCGCGGGCTACATCCACTCCAATCTCGACTTCGACTCGACCAATACGGAATGGACCTACAAGGGCCCGTCGATCGGCGCCTATGCGACCTATCTCGACCGTGCCTTCTATGTCGATGCGCTGGTGAAGGCCGACTTCCTCGATATCGACATCGATGCCGACGATCTCGCTCCTAGCGAGAACGATGCCGACACGGATGCCTTCAATATCGGCGGCCGCATCGATGCGGGTTACAAGTTCGGCGAGACATGGTTCGCCGAGCCGCAGGCGACATTCGCTGTCGTCCATACCGAGATCGACGATGTCGACGACATCTTCGGCGGCTCGGTCGAGTTCGACGATGCGACGAGCGTCAGAGGACGCCTTGGCCTGAGGCTCGGCCATGAGCAGACCGCGGATACCGGCGTCGTCTACACGGGCGATGTGACGGCGAGCGTGTGGCAGGAATTCGCCGGCGACAATGATGCGACGATCTTCACGCCGCCGCTCGGCGACCCGGCCGGCGTGTCGGACGATCCGGGCGAGACCTATGGCGACCTGTCGCTCGGCTTCAGTGTCGCGGCACCCGACGGCTGGTCGGGCTTCATCCGCGGCGGCTACCAGTTCAATGACGACTTCGAGGCGGTCAGCGGCAATGCCGGATTGAGATATGCCTGGTAGCAGAAGAAACTCCGACGGCCTCGGGGGACGGGAGAAATCCCGTCCCTTTGTTTGCGCAATCAGCCTGTTGCTCCATTACAAATTGGACATCAAGCCTAACGTCGTGGAACGACTCCGTTTCATGAGGGTTAGCTCGCCGCAATGGAGGTAAATATGAAATCAGTTGCAATAGCCTCGCTGGTGGCCGCCTTCCTCGGATTGGGCGTCACGGCGGTTGCGGCTCAGCCGCCTGTCCCGCAGCCTGCCGATATGCGGGTCAGTTCCGACAATGTGCTTCAGGCTGATTACAAGAAGTACAAGAAGAAAGAACATATGCGGCATAAGAAGTGGGTCTACAGCGAGAAATACGGCCATCGCTACCGCCACAAGCGCCACGGCTATGGCTACTATTATGAAGGTTGGTGGTATCCGCGTCCCTATTGGGAGCCCGGCGTAAGCATCCACCTGGGTCTTTGACGTCCTGAAGAGGCGGTCGTGTCTGGCGGCCGCCTTATTCCTTATTTCAGTGCCGATCCCTGAAACCTTTCCCGTAATGCGCCTCGAGCCGCGCCTGGATGATCTCGAAGCCGATCGACAGGATCCAGTAGATCACCGCCGCGGTGGTCAGCATCTCGATATAGCGATAGGCGGTGCGGCCGAAGGACTGCGCCAGGAACATGATCTCCCACACGCCCATGACCGAGATGAGCGATGAATCCTTCAGCATGGCGATGAATTGCGAGCCGGTCGGCGGGATCGCCACCCGGATCGCCTGCGGCAGCACGATGCGCCACATCACCACCCAGTGATGAAGCCCGAGCGAGGCGCCCGCTTCCACCTGGCCCTTCGGCACCGACACGATGCCGGCGCGGAAGATCTCGCTTAAGTAAGCGCCGTAATTCAAGGACAGCGCGATGATGCCCGACGGTATGGCGGCGGGCACCGGACCCAGTTGCGGCAGGCCCAGATAGATGAGGAAGATCTGGACGAGAAGCGGCGTGCCGCGGAAGAAGGAGGTGTAGAAGGTCGATATGCCGTAGAACACGGCACTCTTCGACAGGCGGCCCAGGGCCGAGATCAGCCCCAGGATGATCGAGGCGATGATGGCGAAGAAGCAGACGAACAACGTCAGCGCGGCGCCCTGGATGAAGCCGTCGCGGGTCAGTGTCAGGCCGGCGAGATAAGGAAGCTTCTCGACGATGAAGTCGAATTTGAGATTGAAGCTCAGGAAGAAGAAGACGAAGAGGACGAACAGCGTCCCCCATACGGCCAAAACGCGAAGCCTGAAATTGGCATCGGTGTTCCCGGGAAAGGCCGAAGCCGGGGCGACCCTGGCTTCAGCCTCCGTTATCGGAGCGTTGCTCACTGCTTGGTCGTGATGTCCCGGCCGATCCACTTCTCGGAGAGCGTCTTGAGCGTGCCGTCATCCGACATCTGCTTGAAGATCTCCTTGATCTTCGCCTGCCATTCGGGGTCGCCCTTGTCGACCGACACCCAGATCGGCTCTCCGAAGACCGGATCGCCGACGATCTTGAACTTGTCGGGCGCCTTCTTCACCCGGTCGATGGCGGTCAGATAGTTGCTGACGATGGCATCGAGGCGTTTGCCTCCGCCGAGCGCCAGGTCCTGGAAGGCGGTGTCCTCGGAATCATAGGGAACCGTCGTCACCTCGGTGAAGGGATAGGTCACCTTCTCGGCACCCGGGATGTCGATCACCAGGTCCTTCATGATGTACTTCTCATAAGTGGTGCCGGCCTGCGCGCCCACTTTCTTGCCGTTCAAGTCCGCGGCACCCTTGATGTCGTTATTGTCGGCGTTGACCACCACGATCGCCGGCGCCGAATAATATTGCAGCACGAAATCGAGGACCTCGGCGCGTTCCTTGGTCGGCGTCATCGAGCAGACGCAGATGTCCCAGCGGCCCTTCCAGTTGCCCGCCGTGATGATCTCCCAGGACGGCGTCTCGACCTTCATGTCGACGCCGAGCCTTTTGGCGAATTCACGCGCGACATCGACGTCGAAGCCGACGACCTCGCCCTTGTCGTCGATATAGGAGAAGGGCGGATAGGCGCGGTCGGTGGTCTCCATCATGACCTTGTTGTTCATCACCCGGTCGAGCGTCTCGCCGGCCGTCGCCACCGTGGCAAGGCCTGCTAGTGCCGTAATGGCCAAGGCCGCCAGGCGGATTTTAGTGCTCATAGATAGTCTCCCTGCAGTGTTTTTGTGCGGGCTCGAAGGTTCGAGCCCAGGTCGTTCCTTAGCCCAGTCCTGCGCCTTCCGGTAGGCATGATCTGCCGGCACTGCAGGGATACGCACGCTTATATTGCAATGCAGCATGGCCTCAGTCTAGAACCCGGCGCATCCCCCCTGACCGTCATGGAGTGCCCACGTGAAGCTCGCCCAGAAGATCGCCATCGTCACCGGCGCCGCCAGCGGCATCGGCCTTGCCATCGCTCAACGCTATGTCGAGGAAGGGGCGATCGTCGCCATCGCCGATCTCAAGGAAGACGCCGCGAAGAGTGCGGCCGCCGATCTCAGCCGGCGCGGCCCCGGCAAGGCCATCGGCATCGCCATGGACGTGACCAGTGAATCAGAGGTCAATGACGGGGTGGCGCAAGTGGTCCGGCAATTCGGCACGGTCGACATACTGGTCAGCAATGCCGGCATCCAGATCGTGCATCGCATCGAGGACTTCCCTTATCAGGAATGGAAGAAGCTCATCGCCATCCATCTCGACGGCGCCTTCCTCACCGCCAAGGCCTGCCTGCCTCATATGTACAAGCAGAAATCGGGCAGCGTCATCTTCATGGGCTCGGTGCATTCGAAGGAGGCTTCGCCGCTCAAATCGGCCTATGTGGCGGCCAAGCACGGACTCGTGGGGCTGGCGCGCGTCCTCGCCAAGGAGGGCGGGCCCTATGGGGTGAGGAGCAATGTGATCTGCCCTGGCTTCGTGAGGACACCGCTGGTCGAGAAGCAGATCCCGGAACAGGCGCGCGACCTCAAGATCTCCGAGGAGGAGGTGGTGAAGAAGGTGATGCTCGGCAACACGGTCGACCAGCAATTCACCACCGTCGCGGACGTGGCCGAGATCGCGCTGATGCTCGCTGCCTTCGAGACCAATGCGCTCACCGGCCAGTCGATCGTGGTGAGCCATGGCTGGTACATGAATTGAGGATAGGCCGCCAAGATCAGCGCACGCGATAGAAGGGGTTGGGCAGCAGAAACATCCGTTCAGCATATCCGCCCAGGAGGTCCGATGGCTGATCGCCGATATTAGCTATGATCTTGAATCCTTCGCCTTCTATTTGAGCCCGTATGGGAGCCTTGAAGTCCACCGCGGAAGAATACCGGGCATTGTCCGGAACCATATAGAGCTTGGTGTAGCCCACATAGCCCGCGGATTTGAGGTTCTCCTCCGTGGCTTGGCGTTGGTTTTCCGGCCGGCCGGTGATGAAGAAAACATCGGCCTTGGCGGCGAGGGCCTGCTTGAAGATCGCAACCGTCGGGCCAATCGGCGAGTCTTTCGCCAGATTGTCCCAGGCGGCCCAGCCGCAAGGACCATCCAGCGCCAGGTCGCACGGGCCCTGGATCGGGCGGCCGAAATTATCCCGCTTGATGACTTCCCAGTTGGCGAGCGCCGTTTCATCGATATCGAAGACAATGGCAGGCCGCGATGCCGAAAGCGCACGTTCAGCGATCCAATCGGCCGCCTTCTTTGCGACAAGAGCAATGTCCCGCTCATATTCCCCGGAGTCGTGATAGGCGGCAGCCGCCAGGATGGCGTCGCCCACATTCTGGGGCTGAGACGGGCTGGTGTTGAAGATCGCATCCTCGGATGCCCAGGCAACGCCCGGCATCGCCATCGTGACCCAAAGCAGCAGTGCCGGGAACCGCGCATTGCGCCGAAATGCTTCGACCATTGGGTCATCCCCCTTTTAGCGGTGGCCGACTATATTGCACCGAGCCAACCAGGCAAGCCGCAGAACGCGACGCTTACCGGTAATCGAACCGGTGAGCTACGGCGAGAGCATGAATTTTTTACACCGCCTCTCGTCGCCTATTGACATTGCGGGCCAAACGGTGGTTTGGAAAATATCAGGATCGGACCTTGTGGGCGTGGTGGCCTATCCCAAAGCATCGCTTCGCATCGAATTCGGCCCCGAGCAGCGCATCGGGCCCGGCAAGGTGCGCCTGCTCGAGCTGGTGGCCGAAACCGGATCGATCTCGGCGGCGGCGCGCGAGATGGACATGTCCTACAGGCGCGCCTGGCTCCTCATCGATGAGATGAACCGCATGTTCAAGGAGCCCGTCATAGCCGCGGTGACGGGCGGCGCCCATGGCGGCGGCGCCCAGCTCACCGACTTGGGTCAGAATGTCATCGCCACCTATCGCGCCATCGAGGCCGACTCGGCGCAGATCCTGGCGAAGCGGCTGGGCAAGGTGCTGGGCCAGGTCTCCATGGCGCAGCCGGCGGCCGGCCGTCGCTCCAAGCGGGCCTGAGCCGCAGGGTCCGGTTTTCTTTTGATCTTCTTTCCGCTTTGGCCCTCAAGGTCCGTTGGCCCTAGGTCCAACTAGAATATTTCGCTCCTGATGGGAATGATCAGACAAATGCCACCTGCGAGCAGAACGGCGAGGCAAAAAAGCAGGCGGCCTGATCATACAACCAGGAGGCCCTGATCATGCAGAATCGAGCGCCTGAACGCGATGTCGTGACAGAGAATGTCCCGTCATCAGGAGGGACGACTTTCCTCAGCCGCCTTGCCGGCGGGCTGTTCGCCGGCGCGGTGCTGGCGACGTCGATGATGATGTCGTCGTCGCTGGTCGCGGTCTCGGAAGCCCAGGCGCAGGACGCGGCCAAGCCCAATATCCTCGTCATCTTCGGCGACGATGTCGGCCAGTCGAATGTCAGCGCCTACACGCATGGGCTCGTCGGCTACCAGACGCCGAATATCGACCGCATCGCCAAGGAAGGCATGATGTTCACGGACTATTATGCCGAGAACAGCTGCACGGCCGGGCGCTCCACCTTCATTACCGGCCAGACGGCCTGGCGCACCGGACTCTCCAAGGTTGGAATACCGGGCGCGCCGGTAGGCCTGCAGGCTCGCGACGTCACGATTGCCCAGGCGTTGAAGCCACTCGGCTATGCGACCGGGCAGTTCGGCAAGAACCATCTCGGCGACCGCGACGAATATCTGCCGACGGCGCATGGCTTCGACGAGTTCTTCGGCAATCTCTATCATCTCAATGCCGAAGAGGAACCGGAACGGCCCTATTGGCCGGCGGACAATCCCGACTTCCTCAAGATCTACAATCCGCGCGGCGTGCTCAAGGCTTCGGCCGACGGCAAGATCGAGGATACGGGCCCCCTCACCGTCAAGCGCATGGAGACGGTGGACGACGAGACGACGGGTGCGGCGATCGACTTCATCAAGAAGCAGGCAGACGCCAAGAAGCCGTTCTTCACCTGGATGAACTTCACCCGCATGCACATCTTCACCCATGTGCGGCCGGAATATGAAGGCAAGGCCGGCCTCGGCAAGGGCTATACCTATGCCGACGGCATGTGGGAAATGGACCAGAATGTTGGCAAGCTCCTCAAGACGCTCGACGATGCCGGCATCGCCGACAACACGATCGTGATCTTCACCACCGACAACGGGCCCAACATGTTCACCTGGCCCGATGCCGCCAACTCGCCGTTCCGCAGCGAGAAGGATTCGAACTGGGAAGGCGCCTTCCGGGTGCCGGCGATGATCCGCTGGCCGGGCAAGATCAAGCCGGACACCATCTCCAACGGAATGGTATCCGGTCTCGACTGGTTCCCGACGCTGCTCGCCGCGGCCGGCGACAAAGACATCAAGGAGCGCCTGCTGAACGGCACGAAGCTCGGCGACAAGGACTTCAAGGTGCATCTCGACGGGTTCAACCAGTTGCCTTACCTCACCGGCGAGGCGGACAAATCGCCGCGCACCGAGTTCTACTACTTCAACGACGATTCCGAGCTCGTGGCGATGCGCTACGACAACTGGAAATTCGTGTTCTGCGAGCAGAAGACGCCCGGACAGTTCGCGATCTGGGCCGAGCCCTTTGACTGCCTGCGGGTGCCCAAGATGTACAATCTGCGCATGGATCCTTACGAGCATGCCGACATCTCCGGAAACGGCTATGACGCCTGGCGGACGGACAATGCCTATCTGTTCGCCGAGGCGGTCAGGCGGTCGGCGATCTTCCTCCAAACCTTCGTCGACTATCCGCCGAGCCAGCGGCCGGCCAGCTTCTCGGTCGACCAGATCGTGGAAGACGTGAAGGCGAAGATCGACGCCAAGATGAAGGACAACGCGCCGGCCCAGTGAGCTCTGGCCGGTCATCTGATATGAAACGCCGTCGGTGCACTTTCCTGTACCGGCGGCTCATCGTCGTTCGAATGTATCCGGCATGAAAGCTGTGGTCACAAACGTGAAGGCGTATCGCTTGGTGGGTGAAGCACGAACCTCTCGCCGTGGCGTGCTATGGCCGGCGCTGCTGCTCTTCGGCTCCGGCCTTGCCGCTCTCACCTTTCAGATCCTGTGGATCAAGCAGCTTTCGCTCGTCGTCGGCATCGATGTCTTCGCCGTCACCCTAGGCGTCAGCGCCTTCTTTGCCGGGCTTGCCCTCGGCGGTCTTGCGCTGGGGCGCCTCGCCGATCGGACCCGGAGGCCCTTCCTTTTCTATGCCGGACTCGAGACCGGCGTCGCTCTGCTGGGTATCGCCGCGACCTGGCTGCTGGCGGCGGCGCCGCCCTGGTTCGCCGCGTTCGAGATGAATATGGGAGCACTGGCCTGGCTGATGGTCTTCGCTTTAGTCGGTTTCCCCGCCTTCTTGATGGGCGGCACGCTGCCGGTGCTGGTCCGCGCCTTGACGGCGTCGGCCGCCACCATCGGGCGAAAAGGCGGCGGGCTCTATGCCGCGAATACCTTCGGCGCCATTGCCGGGGCGCTGCTCTCCTCTTTCCTGTTCATCCCGAGCCTCGGCATCAAAGGCACCGGCCTTGCCGCCGCTGCCATCGGGCTCGTGGCGGCACTCGGCGCCGTGCTTGCCGATCGCGGTATCGCGCCCTCTCCGCCCGAGACCGCGAAGGCGGCCGCCGGCTTCTCGCGCGATGCGAAGCTCGCCATCGCGCTTTATGCACTCGCGGGCGGCGTGGCGCTCGGCTACGAGGTCGTCTGGTCGCAAGCGATCGTGCAGTTCATGAGCACACGCGCCTTCGCCTTCTCGGTGGTGCTGGCGACCTATCTCTCGGGCCTCGCTTTGGGCGCCGCTTTGTTCGGGCGCCTTGCCGATCGCGCGCGCGATCCCTGGGGCGTCTTCGGCCTTCTCATCGCGCTTGCCGGGCTCGTGGCGCTTCTTCAGATGGCGCTGCTCGGCGACTGGCTGATCGACCTCCAGACGCTTGCCGAAAGGGCGGCATGGGCGCTGACCGGCAACGATCTCGCCCGCATGTGCGCGCGCTTCGCCGTCGCCGCCCTGGCCGTCGTCTTCCTCCCTACCTTATTTCTTGGCGCTGCTTTTCCGGCGGCGCTGCGCCTCATCGTCGCCGACGGGCATATCGGGCAGGGCGTCGGCGTGGTGGCGGCGCTCAATACGCTGGGCGGGATCGCCGGCACCGTGCTGACCGGCTTCGTGCTGGTGCCGCAATTCGGCCTGATGCGGACGCTCGCCATGCTCGCGGTCACCGCCGCCGTCATCGGCCTCGTCGCCGTCCTTCCGCCACGTAAGAACCGCTGGCTCATGGCCGGCACACTTGCCGTCGCTGTCGCCATCGGCGTGACAGCGGCCGTCATCCCTACCGACAAGCTCGCGACGCTTTTGCCCGCGGCCCGCAAGGGCGAGATCGTCTTCTATGAGGAAGGGCGCGGCGCCACGGTGGCGGTCGTCGAGCAGAAGGGCGGCAAGGGGACGTTCCGCCGGCTCTATATCCAGGGTGTCTCCAATACCGGCGACCCGCTGCCGTCGCTGCGCTACATGCGGCTCCAGGCGCTCCTGCCGCTCATCATTCATCAAAGCGAGCCGAAATCCGCGCTCGTCGTCGGCCTCGGCACCGGCATCACCGCTGGCGCCTTGCTCAATGTCGCGAGCCTGGAGAAACGCGTGGCGGCGGAATTGCTGCCGGGCGTGCAGCGGGCCGCCGCACTCTTCACCGGCAATTACGGCGCCGATCGCGATCCGCGCCTCGATATCCGTCTCAGAGACGGGCGGCGCGAGCTCCTGCAGAGCGCCGATGCCTACGACCTCATCACGCTGGAGCCGCCGCCGCCCTCGGCAGCGGGCGTCGCCAATCTCTATTCGACCGATTTCTATAGGCTTGCGGCGTCGCGCCTGGCGCCCGGCGGCATGGTCGCGCAATGGCTGCCGCTGCCGACCCAGAATGGCGATGACACGCGGACACTGGTGAAGAGCTTCATCGACGTCTTTCCCCATGCCTCGCTGTGGACGACCGAGCTGCATGAGATGCTGCTGGTCGGCTCTTTCGCGCCGATGCCGCTCGATCTCGAGACGATCTCGCGCCGCTTCGCAGATCCGGCCTTGAGCGGCGCGCTCGCCGAGGTCGGCATCACGTCGCCCGCTGCGCTGCTCGCAACCTGGATCGCCGACCGCGGGAGCCTCGTCACCTTTTCGGGCAACGCTCTGCCGGTCACCGACGACCAGCCGCGCATCGAATATGCGCCCTGGGTCCGGCCCGATGCCTTCGTGCCCACTTTGATCGAGCTCTTCGCCTTGCGCCATGATCCGCCGGTCACGGGCGGCGATGCCGCATTCCGGGCCGAGCTGCAGCGCGAGCGCGATCTCCTCGATGCCTTCTACCAGGCAGGGGTCTATGCCTATACCGGCGATCGCGAAGGCTGGCAGATCCAGATGCGCAAGGTCGCCGCCGCCCGAAGCGGCAATGCCTATTATGAATGGTTCACCAGCGGAGAGGGGCAATGACGGCACGCGACGACATCGTGGCGCTGGGCCAGCGCATCGGCCAGTCGATCATCGGCCAGGAGGCGATGGTCGAACGCCTGCTGCTCGGCCTTCTGAGCGACGGACATCTCCTCGTCGAAGGGTTGCCGGGCCTCGCCAAGACGCGGGCGATCAAGAGCCTTGCCAAGAATCTCGACGCCAAGCTGTCGCGCGTCCAGTTCACGCCCGATCTCCTGCCCGCCGACATCACCGGCTCCGAGATCTATTACAGCGAAGGCGGCAAGGGCGAATTCAAATTCCAGCCCGGCCCGGTCTTCGCCAATCTGGTGCTGGCGGACGAGATCAACCGCGCGCCCGCCAAGGTGCAGTCGGCGCTGCTCGAGGCGATGGAAGAGCGCCAGGTGACGGTGGGCGGCGAGAGCCATGGCCTGCCCGAATTGTTCCTGGTGATGGCGACGCAGAACCCGATCGAGCAGGAGGGCACCTATCCCTTGCCCGAGGCGCAGCTCGACCGTTTCCTCATGCATGTCCAGGTGAATTACCCGGCGCGCGAGGCGGAAGCGCAGATCATGCGGCTGGTGCGCAGCGAGGAGAATGACGGCAAGAGCGGCGGCAAGAAGGACGCGCCGGCCAAGCTCGATCCCAAGGCGGTGTTCGATGCCCGTCACGAGATCGGCCGGATCACCATCGCCGAGCCGGTCGAGAACTACATCGTGGCGCTCGTCTATGCGACGCGCGAGGCGAAGAAGCTCGACAAGGATCTGGGCCTCTGGATCGAGGTCGGCGTCAGCCCGCGCGGCTCGATCGGCCTCGACAAGGTGGCGCGGTCCAAAGCCTGGCTCTCGGGCCGCGATTATGTCAGCCCCGACGATGTGAAGGCGGTCGTGCATGACGTGTTCCGCCACCGGCTGATCCTCTCCTATGAGGCGCATGCGGCGGGGGTGAGCGCCGATCAGGTGATCGACCGCGTCGTCGAGCTGGTGGCAGTCTCCTGAGGAGGCATACATGGCGTATTCGCTGTCGGCGCTCGGACGTTCCAAAGGTGTCGCGCGGCCGCAGCTCGCCGCCGCAGGCCCTGACAAGGGCGTCCATGTCACGGCGGAGGATCTGGTGGCGCTCGAAGCCCAGGCGCGCGATTTCGGGTTCCTGCGCAAGCGGCCGGTCAACCGTCTGCTCGCCGGCCGGCATGCTTCCCATATGCGCGGGCGCGGCCTCGCTTTCGAGGAGCTGCGCAACTATCTGCCGGGCGACGACATCCGCAGCATCGACTGGCGGGTGACGGCGCGCACCGGCAAGCCCTTCGTGCGCGTCTATGACGAGGAGAGGGACCGGCCGGCCCTCATCGTCGTCGACCAGCGCATGAACATGTTCTTCGGCAGCCGGCTGATGATGAAATCGGTGAGCGCGGCGGAGACGGCAGCGCTCTGTGCTTGGCGCGTGATGGCGCTCGGCGACCGGGTCGGCGGCTTCATCTTCAATGACAGTCGCGTCGACGAACTGGTGCCGCACAGGAGCCGGGCCGCCGTCATCGGCTTTGCCACGGCACTGGCGCGGCAGAATGCCGAGCTTGCCGCCGATCTCGAGGTCCCGCGCGGCACGGCGCAGCTCGACAAGGTGCTCGAGACGGTGGCGGCGGTGGCGCATCACGACCATCTGGTGATCGTCATCAGCGATTTCGAAGGCCATGGCCCACGCACCCGTGATCTGCTCCTGCGGCTCACCGTCAGCAATGACGTCATCGCGGTGCTCGTCTACGATCCCTTCATGCTGGAGCTGCCGGAGTCGGGCGAGATCGTCGTCTCGGGCGGCAACCTGCAGGCCGAGCTCACGATGGGGCATGGAAGGGTGCGGACCGGCATCACCGATTTTGCCAGGCAGCATGGCGAGGAATTGCTTGCCTGGCAGCAGGATCTCGGCCTGCCGATGCTGCTCGTCTCGGCGGCCGAGGAAACCGCGCCGCAATTGCGCCGCACCCTCGGGCAACTGGCCTGGCGGCAAAGAAGGCGCTGAAGATGGAGCAGACCGCGCCGCCCGGACCCGATCCCCTGACCAGGCTTGCGCTGGAGAAGCTCAATGACATCGTCGTGCCTCAGCCGGTCGCATGGCTGCCGCAGACCTGGGGCTGGCTGGCGCTGGCGCTCCTCCTTCTGGCGCTCATCGCCTGGGGACTGCTGCGAAGACATCGGCGCCACGTCGCCAATCGCTATCGCCGCGAAGCGCTCGCCGACCTCGGTTCGATCGAGGCGACACTCGGCGCCGCTGAGACCCGAGCCCAGGCGATCGCCGGCATCGCCGAAATCCTGAAGCGCGTCGCGCTCAAGGCCTGGCCGCGCCCCGCCACGGCATCGCTCTCCGGCAAGGCCTGGCTCGCTTTCCTGGCGCAGCATGATGGCGGCAGTCTCGCGACGGAGCCCGCGTCGCGGTTTCTCGACGATCTCGAATACCACGCGGATGCCGCGCACATGGAGGAGAACGATGCGCGGCATTTCGCCGAGGCGGCGCGGCGCTGGATCGAGAGGCATCATGTATCAGCTTGACCAGCCCTGGCTCCTTGCCGTGCTGCCCTTGCCGCTGCTGGTCTGGTGGCTGGTGCCGGCCTATCGCAAGACGGTCGCGGCGCTGCGCATCCCGTTCTTCGACGAGGTCGCGGAAGCCGCCGGGGTGAAGCCGACGGAAGGCTCGATCGTTCCGCGCCGCAACTGGGCGCAAAGGCTGCTGGCGCCCTTGTGCTGGCTCCTCATCGTGCTGGCGCTGGCGCGGCCGCAATATGTCGAGCCGCCGGTCACCAAGACCGAGCCGCAGCGCGACCTTCTGCTGGCGCTCGACCTGTCGCAGTCCATGGACACGCGCGATTTCCGCGATCCTTCGGGCCAGATGGAGACGCGCGTGGCGGCGGTGAAGCAGGTGGTGGGCGATTTCGTCAAGCGGCGGCAAGGCGACCGCATCGGCCTCATCGCTTTCGGCGATGCGCCTTATCCGCTCGTTCCCTTCACCCTCGACCATCAGACCGTCGAGACCATGATCGCCGAGGCACTGCCCGGGATGGCGGGACCCCGCACCGCGCTTGGCGATTCCATCGGCCTCGCCATCAAGATGTTCGCCGACAGCAAGGCCCCGGAAAAGGTACTCGTCCTCCTGACCGACGGCAATGACACGGCAAGCCGCATGCCGCCCGACCGCGCCGCCGACATCGCCAAGCGCAACGCGATCGTGGTCCACACGGTGGGCATCGGCGATCCGCAAGCATCGGGCGAGGACAGGCTCGACACGGCCGTGCTGCAGAAGGTCGCCGGCGCGACCGGCGGGCGCTATTTCCTCGGGCAGGACCAGGCGCAGCTCGCCGACATCTATGTGACGCTCGATGAGATCACGCCGGCCAATCAGGAGACGCTGTCCTGGCGCCCGGTGATCGAGCTCTTCCACTATCCCTTGGGCGCTGCCCTGATCCTGGCGCTCCTCTATCATGCCCTGGCATGGCTCTTCGCGAGCCTCGGCCAGCGCGCGCGGGCCGCCTCATGATCGGGGATTTCCATTTCCTCAGGCCGTGGTGGCTCTTGGCGATCCTCGCCGCAGCTGGGCTGGTGTTTCTCATCACCCGCCGGGGCGATGCCCGCACCCGCTGGAAGGACCTCATCGCGCCGCATCTGCTCGACCGGTTGCTCATCGAGCGGCAGGGCAGCGGGCGCTGGCAGCCCGTGCATTTCGTCGGCCTCGTCATTGCCCTCGGCGCCGTCGCCGCCGCGGGGCCGACCTGGCAGCGCCAGCAGCCGCCTTTCGTCGAGGACAAGGCGCCCTTGGCGATCGCCATCGACCTGTCGCCGACCATGGATGCGATCGACATCACGCCGTCGCGCCTCGAACGCGTGAAGCTCAAGGTGCAGGACATCCTGAAGCAGCGGCCGGGCGCGCGGACCGCCGTCTTCGCCTATGCCGGCAGCGCCCATATGGTGCTGCCGCTCACCGACGATGCGGGCCTCGTCAACACCTATGTGGCGGCGCTCGAGACCCGCATCATGCCGGTCGCCGGCAAGAACACCGCCAAGGCGCTGGAGGCGGCCGAGCAGGGACTTGCCCGCGAAGATGTGCCGGGCACCATCCTGTTCCTGACCGACGGCATCGAGCCCGCCGCGATCGACGCCTTCAAGCGCCAGAGCGGCAACAACGAGATCATGGTGCTGGGCGTCGGCACGGCCGAAGGCGGGCCGGTGAAGACCGGCGAGGGGCAGTATCTGAGCGATGCGGGTGGACGTGTCCTGGCCAAGCTCGATGTCGCGCAATTGCGCGATTTCGGCAGCACTGCCGGCATCGCCGTCGCCACCATCACGCCCGATGACAGCGATGTGCGCTGGATCGCCCTGCGCATCCGCACGCATCTTCAGGCCAAGCTCGCGCAAGGCCAGACGCGCTGGCGCGACGCCGGCTGGTGGCTCACTATTCCCCTGGCCTTGATGAGCGCCTTCTGGTTCCGCCGCGGCTGGTCGGTGCAATGGGTCTTCGCGGCGGTACTGGGCGGCGCCCTGCTGCTGCCCGGCAGAGCCCAGGCCGCGGAAACGACCTTCATCGATCTGTGGCTGACGCCCGACCAGCAGGGACGGCTCGCTTTCGAGAAGGGCGATTATGCGGCGGCAGCCGAGCATTTCGCGGATCCGATGTGGCGCGGCGTGGCGCTCTATCGCGCCGGACAGTTCGGCGCTGCGCTCGATTCCTTCGCACAAGTGCGGACCGCCGAGAGCGCCTACAATCAGGGCAATGCGCTCGCGCATCTCGATCGGCTCGACGATGCGGCGGCAAGCTTCACCGAAGCGCTGAAACTGCGGCCGGGATGGCCCGAGGCGGAGGCCAATCTGGCGCTCGTCCAGAAGCTCATCGCCGATCGCAAGAACCAGGAACAGGAGCAGCAGGAGGGACCCAATCTCAAGCCGGACCAGATCCAGTTCGACGAGAAGGGCAAAAAGGGCAAGGCCGGCCAAGTCGATCTCGCCCAGCAGACGGCCGATATGTGGATGCGCAACATCCAGATCACGCCGACCGATCTTCTGGCGCGCAAATTCGCCATCGAGGCGCAAGGAGCGAAGCCATGATCTTGCGCGGCTTCGCTTTCCTGCTATTCATGCTCACGGCCTCGGCCGGGCTCCACGCGGCCGAGCCCTTGGCGCGAGTCGAGATCGTGACGAAGCCGCCGATCGCCGCCGGCCAGCAAGTTCAGATCCAGGTCGACGTGCTGGCGCCCAATTTCTTCCTGTCGCCGCCCAAATTCCCGCTCTTCGACCTGCCCAATGCGATCGTCACCCTGCCCGATACGGGGGCGCAGAACCTGGTCGAGACGATCGAGGGCCAGAGCTATGCCGGCATCCGGCGGACCTATGTCGTGACCCCGCAAACGGGCGGCGATTTCACTTTGCCGCCGGCGAAAATCACCTTCATCTATGCGGCAATGCCCGGCCAGCCCGGAAGCGAAGGCTCGGTGACGCTGCCGCCGCAGAAATTCACGGTCGCGGGCGCACCGCTAGGCGGGCCGGCGACGGCACAGCAGATCACCGTCACGCAAAAGCTCGACCGTGATCCTCTAAGCCTCAAGGCCGGCGATACGCTGGTGCGCACCATCACGGTCGAAGCCCAAGGCATGCAGGCGATGATGATCCCCGTGCCTGAGTTCACCGCGCCGGAAGGGGTGCGCCTCTATCCGCATGATCCGGTGCTGAGCGACAAGATGGATCAGGGACAAGGTTCGATCGGCGGCACGCGCGTCGATCGCGTGACCTATGCCTTTGAGGGGGCCGGAAGCTACCGGCTGCCGGTGATCGAGATCGCCTGGTACGACCCTGCGACGCAGAAGAACGAAGTGGCGCAGGCGCCCGAGGTCACCGTGTCGGTCGCGGCCGCGGCGGGGTTCACGCCGGCCATCAAGCCGCCCGAGATCACCGAGGAGGCGCCGAAGAGACCTGACAATCTGCGGCTCTTGCCTTGGGTGGCGGCGGGTCTTGCCGCGCTCGCTTTTCTTGCCTGGCTCGTGCCCCGCCTGTGGCGGCGGCTGCGCCAGTGGCGGCAGGCGCGCCGGCATCGCTACGAACAATCAGAAGCCTATTCCTTCCGGCAATTCTCCACGGCTTGCCGGAGCGGCCAGGGCGCTCCCGTCTATGCGGCGCTCCAGTCCTGGGCGACACGCGCAAAGACCGCTCCGCTGCGCGACTGGCTCAGCGATGATGATGTCGCGCTCATGGAATATGAGCAGCTCGAAGCCGGGCTCTTCGCGGCCGGATCCGAGAGCAAGTCCTATGATGCGGGCAAGCTTCTCGCCGGGATCGTGCAGGCGCGCAAGAAGTGGCTCACCCGAGAGACTGAGAGCTTGCGTCCTGCCGCGCTGCTGCCGCTCAATCCTTGACGGCCATCAGCCGGTCGTCGATCGAAACGGATTTGACCAGGCAATGAACCTGATCGCCGACACCGAGGCCGAGTTCGTCCACGGCTTTGCGGGTCACTGCGGCGGCCAGGATCTCGCCGCCCGCGAGCCTCACCTCGACCATGACCACCGCGCCCGCAGGTTCTGAAAAGCCCTCGACCTTGCCGGGCAAGGCGGTCCTGATGCTGAGCTCGCGCGGCTTCGTCAGAGCGAGCGTCACATCGGTGGCGCGGATCACCAGCCGGATCGGGCCTTCGCCCGCAGCGATCCGTCCGGGCAAAGTGATGCGGCCGGCAGGATGGCTGACCTCGGTGAGCTGATAGGTGGGATCGTAAGAGGGGTCCTTGGTGGTCAGGATGGAGATGCGGGCAAAGCGGTCATCGCCGGGACCGGCCTTGGGGCCCAGCACTTGCTGCGGCGGGCCGTCGCTCACGACCTTGCCGTCAGCCATCAGGATGACGCGGTCGGCAAGCCGTGCCACTTCCTCGATCGCATGCGAAACATAGAGGATCGGCAGATCGAGCTCGTCGCGCAGCTTCTGGATATAGGGGATGATCTCGCGCTTGCGCTCGATATCGAGGGCGGCCAGCGGCTCGTCCATCAGAAGCAGGCGCGGGGCTGCGAGCAAGGCACGGCCAATGGCGACACGCTGGCGCTCGCCGCCCGAGAGCGTCGTCGGCCGCCGGTCGAGAAGGTGTTGGATGCCGAGGAGAGAGATCACCTGATCGAGACTGACCGCTCCTTCCGCGGGCCTGGTGAACCAGCGGCCATAGAGGAGGTTCTGCCGGACATTGAGATGCGGGAAGAGGAGCGCATCCTGGAACACGTAGCCCACGCGGCGCTGATGCGGCGGCAGGAAGATGCGGGATTGGGTGTCGGTGAAGACCGAGCCGTTGACGGCGATACGGCCGCGATCAGGCCGGATCAGGCCGGCCGCGAGATGGAGCACGGTCGATTTGCCGGCTCCCGATTCACCGAAGAGGGCGGTGATGCCGTTGCCGGCGGTGAAATCGACCTGAAGCGCGAAATTCGCCCGGGTGAGGGCGACATCGATCTCGATCATGAGAAGCTCGCCACCTGGCGATTGAGACGGCGCGCCAGGATCTCGGAGGCGATCAATGCGACGAGCGAGATCAAGATCGAGACGGCGGTCAACCTCAGCGCATTGGCATCGCCGTCCGGCACTTGCGTGAAGGTGTAGATCGCCGCCGGGATGGTGCGGGTCTCGCCCGGAATGTTGGAGACGAAGGTGATGGTGGCGCCGAATTCGCCCAGCGCCTTGGCGAAGCTCAATATGCTCCCGGCGAGGATGCCGGGTGCCGCGAGCGGCAAGGTCACGGTGGCGAAGACGAAAAGAGGCCGGGCGCCCAAGGTGCCCGCTGCCTGCTCGAGCCGCCGGTCGAGATTCTCCAGCGTCAAACGGATGGCGCGCACCATCAGCGGCAGGCCCATGACGGCGGCGGCAAGCGCCGCACCGGTCCAGCGGAAGGAGAAGACGATGCCGCAGCATTGATCGAGAAAGGCGCCAATCGGTCCCTTGCGGCCGAAGGAGAGCAGCAGCAGGTAGCCCGTCACCACCGGCGGCATGACCAGCGGCAAATGGATGATGCCGTCAAGCAGCGTGCGGCCGGGAAAGCGGCAGCGCGCCAGCAGGTAAGCCAAGCCGATGCCGACGGGCAAAGAGGCGAGCGTCGCCACGCTCGCCACGCGCAGGCTCAGAAGGATGGCGGTCCAATCCTCCTCGGACAGGCCCATCATCCACGGGCCTCACTGGAGGATGGTGAAGCCCTGCGCGGTGAAGATCTCTTGCGCCTTGGGCGAAGAGAGATAGGTGACGAAGGCTTCGGCATCCGGGTTCTTGGAGGAAATGACTACCGCCGCAGGATAGACGATGGGGGGATGCGAGTCCTCGGGAAAAACGCCGGCGAGCTCGACCTGCTTCTCGGCCTTGGCGTCGGTCGCATAGACGATGCCGAGCTTGGCCTCGCCGCGGGCCACGAGGGCCAGAGCGGCGCGGACATTTTCGGCCTGCGCCAGGCTCGCCTCGACCGAGGCCCACAGGCCCAGCTTCTCGAGCGCCGCCTTGGCATATTTGCCGGCCGGCACCGCCTTCACATCACCGACCGCGAGCTTGCCGCCGGCGAGGGCGCCGGCAAGGTCGGCGCCCGGCTTGAGCTCGAGCTTGACGCCCGAATCCTTCGTGGCGACCAGAACCAGCTGATTGCCGAGGAGCGTCTTGCGCGTATCGGGCTTGATCAGCTTCTTCTCGGCGGCATAGTCCATCCAGTCGAGATCGGCCGAGATGAAGACATCGGCCGGAGCCCCTTGCTCGATCTGCTTGGCGAGGGCGGAAGAGGCGGCGTAGGTGTTCTTGGTCTCCTTGCCGGCTTCGGCCTTCCAGGCCTCCGATGCGGCATCGAGCGCGTTCTTGAGGCTCGCGGCGGCGAAGACATTGACTGGCTCGGCGGGGGCTTGCGCGGCAAGACCGAGCATCATCGTGAGGCTGAGCAGGATTCTCCTTAAGGCGGACATGGTTCCCTCATGGCTTGACGTCATTATATCCGACTGAATATAACGAAGCCGGGCCACTCGCAAGACATCGTATTTCCTCCCCCGACCGTGTCTTCGCCAAGCACCGGGGCACTGGCGCGTGATCAGGAATGGGCGGATTACCGTCCCTGACCTGATCACGCGCTCATTTTTCCGAGTGATGGACGAGGCGGAACTCCGCCCGACATGGGCTAGGAATCGTCTTGGCGCCCTATTTCTTTGTTTTTCGCATCGGCTTATCCGAATACGGCTTCGCACTTCTCGGTCCAATGCTGTCGCAGGCAGACACTTGCTTGATCCCGGCATCGATCCAGGCACGTGTCCCTTCCAGGACTTCATTCGAAAGCGCGGGGTCGTCGATGGCTCGGGCGAGGATCACCGCCCCCACCATCGCCACCCAGCTTCCAATCGCCGCGCGGCGCCTGTCTGCCGCATCCAACCCCGGGAGGGCCTCGCTGATGCGGTCGATCTGCGATCGAAGGCCCTTTGTCATGGCCACTCGTGCCTCAACGGTCTGATGGCGGATGTCCGCGACCAGACCTGCCGTCGGGCAACCGTCGGCAACATTGTCGCGATGCCGGGGCGAAAGATAGGCGTCGAGATAGGCGCGAAGGTCGCCTCCTCTGCGTCCATCCCCGGCGAGAGCATGGGCGATCGTCTCTGCGACGAGGTCGTCCTTCGAACTGAAATGGCCGTAGAAGCCGCCATGGGTTAGGCCTGCAGCGTTCATCACTTCCGCCACGCTCACGGCGTCGAACCCCTTCTCGCGGAACAGCCGGCTGGCGACATCCAGGATCCGGCGACGGTTCTCCGCCATCTGCTCTCGACTGACTCTCATCGCAAAAATTCTCCGCCGGCCCAGTTGACATTTACATGATGATCATCATATATAAAAATAATCATGATGACCATCATGAATATAGGCATGGACGGAGAAGAGAGCAATCCCATGGCCGCCATCCGCTGGTCTTCATCACCGGCGCTTCGTCCGGGCCCGCCGGAGAAATCACATGGAAAGACAATCTCATGAGAGCCTTCATCGTCGATCGATACAAAAAGAAGGGCGCGCTGCGGCTTGGCGAAATGCCTGAGCCGGCGCTGCGGGATGAAGATGTCATGATTGAGATCCACGCAGCCGGGCTCAATCCACTCGATTCGAAAGTCCGAGATGGTGCGTTCAGGCTCATCCTGCCCTATAGCCCGCCCTTCATCCTGGGGCACGACGTCGCCGGAACCGTGGTTCGGGCCGGATCCAAGGTCCAGCACTTCAAGCCGGGTGACGAGGTCTACGCTCGACCGCGCGATGGCCGGATAGGCGCTTTCGCAGAGTTGATTTCAATCAACGAAGCCGACGTGGCGCTGAAGCCGAAGAACCTCTCCATGGAGGAGGCGGCGTCTATCCCCCTGGTGGGGCTGACGGCCTGGCAGGTGCTGGTCGAGCGAGCCAGGCTGAGGAAGGGTCAGAAGATTCTGATCCATGCAGGCTCCGGCGGCGTGGGAACATTCGCCATTCAGCTTGCCAAGCATCTCGGCGCGACGGTCGCGACGACCACGAGCACGGCGAATGTCGAGCTGGTCAGGAGCCTCGGCGCCGATGTCGTCATCGATTACAAGCACCAGGACTTCGAGAACATGCTGTCCGGCTACGACGTGGTGCTGAACAGCCTCGACGGGGGTGCGCTCCAAAGATCCCTGAGCGTGTTGAAGCCGGGTGGCCAGCTCATCTCCATCTCCGGTCCGCCGGATGTGGCTTTTGCCAGGGAACAAGGACTGAACTGGTTCCTTGAGCAGGTCATGGGCTTTCTGAGCTTCGGTATCCGCAGGAAGGCAAAAAGGCGGCAGGTCAGCTATTCGTTTCTGTTCATGCGCGCAAACGGCGAGCAGTTGAGCCAGATCACATCGCTGATCGAAGCGGCGGAAATTCGCCCCGTCATGGATCGGGTCTTCCCGTTCGAGGCCACGAACGAGGCTCTGGCCTATATCGAAACGGGACGCTCGAAGGGCAAGGTCGTCGTGAGTTTGAGGAAATCGACGTGAGCAAGGCCCATCCAACGCACACTGGTTCGATGACGGCCTGGAAGGACGCGCCGACCGCCAGCGTCGATGCCGCGGGAACCGCATTCGCCTACCGGCGGCTGGGGGCTGGGACCGGCGTGCCGCTGATCATGCTCAATCACTGGGGCGCGACGCTTGATAACTTCGATCCGTGTATCGTCGACGGCCTCGCCGCGGCGAGGCCCGTGATCGCCATCGACTATCGGGGCGTCGGCGCATCGGGCGGCAAGGCGCCACTCACCGTGGCGGAGATGGCGGCCGATGCGATTGCCGTCATCCGGGCCCTGGGCTTCGCTGAGGTCGACCTGCTCGGTTTCTCACTCGGCGGTTTCGTGGTGCAGGACATCATGCGGCAGGCCTCCGGACTCGTTCGCAAGGCCATCCTGACCGGCACCGGCCCGGCCGGGGGTGAAGGCATCGCGCAGGTTGGGTCTGTATCGTGGCCGCTCATCATCAAGGGCATGCTGACCTTCAGGGACCCGAAATTCTATCTTTTCTTTACCTCTGCCGCGAACGGCCAGCGCGCCGCGGAAGCCTTTCTGGGGCGTCTGCAGGAGCGCAAGGCGGATCGCGACAAGCCGATCACGATGGCCGCGTTCCTGAGGCAACTCAAGGCGATCAAGGCTTGGGGCAGGCAGCCGCGACAGGATCTTGGCACGATCCGGAAGCCGGTTCTGGTCGCGAATGGCGCTCACGACATCATGGTGCCCACCAGCAACTCGGTCGATCTCGCGCACCGCCTGCCGAAGTCCGAACTCGTCCTTTACGAAGACGCCGGGCACGGCGGCATCTTTCAGTATCACGAGGCCTTCGTGAAGAAGGCGCTCGAGTTCCTCGGACGCTGATGCAGGCCGAGCTCGGCAATGGACAATATCGGGAAGCGTTCGTGATCGTCGTCGTGCGCCGGGGCTCGGCCTCGCTCGCGGTGTGCGCTGCGTGATCGCACCGCGGACATCGTACCGGAACAAGGAAAGGAACAGCAATTGAAATACACTCCATTCGGAAAGACGGGCCTCTACGTCTCACAAATTGCCCTTGGCACAGGCAACTTCGGCACCGGTTGGGGCCATGGAGCCGGCGCGGAAGACAGCACTGCCGTATTCAACGCCTATGCCGAGGCCGGCGGCAACTTCATCGACACCGCGGACATTTATCAGTTTGGCCAATCGGAAGAGCTGTTGGGTTCGCTGCTTCAGGGACGGCGGGAGAACTTTGTGCTCGCGACCAAGTTCACCAATGGAGCTGTGCCCAATGCCGACCGGCTGGTGACCGGCAACAGCCGTAAGGCGATGGTCGCTTCGGTCGAAGCAAGCCTCAAACGCCTCAAGACGGACCGTATCGACATCTACTGGGTGCATCACCCCGATGGCGTGACGCCTGCAGAGGAGATTGTCCGGGGCTTCGACGATCTCGCGCGCGCCGGCAAGCTTCTCTATGGCGGCCTCTCCAACTTCCCGGCGTGGCGGCTTTCGCGCGCGGTCACGCTGGCGGAGCTTGCCCATGTGGTTCCGGTCGCCGCCGCCCAGTTCGAGCACAGCCTGGTGCATCGCGCACCCGAAGCGGACCTGTTTCCGGCATCGGATGCGCTTGGCCTCGGAATC
>Ga0187894_10002097_pt1 | contig 24315 bp, 14 predicted proteins | sample GBC1701081metaG_FD_136650 | JGI IMG/M metagenome (GOLD analysis project Ga0187894, IMG submission 136650) | White microbial mat communities from a lava cave in the Kipuka Kanohina Cave System on the Island of Hawaii, USA - GBC170108-1 metaG ... | reverse complement strand
TGGTTATTTAAAATAAGGAGAATTGTTATGAGTAAGCTGAGAAAATTTCTCTCCCTTACGGTAATTTGTCTTGCGATGTGGGCCATAATGGCCGCGGTAAATATACCTACATCCAAAACAGTTTCTGCGCGGGCGCAACAACCTGCCTACCTAAAAACAGGCGCCCTCATAGACGTGGAAACGATACTCTCCCGAATCTTTCCATTTTATAGGAGGGATTCCTGGCTTAACGTGAGTCGCAACGATCTTGATGCGCGACACTCTCTTTTGAAGCCGGGATCGCCCGGCAAGCTAATCATCCCTACCCAGGAACCTGATAAGACAAGCGTGCCGTTTAAGGGATGGATTACTAAGGGAGATAATGTAGATTGGTGGAGAGTTCATCAAGGTAAGGTAAGCTTGATTTTAAAAATATACGATCAGTCCAATGGCGGGACGAAACTTTATGAAGGAACACATGAAGTAGAGGTTACGTACGGACAATATTTCGCAATCATCCAAGTCCCTTCTGAGATTATTGCGAAAAGCCAAACCATCTGGTTGGAAGCCACCAGTGCTGAAGCAAGGGAATTAGCCTTCGAACCGCGGCAACCATTCACCACTAAGCCACCAGAAGGTGTGGTTCCAAATGTCGCAGTTCCTACTGCTCGGTTTTGTTATACATGCGGCAGTTATTGGTTTGTCCTAGAGGGAGCAATTCCAGTGCCATCAGGCAATCCTACCGAGTACGGTCCGGGTTGCGCCGGTCCGGTACAAGTACGAACCGACTATCGCCCTTATCTCTGTGCTGTATATGTAGCGAAATGAGTCCGGCTTTCTCGGCGATCGTATGGGTCTAAATCAAACCACGCGAGATTGTCGCAGTACCCCGCGCGCGTAAAGCAGTTGCCCCTGCGCGCGACCGCTTGCCTTCTGAGGCTCGTTCACGACATCACGCCGTTGTGATGTCAAAGGCTAAGTCACAAGGGAGATCGCCTTTGCGACGACCACACTCATCAAACCGCCGACTTTGTCGGTGGCGTCCATTCTATAGAAAGGAGCCTTCATGTCGCATGGCGACGCCCTGAAAGAGTGAAAACGCGGCGCGCGATGTACCGCAGGTTGTCCAACCTGCGGGGGCTTCATCACCAGGCCGTTTGATAGTAACTAAACGGCTCATTAATCGAGCTATCCGCAGGTTAGACAACCTACGGTACGTTTCAGAGGAGTCGTTCATGTCGTGGTGAGCAACGCCCTGAAATAATGAAAATCAACCACGAAGAAACGAAGGAAACGAAGAAAGATCAGAAAAAAAACCTTCGTGATCTTCGTTTCTTCGTGGTTGATTTTCGGAGGAGTCATTCATGTCGCTATGAGACGCCCAGAAACAATGAAAATCGCCCCTGGGTACGCATCGCTTCCAGCGTGCTTTGCTTCGATCAATGGCCAATTGAAGAAGCCTCGCACGCTGGAAGCGATGCGTACCCAGGGATTTTCCGAGGAGAAACCATAATGTCACTTAACATTGTTGAATTAAGACAAGCTGAAGGCTTGATTACGCTTTTTGGACGGCCTATTAAAATCTGGCCTTTTGACTGGTGGCCTTTCAATTAGTAAAACGGAAAAAAGCGGGAGAGATTATCAAAGGGCTGTCATTTCAAGTCAAGAAAATAGAAATGACTTCGCACGATGTCCCTCCCGGTCTATAGCTTGAGACATCATTTGAAAAATCTTTTAACTAGAAAGGAGGTATATGCAAATCCACATTATCATACAATTTGTGCTTTCAATGATGCATGACTATCACTGAGCCTCTCAGCAATTCTCGGTTTGAGCGGACATAAAGAGTTTACAGCCACGTCTCCGGCGTTAAGCGCTTTGTTTTCGCCTAAACCGAGAATTGCTGGTTTCATAACCTCTTGATTGCTTCCCCAATGTGAAACACAAACTACTTGACACTATCGAGAAAACTAACCAGTCAATAACATAAATCATTGTGGAGGATAAAAAATGATGCTTGAAAGTATATCGCCGGTTTTGAGAGGTTCACTCAAAAAACGGTTCTTGCTGGCAGCGCTTTTCGGCTTGATATTGGCGAGCGCAGCGGCGCTTCTGATGCGTCCTGCGCCATCGAAGGCGCAAGAGCCACAGCCCAGAGACGGTAAGCGTGTCTCCCTTCTTGTCGAACAGGGATTTGTTTTACCTTCTCAACGCCTGGTCAGTGTCAAGAACAAGGGGGGCGTCTGTATCAATCCTTGGGACGTTCATTGCGTTATCCTCGCCGAGCCGGTGGAGTTACCCGAGCGATCCAAAACAGACGAGCCATTTGATGTGACGTTCACCATTTCAGGCAACGCCCGCTTTAAAACCCCGCAAGGTATACTCGCCGTCACTTCGACGGAAGGCGGAGTCATTATGACACCCCCGATCGTCGCCGGTCCGGCTTTCGGCGAGAGCTTCGTCCGTGCCGTGGTTGACGGTCAAACGGTGATCGAGAACCTGCGAGTGGTGACTTTGGAGACCGGGGGGATTGATAACCTCAAGAAGTACATCGGGACTGACGATCCGGGGCTGATCGTCCTCGGTGATCATTATGCGGTTTTAGACGAGAGCAAAATGAGGGTAACTACCCAGGCAGTTACGGGACGGACGGAAGGTCCGACGAAGAAAGATGGGAAGACGGGGGGCGATCCCCAGGAGCAATCGTCCTCGCAGATCGCTGACCAGAATGCGGTCGACGGCGTCTGCATCCGCGCCCCTTGGGGACCCGGTTGGGTTGATTGGGTTTGGGGGTGGTCGAATCCTTGGGCGACCAACGGATACGCGTACAAACCGGAGAGCGCCAATGTGGTATATCGGGCCGATGACCTTGCAGACGACGCTGTTGATGCGCTCTACAACAAATATTGGGGATGCGGTGTCGCATTTAAAGTGCCTGATAGCTGCACCGTTACCGTCTATCAAGGCGAACCCAATACCCTACATTACTGCTGTAACGCCGCGATGTGGGCAATTGGGCATCGCGTAGAGTGGGTTAATCCGAGTCAACACGGCTTCCCGAAGTGCCCACCGCAATAATTTAGCGGTTTTGTTCGGGTGAAAGCTCGAATAATCTCCGCGATACCTCTCTCTGCGTCTCTGCGATTTTCTCAGGTTCGGCGAACGCCGAGTCCGATTCATCGCAGAGACGCGACCAGGATAAGGAGGATGAAACACACAATGCGGCATGATCATTACGTAATCCGGGGCGGCGTGGAGGGAAGAGAGCGCCTGAGAATCCTGGCTCGCGTCATGCGGCCAACTACGCTCAGCCTGTTTGATCGAGTCGGGATCGAGGCGCGGATGGCTTGCCTCGACGTTGGCTGTGGCGGCGGCGATGTGACCTTAGATTTGGCCGGCCTCGTCGGCCCTGGGGGAAGGGTCGTTGGATGGGATATCGACGAGACTAAGCTTGATCTGGCGCGGCGCGAAGCCGAAGAAAAGGGATTCGGCAACGTGGAATACCGACTTTCAGACATCGGCCAAAGCGAGGCAACGTCGGAGTTCGACGTCGTTTACACAAGGTTCCTGCTTTCTCATCTTAGGGATCCGGCTGGAGCGCTGGCAAGGATCCGGCTGGCGGCGCGGCCAGGCGCCGTCGTGATTATTGAGGATATAGATTTCACGGGATTCTTTTGCCATCCATACTCTGCCGTTTTCCAGCTCTTTATTGAACTCTTCGCAAAGGCGGCGCAGCGCAGAGGAGGCGATCCGAACATCGGCTTGCGGCTGCCCGGGCTTCTTCTTGACGCTGGCTTTGAGAGCATCCAGACGAACGTCGTGCAACCGGCCGGAATAGATGGCGAGGTAAAACTCATCCTTGCCGTCACGATGGAGAACATTGTGGATTCTGTCCTGGCTGATGGTATTGCTGAAAGGAACGACGTCGACAGAGTAATCGCCGAATTATATGAGCTTGCGCGCGACTCTAGAACCTTCGTCAGCCACCCGCGGGTAGTACAGGCCTGGGGCTATCGGCCTCTGAGCTGACCGACACGACAATACGCAAGCCCGAACGCGATGCAGCCGGGCGTCGCCGCCTGCGACAGTCAAAAAAGAATGGGAAGACCAACCCCCAATCAATTGGCCTTCGGAATAGGGCGATACTGGAAGTCCTGCGGTTTTTCCTTTTCGGTTCCGTCGCCTTCGACGCGCGCGGTCAGCGTGCCATCCGGGTTTTTGCGATAGATGATGCGTTTCGGAAAGTCGTGCGCCAGGTTCTCGAAGACGGCTTCCTGACCAGTGAGCCGCGCCAGTTTGAAATCCGTGCCGGGAGCCTTAGCCTTCGGATGCGCCACGTAATAAATGTCGGCGCCGCGCGCTTCAATACGCAGATATTCGAAGAATACGGTTTTGCCTCCAGCCACCGTCCGGCTCATGCCGATCAACGAACCGCCCGCGACCCTCGTCCAATGTTCGTCAATCTGCATGCGGCCCGGAGCAGTTTCCCAATCGCCGCTGATCCAGGCCAGATCCTCAATCTTGAAGGATTGCGCCGGCTTGTCAGATTGAATCGCTTCGATTGTTGATGGGAGTGTTGATACCAGTCCAAACACCACCAGCGCAGTTCCGAGCCATATCGTCCTCAACGTTTCGCGTTGCATATTACTTCGCTCCCCCTTAAGCGACCGAATCCGTTTTTTTAAATTGGAGTAACGACAAACGTAGACACCTGGGGCCAGCATAGCTCTGAGTCAGCGCAGCGTATTGTAAAAATCCGACCTGCGGCGCTTGCGCGTAAAAAACTCTGCGATAGGAGTGAAATGTTCGAACAGAACGGAAGGAGTTTGTCCGGCGAACTGCCGGAAATCGCGGATCAAATGCGCCTGGTCGTAATAGCCACAGTCGGCCGCGATCCTGGCCCAGTTTTTGTCTTCGCGTTCCACCGCGCGAAAGACCTGCTGAAAACGCAGAATCCGGCAAAGCAATTTCGGCCCGATCCCCACTTCGCTCAAAAAACGACGTTCCAGTTGCCTGCCGCTAACGCCCATATCGCTGGCAAGCCGGTCCACGGAAATCTGTCCGCCACTGCTGACGATCTCCGAAATAGCGTTTTGCAAAGACGCGCCCTTTTCTTCCTTCGCGCGCATGCGCCTGATCAGCAGAGCTTCAATGACGCCGATCTTTTCCGGCAGTTCGCGAGCGTCACAGACTCTGCCAGAGAGTTCCCGATCCAGATCGCCCGCGACGTCCGCGAGCGGCTCAATGCGATTGGTCAACTCGCCTGGCGGGCTGGGGAAGAACGGTAGCGCGCCTCCCGGAGCAAAGCGGATTCCGAGCAGTTGGACAGAGCCGGTGGGCGTGACCAACACGGGTTGCGTCATCTGGCCGACGATAAAACGTAACGGCTGCAAATCGCTGCGGCCCGATTCTTTGTGTTCTTCGAAAAGGTCGCCGAAATTCAGAATTACCTCGACGCAGCCATCGGGAAGGATTCGCTCCGGCGCCGGGGATTCCCGCCAATCGCCTCCTTCAAGCGCCCAGATACACTCCACGTGTTTTGACAGAGGAGGCGCAACCTGAAATTCGCGATAACGCATAACGATTCTTCGCGACAGTATAAAGGCTGAGATGTAGGCTTCAATCTGATTTGGGTTTTGATTCGCTTTTTATCTTGAACAGTGATGTGGCGAGAAGAGCTTCGGCCCTATCCCGAAGCGCTCTTATTGGCAGGCTGGAAAAAGGGCGCGTGAGGCGGCAACGGCGTCCACCTCACGCGTTTCCTTCATATGCCGCCGTCAACAGCTCGGCGGGAAGATCGGGATGATAAAGACCGCTGAGCTTGTCAGCGTCAACTTGTGCAGGTTGTGTCCTTGGTTGAACGCCCCTTCCGCGGCTGCCGCGTTCGGGTTGAAGTTGATCGCCGCGCCGAGCAGCGCTCCGTCGCTTTGCATCCACAACTTCATCCACCCGCTGTGGCCTACGGGGATTACCGTCTCAATCCGCGGCGTCGTCCGCGGGAAGCTGTTCGTCAGCGATCTACGGAACTGGCATACGCCGGGCGTGAACGTGAAGCTGTGGATCTGCTCAAGGTCGTTGAAGAGCGCGCCGAAGATCGGGCCGATCGTCGCCGCGCTCGTCGTCAGATCGCCGCCGAAGCGGTTGATGACCAGCAACGTGTCGTTGCCATCGGCTCTGGACGCGATGTTGTCCAGGGCCAGCGCGCGTGGCGCACGGTTGTAGCTGACCCCGTCGAACCTGAGTTGGGCCGTGACCGAGTTCTCGTCGCAGGACGGCAAGCCTCCGGCCAGGGCCGAAAACGCCTCGGCGCCCAGGTTGGCCGCGTGGCCCGTCGGGAGTTTCACGTATTCGTCGCCGATCAGGAAGTTGCAATTGGTCGGGCATCCCAAGAGATCCACGCTCACCGCCACGATGTATCCGGTCACTCCCGGATCGAGTTCCGAGGCGAGGAAGCTGGTCGTCTGGTTCGGAGTCAGACAGACAAAGTTGTCGGCCACCGAACAAGTCTCCCCATCCACGAAGAACAGGTGCAGCCTGGCGCTCAATGTCGGATGGATGTTCGTGATATTGACGCGCGTGTCCTGGATGTTGGGATTGACGGCGCTCGACGTGTAGAAATTGTAGACGAGCACAGAGCCTGCTTTCTGATCACTCAACTCCGATTCCGTCGGGAAGGGGTCGCCAGGCCCGACCGCCGGACAATCAACCGTCAAACAAGCTTGGACGGTGAGCGTTGGGCCTCCCCCGAAGCTGACCGTCAGGTTGCTGCAAAGTACCGTGCTGGGAGTGACCTGACCGCCGACTTGCGCCTGATAGCTGACCGTGGCGGTCTGACCCACGCCAAGGGCCGCGTTGGTGTAAGTGACCGTCGCGGAGTCGACCACCGAGCAAGATCCCACATTGGCCGTGCACGAGCCAGGCAACGCCACCAGGCCCGCGGGCAGCGCGACAGCGGCTGCGACCGCAACCGGCGCGGCGCCGTTGTTGGTGATGGTGAAAGTCCCCGTGACGAGACTGCCCGGCTTGGTGCAGGACAGCGGATCATTGACCGAGAAGCGCACCCTGTTAACGGTGATGTCGAAACTGCACGAGGCGGTGTTGCCCGCCGCGTCAGCGACCGTGCAAGTGACCTTCGTCACACCGACCGGGAATGACGATCCGGAGGCTGGCGTGCAAACCGGAGCGCCGACATTCGGACAATTGTCGGAGACGGTCGGAGGCGGGTAATTGACGACGGCGGAGTTTTCAGCCGTGCCGACGGCGAAGCTGGCCGGACAGGTGATGACTGGTGGTTGTGTGTCATTGACCGTGACGGTAAACGAGCAGCTCGCGCTCGGAGTAGTCGAGGCAAGACCGATCGCCAGCGCGCGAATCCCCAGTTCGGAGCCGATGGAGCCGACAAGCGTCGCCGCGCCCGTACCCAGGTTGATTGTGTAGAGGTTGGAGACGCCGCCGCCAGAGACCGGCGTTAGCGCCGCATATGCCGTGCCGTCGCACTGCGAGATGTCGAAGCCAACGTCGTTGTTCGTGTCCACGCCGAGTGATCCCACGTTGATGAGCGTCCCGCTGGCCGGCGGGTTTTGGATTCGGAGCGCGTCCGCGCTCGAATCTATGGCGTAGAGCGTCGTGCTTGTCGCGCCGACGAAATTGTTGGTATACGCCGAGCCGACCACGTTCGGGGTACCAGGGTTGAGCGGCGTCTGGACCGTCACCGCCCCGTCGTTCGGGTTGACGACCAGGTTGATGTCGGCGTCGCTCACCACGCGCAGCCGGTCAACGACCGGGTTGAAGTCGAAGCCGAAGGCCGTCCCGCTGACGGCGAATGAAGCGCCAACCTGGAATATCGTCCCGTTCGCCGGATTGATGATCAGCAATCGCCCGGTGGTACCGCTGACTCCCAGCCCGTAAAGCAAACCATTGGCCGGGCGGAAGTCAATGCCGACGACATTCTCGCCCGTCCCCAGCCCCAGAATCGGCAACGGGAGAGAAATCGTGCCCGGCGCGCTGGGTTGAAAGAAGATCAGGCTGTTGGCGCTGGTGAGGACTGCAAAGGCAATGCTGCACGCGTTGGCGAAGCAGTTGACCGTCGTCGTCCCGACCGGGAAGAAGCTGCCCGGCATAGGCAGGCACGTGACCGTCCCGCAGCCAGGGCCTGAAGGGGGCGTGAAGCTGACGTTGGCGCCGCATTGGCCCGGCGTGTTGCTGACTGTGATATTCCCCGGGCAAGTGATACTCGTGCAGCTCTGGTACGCGCTCACGTTGGCCGGCTCAACAGCGGCTTTCAATCGCGCAACCAACGCCTGGCGCGCGGCCATTACCTGTCGCATCGGCGCAAGGGCGAAGACCAGTCCCGCCAACGCCAGTATCGCGCTCGACAACCAGACGGCGCGCCGAACCATCAGGCTAAACCTGTGTGTAGTTCGCATCGAATTTCCTCCTGTATCTCTTCGGTTGAAAGTACGTGAGACAGCCAGCGCCGCTCGCCGCTCACGTGAGTGGATATGCGCATCGTTTTGCCTTCTCCGGCCACCGCAGTATTCGGACGCAGCCGGGATAGACTGGAGGGAGGCAGGAACCGGAGTAGATTGGAGAGAGGCAGGAATAGGCGCCGGTTTCTTGATTCGACTGTTATCGGGACTGTCTTCGCGGCTTCAGACTACACTGTGATGAGGAATGCGGGCGCAAATCGGGCTTCAGATGCGCGGGCATTTCACAGCGGCGTACGGATAGTTCCGTACACACGAATGGAAGCCGCTCTAAGCGGAGCTACACAGGTAAGTTCGCTGATCAGCGTATTGATCAACTTTTAGTAACTGGGGATTGAGCAGCTTCGCGAGCAATTACCACTTTAGGCTTGCGGTAATTTTGTCAGCGGAATTATCGGGATGAAGCGGTTGTGGGAGGACGCAACCCGCTAACGGCGCGCATAATGCCACGAGCGATGGAAACACGTCAACGCCTATTTCAGATGTCCCGATGAGGCGAAACGAGAAGTGAATAAAGGAGAAGCAAAAAGGGCAAAGAGGGCAAAAAGAACAAAAAAAGAATTTTTTGCTTCTTTTGCCTTCTTTGCCCTTTTTGCTTCTCCTTTTATTTCCACTCTCAAACGTTCAATTTATGACCGTGCGCAGTATAACTATTGCCCGCTGTCCGCCTTTGTTTCTTCGGCTTTCTTCTTCAAATCGCCTTTCAGATGATCGTCGTACCAACTGATGATCCGCTGGTGGTAATCCCTCACCTCTTCAATCGTCGAGGTCGGCATGCCGTGGCCGCCGTTGGTGTAACTCACCCAGGCGACCTCTTTGCTCAAACGTCGCAGCGCGTAATACATCTCCATCGCCTGTCGCGCCGGCACGTTGTGATCCTGTTCGCCGGTCATGAGCAGCAACGGCGTCTTGATTCGGTCGGCGAACATAATCGCCGAATGAGCGATGTATTTCTGCGGTTGCTGCCATAACGTGGCGCCGATGCGGTCCTGGCTCTTTTCGGGCGCGTGGATGTTGCGCACGCCCAGACGCGGGCTGTCGGTGTAGAAGCTAACCATGTTCACCTTGCCTGAAATGTTGATCGCGGCTTTGAATCGATTGGTCTGAGTGATCAGCAGGTTTGTGGCGTATCCGCCGTAACTCGTCCCTTGCACACCCAGGCGTTCCGCATCGGCGACGCCCATTTCGATCAGCTTATTGGCCGCGGCGGTCACGCCCTTGACCCAGGCCTCGCCGGGAAAACCCTGTTCGAGATTGACCGACGGCTGCATGACCGCGTAACCATTGTTCGCGAGCACGTTGATCGTTCCCTGGAAAGTGTCGTCGAAAAATTGTTCGTAGACGTTGAAGACGGTCGGGTACTTCTTGCCTGGTTCGTAATCAGCCGGGAAATAGAGCACGCCGTAACTCCTGGTTCCGTCCACATCCAGGTAGGAGATCAGCTCAGTCTTGCTCAACCGTTTGTTTTTCAACTGAGGATTGGCGTCGGTCAAACGGCGAACGTTTTTGAATTCGGCGTCAGCGACAAACAGTTCGCCGGGGCGATTGCCCTCGGCGGCGCTGAACGCCCACGTCTTGCCATCTTTCGACAGCCTGAAATTCGAGTAGATGCGCAAGTCTTTGACCAGATCGGTCATCTGTTTGCCCGCGCGGCTGTAACGAACCAGCCCGCGCTCCCACTTCGTGCGCGAAGCGTAGGTCAGATAGACAGCGTCATCGTTGGGGCCGCCCCATTCAATGACCTGATAACGCGGCGCCTCCTTATCCTCCTCGTTCATCTTCAGAAAAATTTCTTTCGCGCCCGAAGCCGCGTCCACCATCCACAAACCTTCTTTGTTCGACGCGATCAGCCAGTCGCCTTTCGCGCTCAACCGCACAGCGCTGAACCGCTCCTTCCCCTTTTCCTTGTCTCCTTCTCTCCCCTTCTCCCCTTCTTCATTCTTGGCCGAGTCAACCTTCTCGTCTTTCTTTCCCGTCAATTGACGGGGATCTTTGTCGTCAACCGATCCGACAAACAGATTGCCGTCTTTCGCGTAAGCGTAGCGACGGCCGTCGCGCGACCAGATGAGGTTGACGCCTTTGGTTGACTTGACGATTGTGCGCGCCGAGCCACCGCTTGCCGGAATCAATTGAACCTGATTCTCGCTGCCGAAGATCACGTCGTAATCAGTCTTCTTCGTAATGTCTTCGTTGTAGGTGATGAACGAGCCGTCTTCACTGAGGTCGTAAGAATTGATCTTCGTCTGCGCGACGATCTCGCGCGTCTGGCCGGTTTTCAAATCGTATGCGACCAGCGAACGGATGGCCGCCCTTCGCCTCAAATCCTCCCAGGCCAGGAAAGGCTCTTTGCTCGAATGCGCGACGATCGGAGCTTTGGTCTCGGCCTCGAACTTCGCGCGAGCCTCTTTCAACCAATCTTCGGCTCGAAGCGTGATCAACAATTGGTCGCCCGACGGCGTCCAGTTCAATTCGGAATTTTCAGCGGCGAATTTCGATTGAGGCGGCGCGATTGTTTGCCATTTGCCGGTCGCGCGTTCCCAGATCATCGGCTCGAAGATATTCCGCTTGAGCGCGAGCAGCGCCAGTCTGCTTCCGTCCGGCGACCATTTCATCGCGCGAACCTGCCGTTTGTCCTGAAAGAGCTTCTGCGCCTTCGCGGTCTGCGCGTCAATGATCCAGACCTCGGTCAGCGCGGGCGCGACGTAGGTCGGGTCGCCGAAGCGATAGTTATCAACGCCTATGCGGTCGCGCAACGATCCGGACGTGGCGGCGATCCATCGCCCGTCGTCACTCAGATCAGCGACGCCGAAGTTCTTCACGTCCAGCAGGTCATCCACAGTGAAGGCGGACGGCTGGTTTTGCGCGTTCGAGGCGGGGATCGGAAAAACGATCAGGGCCAGGGTCAAAGTGAATGCGGCTGCGAAGAGACGGCGGCCAATCGGGTGACGCATAATGATTCTCCTTGTTGTAGATGAAGAGTCGAAACGAATATCGGCGCAGGTAATTTATTCGCGTTTTCGCGGAAGGTCAAATCTTCGCCTTCACCGGAGGTGTCCGTCAAAGTTTTGCGCGCCCCGGGTACGCATCGCTTCCAGCGTGCGAGTATTCATCACTCGTACACTGATCGAAGCAAAGCGCGCTGGAAGCGATGCGTACCCAGGGTTATTTCCACTGCGTCGCAAAAACTTGGCGCACACCTATATGAAGGGCGCACCAAGATATGGATAGGAAAAACGTAGCCACAGAGAACACAGAGAGCACAGAGGGATCTGCCCAGGCTTTCAGCCTCTGTGTCCTCTGTGTTCTCTGTGGCTTGATCCAGTTCTTGGCGCGCCGCGCATATAGGCTCCGCCGATTCATTGACAGCGCAGGCGATTGAGCCTAATTTGGCCGCGCCGTCGCCACAACCCGAACAATTATTCAAATCTGGACAGGAGCCAACTATGAAGATCAAACTGTTCTGCGTTTTGCCTGCGCTGATTCTCGGCGCATCGCTCTCCGCTTCGCCACGAACCGTCTCATCACAAAGCCCATCTTCGTCGTTCGCCATCACGCGCGCCAACGTGATTGACGGCGCATCGAACGAGCCGCTGCTCGACGTCACGGTGATCGTGCGCAACGGGAAGATCGAACAGGTCGGGAAGATGAATCCGCCCGCCGGCGTCACGGTGATTGATTTGAAAGGCCGATGGTTATTGCCCGGGTTCGTTGACGCGCACGCGCACATAGCCAATCTGGCCGCCGCCCGCGCCGCGCTTCAATCAGGTGTGACGACCGCGCGCGATCTGGGCGTCAACCATTTTTTCGATATCGGCGTCAGGGAGTTGAATCACGCGGGCGTGGCTGACTTGCCGGACATCGTCGCCGCCGGTTATCACGTGCGCCCGCGCCCCGCCGACGAGTTGTTCGTTGACATTCCGAAGCTCGGCGACCTGATGGGCAAGCCTGTGAGCGGGACGGAGAACGTCCGCCGCCTCGTCCGCGCGCAGATCGAGCGCGGCGTCAACGTAATCAAGACCATGGCCACGGAACGCGCCGGCCTGCCCGACACCGATCCGCGCAAACGAGTCTTCACCGACGAGGAACTTGCCGCGATTGTTGACGAGGCGCGCAAATCGGGCGTCTACGTCGCCGCCCACGCGCACGGCGACGAGGGCGCATACGCCGCGGTCAAAGCCGGGGTCCGCTCCATCGAGCACGGCACCTATCTGAGCGACCGGACGTTGGCGCTGATGAAAGAGCGCGGGACGTATTTTGATCCGACCATCGCGACCGTCGCCGATCTGATCGAGCCGGGCGGCGATTACGACAACGCGATCCTCTCGATCCGCGGTCGTCATATGCTGCCGCGAGTGCGCGAGACGGCTGCGAAAGCCTGGAAGATGGGGATCAAACTGATCGCCGGCACGGACACCGGTTATGGCCCGGCGAGCAACCGCCGGGCGCCGCACGAAGCGATCGAGCTTGTCGCGGCCGGGATGTCTCCGATAGAAGCGATCAAGGCCGCGACCTCCGCCTCGGCCGAATGCCTGGGCATTGAAAAACGCACGGGAACAATCAAACCCGGCCTCGAAGCCGATTTCGTGGCGGTCGAGCGCGATCCGCTCAGCGACATCAAAAATCTTCAGGACATCCTCCTTGTGATCAATAACGGCAAGGTGATCGTGAACAGATTGGATTGGTGACTTAGCAAGAGAGAGTACGGAAAAGACGGAAATAACGGAACAGACGGAAGCTTCTCGACGGAAGATTTTCCGTCTGTTCCGTTATTTCCGTCTTTTCCGTACTCTCTCTTCCCGGCTTCCAGTGATAATATTCCCTGCGATTCAGGCAATCGCGCAGTTCAGACCTCTCGCCTGCAATGGAGATTTATGGGGACGAGAAAGATTTCCGACGACAACCCGAGCAAGGATACGCAGCCGGTTTCTCCCTTCGGCACCTCGCCTGATCTGGCGGCGACGCTCAAGCCGACAAATTACGACGGGACGTTGCTCAAAGACCGTTATCTGATCGAAGGCGAGTTGGGGCGTGGCGGCATCGGCGTGGTCTATCTGGCGCGCGATATGCGACTGTTGCAGCGCCGCGTGGTGATCAAGGTCTTGTTGCAGGATTCGGAAGAGTCGGCGCACACGCCGTGGTTCAAGAAGAAGTTCGAGCAGGAGATCGAAGCTCTGGTGAGGCTCGATCATCCGAGCATCGTCGGCGCGCTGGACGCGGGCGCGATGCCCGATGGCAAGCTCTTTCTCGTCATGCAGTTTGTCGAGGGCGTGACGCTGCGGTCGTTGATGAAGGGCGAGCTTATGGATTTAGCGCGCGTCGCGGGCATTGTGCGGCAGATCGGCGCCGCGCTCAGCGCCGCCCACGATAAAGGCGTCGTTCATCGCGACCTGAAGCCCGAAAACGTCATGGCGCAAACTTTAAGCGGCGGCGAAGAGTTGATCAAGCTGATTGATTTCGGTATTGCGACGGTCAAAGACTCGCAAGACGCTACTTCTGCTGTAAGAACCAAAGTCGCGGGCGCGCTGCCTTATATGGCGCCGGAACAATTGCGCGGGCAGCCCGAAATCACGAGCGACATCTGGGCGCTGGGCGTGATCGCATACGAGCTTGTGACGGGCCGCCTGCCCTTCACCGCCATCACGATGGTGCAGCTTTACGAGTCGCAACGCAAAGGGATTGAGATCAACCCTTCCCATTTTCGCGGCGACCTGCCCGCGGCGGCCGAGCGGGTGATTCTGAAAGCGCTCTCTTTCGATCCGAGCGAACGTTTCGCGCGAGCGAAAGACCTGGGCGATGAGCTGGCCCGCGCGCTGACCGAACCGGCGGATCGTCCCGGCCAGTCGGCGCCGGGCAAACAGGTCGTCAACCTCTACAACTATGAGGCTGGCGATCCGCTACTGCTCGCGGAGACGCAAAGAGAAGCCACGACAGATTCGAGCGCGCCGACAAAGATCGGCCCCCTCGATGAATCGCCGCCGGAAAACTCGCCCGCGCCGAAACCGGCGGCCATTCCCGGCAAATTGATCGCGGCTACCGCGGTCGCCTTCCTGGTCATCATCGCCGTAATCTGGTATGCGCGGCTGAACGATTCAGGGGGGCGGCAGGGTGGCGGACAGCAAAGCTCGCCAACGCCAATTGCGCCGTCACGGTCGCTGAACTATTCGCTCAGAGTCCGGGCAAAAGGGCCGGACCAAAAGCCTATAGAGCTTTCGCACGAAGTCATCTTTACTCCGGGCGACGAACTCTGCTTCATCTTCGACAGCCCGCAGGCCGGTTATCTTTACATCATCAACGAAGGGCCGAATAAGGCGCATGGGCTGCCGCAATATAACTTCCTCTTCCCCGATCCGAAGTCGGCCCCCGCCGGCGCCCCGTCGCTCAAAGCCAACCAACCACTCTTCATCCCTTCCGAACAACCGCCCTGGTTCCCTGTTGACACAGAGAAAGGCAAGGAAACGCACTGGATAGTATGGTCCGACCGCCCCGTCACCCAGATGGAGAAGGTGAAGAAATGGCTGAACGAAAAAGACGGCGGTGAGATAAAAGACGCGGAGGAAATCCGAATGGTGTGGCAATTCCTCAGTCAAAGCTACTCCGCCGCGATACCAGTGGCTGAAAAGGGCAGGCGGCAGACGCACTTGAAGGGCGGCAAAGACGGGCTGCTGGTCTATCCGATGGAGGTGGAACACCGTTGAATTCGCCCGCCGGAAAAAGCCGACGATTATCAAGCGCGGTAGATCTAAACCGCCCGTTTGTCACTCCCCTTTTTTGGAAGCGATGAGGCGAAAACGCCTCTCAACCAATATCGAAGGGAGAACTATGCGCCGAATCACACTCCTCTCTTTACCCCTTACTCTCCTGTCCTTTATTTGCTCATCCGCTTTCGGACAGCCCTCCTCCAACGAACAAGCTTTGAAACTGCGAACCGACCTGGTGAACGTTGATATTTTGGCCAAGCAAAAAAAGACCGGGCGGATTATCGGCAATTTGACCAAAGATGATTTCACCGTCTTCGAGGACGGCGTCCAGCAAACAGTCTCTCACTTCCATCAAGAGAGGCTCCCGCTCTCGATTATCCTGCTCGTGGACCGCGCCGGATGCATCAACGCTTTCAACGATCAGATTCGCGCCGCGACGATCAAGGCGCTGAGCGACCTGAAGCCGGAGGACGAGGTCGCGATTATGACCTTTTCAAACAAGGTAGCGCTCGCCCAAGCCTTCACCCGCGATCGCCAGCTTGTCGCCGACAAGATCATGGCCGTCGAGCGGCAACACCGCAGTGAACAGCATTACTTCAACGCCGGCATATACGAGGCTGCGAGTTACATGAGCAAGGCCGCCAACCCGGCGGGCCGGCGGGCGATCATCGTGCTGACCAGCCTGGAGGCGAGCATAGATTTTTCGAGGATATCGGAGAAGAAGGCGCTCGAAGCCGTGCTGGAATCAGGCGCGGTCGTTTCGGGAGTTCTGGTCAAAACCATCGGCGGGCGTATCGAACAAGGCATTCGCGGCAAACCGACCAGCGTTTTGCGCCACATCGGTCTGCGGTCGGGCAGCCTGAAGATGTTTGTCGAAGAGACGGGCGGCGAGTTGATCAACGTCGAGCCGGAGAAGATGGAGGAAACGCTCGCCAGGATAGTGAGCCACATCGCGTCGAGCTACTCACTGGCATACCTGCCGACCAATTCCGCCCGCGACGGCAAGCGGCGCAAGATCCGTGTGCAATTGTCGCCCGAAATCGAGAGACGCGAGGGCCAGACGGTATTGATCACACGCCGCAGTTACATCATGCCGAAGGACGCCAATTGAGATCAGATCGAGAAGGCGCGCATTGTCCCGACTCAATAAGCGCTCGCTTGATTCAACAACTCAATCGAAGCTTGATCCAGTTCGAGTTTTGTCGCTTCGATAAGGTCGTTCAATTGCTCCAGGCTCGTGGCGCTGGCGATGGGAGAGGTGACGCTTGGGCGGGCGATTAACCATGCAAGCGCCACTCTCGCGGGAGTTGAATCATGTTGTCTCGCCACTTGATCCAGCGCCCGCAGTATCAGAAATCCACGTTCGTTCAGGTATTGCTTGACTCCCTGACCGCGGACGCTCTTTGACAGATCGTTTGTCGAACGATACTTACCTGTCAAGAATCCTTTCGCCAGCGAGAAGTAGCTGATCACGCCCAATCCTTTTTCCAGGCAGAGCGGCTCAAGCTCCGCTTCATACCCCGCGCGGTCATAGAGGTTGTAGTTCGGTTGTAAGCTTTCATACCTGGGGAGTCTATTTTGTTCGCTGACTCGCAGCGCCTGCGAAAGACGTTGCGCGCTGTAGTTCGAAGCGCCGACGGCCCTGATTTTCCCTTGCCTGATCAATTCCGCATAGGCTTCCAGCGTCTCCTCCAACGGCGTCTCTGAATCGTCGATGTGAGACTGATACAGATCAATGTAATCCGTCTGCAATCGCCGCAATGAATTTTCGGCCGAGCGCAAAATGTAGGGCTTTGATAATCCTTTCTTATCCGGCCCCATCTCCATCCCGACCTTGGTCGCAATGATCACCTTTTCGCGCGCGCCACTCCGCTTCAACCAATTGCCGATTACCGTCTCCGATTCTCCGCCGCTATTGCCCGGAGCCCATCGCGAGTAGGCGTCCGCGGTATCGATAAAATTAAGCCCCGACGAAACAAGCGCATCGAGTAATGTAAACGCCGCCGGCTCATCCACAGTCCAGCCGAAGACATTGCATCCAAAACAGAGTGTAGACACTTCCAATCCGGAATTCCCTAGCCTACGTTTTTTCATCTTTACCCTTTCTTCTCGCAGTTAAGAGTGAGGAGGCGAATAACAAAAACCGTCAGCGCGCCAACCCAATCCGCATTAGCAGATCGTTGAATCGCGCGTCAGCGCGCAGCTTGTCAAAACGCGGATCAACCCTGAGCCACACCATTCGCTCCGCGCGCTCGTCAACCGCCTTGTTCAATAACTCGACCGCGCGGTCTTTCTCACCCAGGCCGGCGTAAATCAGCGCGAGGTGGAAGGAAGAGACGCGCCGATGACCGGTCAGGCGCTGCAGATCGTCAATCACCTGCAGCGCTTCCCCGCGCTTGCCCGCCAGCGCATAAGCGTGTCCGAGTTCGGCCTTGATGAGGGCGCCTCCGCGCGAGAGCGAAACGGCTTTTTGAAACTCAGCGACGGCCTCGTTGTATTTGCCCTGCAGTTCGTAAGCCAGCGCCAGGTAACGTTGCGCGGGGAAGAAGTTCGGGTCGAGTTTGAGTGTCTTTCCTGCCTCTTCGATTGTGGCCTCGGCGTTGCGCGAGAGGTAATTGATCCAGCCGGGATGCGAGCTGATGATTGGCGAGAACGGTTCAAGCTCGCGCGCCCGTTTCGCCTCCGCGAGCGCCTCATCGGTTCGCCCCGTCGTGGCCAGGAGGCTGGAATACCACTGGCGGGCCGGCGCGTAATTTGGTTTCAATTCGATGGCTCGTTTATATTCCCGTTCGGCGTCAATCCAGTTCCATTCCCATTGAAAATAGATGAACGCCCTGGCCGCGTGAGCTTCAGCCAGGTTTTCGTCGAGCGCCAGCGCTTTTTCCGCAGCCTCTCTCGCCTTCGGGAAAGTCTCTTTTCCCGGCAGCACGCTGTAGTTGACCAGCATGTTGTAACAGTCGGCCAGTCCCGCGTAAGCCACCGCATAAGTCGGGTCAGCCTGTATCGCCTGTTCGAGGAGTTTGACGCCTTCCTGAATGCCATCGGCGGTGCGTTTGCTCCACGCGTTGCGGCCTTTCAGGTAAAGCTGTTGCGCGTCCAGGCGGCGTTTCTCCTGACCGCTGAGTTTCAGCCGCAGTTTGTCGGAGACGTTTCCGGCGATCTCCTGCTGGATCAACAGCAGGTCGGAGATTTTGCGGCTGTATTGCTCGCCCCACAGATGGCGGTTGTCGCGCGCGTCAACCAGCGCGACGCTGACCTCGACACTATCTCCACGCCGTATTATGCGTCCGGTCAACACGGCGTGAACATCCAGCGTCTTCGCCACCTCTCGCGCGTCAACCTCCTGACCTTTGTAACGCAGAACCGCGCCACGCGGTTTGACGTCGAGGTTCGACAGTTGCGAAAGGTTGTTGATGATGCTGTCGGTGATCGCGTCGCCTAGCAACCCGGCGTCCACGGCGGCGTCCAGGCCGGCGTTGGGATCGTCGTTCTGATTGACGAATGGCAGGACCGCGATTGAGTCAATCGTGTGATCGCGGTCAATAAAAAAGGCGGTGGCCGCGGTAACGATCAGCGACAACGCGGCAAGCGTGATCAAAATACCGCGCTTATGACGTTTGATCTCGTTGACGATGTATTCCGCGCTCGAACTCGTACGGATGATCACTGGTTCGGACGCTGAGGCGCTGGTCGAAAGGCCGCCCGGAATCACGGCCGTTTCGTAACCGGGCGCGACCTTCGATCCACTGTCCATTGCCCCCTGATTGGCGGGGTATGTCAACGTCGCCGTAGCTTCAAGCTCTCGTTTAAGGCTCTTCAGGTCCAGCAACAGGTCTTTGATCGTCTGGTAACGCTCCTCGCGGTCTTTGCGCAGAGCCTTGCCGACGATGCGCTGCAACTCGGGCGGCGCGCTGTAAGAAAAGGAAGAGAGCGGGCGCGGCTCGCGTTCGAGCACCTGCGTCATCACGTCAACGGGCGTGGGACCGGTGAATGGCGCGCGCCCCGCAATCATTTCGTATAGCATCACGCCCAGACTGAAGATGTCTGTTCGCGCGTCAACACGCAACCCGCGCGCCTGTTCGGGCGACATATAATTCGCCGTGCCCATCACCGTCCCGGGGTCGGTAGCGAGGAAGGGAGCGGAAAGTGGGGAGTGGGGAACAGTGTCTTTTCCCCACTCCCCGCTCCCTACTCCCTTTTCAGTCAATTTCGCCAGTCCGAAATCGAGCACTTTGACTATACCGTCACCGCGCAGCATAACGTTCTCGGGTTTGATGTCGCGGTGAATGATTCCGGCTTCGTGCGCCGCCGACAGCGCCGAGGCGATTTGAACGGCGACGTCAATGGCGGCGATCGCCGACATCTTCCCATCGGCCAGAATCTGCCGCAGCGTCAGCCCTTCGATGAATTCGGTGGCGATGAAATGCGTCGAGTCGGAATCGCCAATCTCGTATACGGTGATGATGTTCGGATGATTGAGCGCGCTGGCGGCCCTGGCCTCCTGCTCGAACCTGAGCACCCGCTGATCGTCTTTCGTGCGATCTTCGAGCAGCAGCTTGAGCGCGATCTTTCTTTCGAGCCGTGTGTCGCGGGCCAGATAGACCTCACCCATTCCACCGGCGCCGAGCGGCGAAATGATCTCGTAGCGATCGAATCTTGTTCCGGCAGCGACAGCCATATTGAAAATCCAAAAGGCGCGACTCTTTTATAGCTTTCAGGAAAATAGAGTGTTTGTAGTCCTTCGCCGAGGCGGAAGCGTTCTGAGCTGAGAATTTACGTTTTGATCCGACGCCTTTATCATCAGAGCCTACTCGCATCACGGGATTCGATTGAGACAGCCACGAATGAAATCGCGAAGTGTCTCCTCAAAACGCTTCCGCCTCGGCGAAGGACTACAAACTTCTTTCTCTTGAACTCCATGAGAACGACAAACTATGCGGAACATGCGGAAAAAACCGCAGTTCGCGGAATGAACGAGGTAGCACAGAACACGTCAAAGACTTCCTGTCTGTTCCGTTATTTCCGTTAAGACTGGATTTGAACTGCGGCTCAGAACTCTGGCTTCGATCAGGAATTTACGATTTGACCAACTTTTGAAATACGGCGTCGTCGCGCAAGCTTTCGAAGTCAATCTCGACGCGCGCGCGCGCGGCGTTGAAATTGCGGCGGCCTTCAATCGCTATCCGCAGGTGTTCGAGAGCGCTCTGCTTGTCGCCCATCATCGCGTGGGCGCAGGCGACGTAATACCGGGTGAATGGCTCGTCGGCGCCTTTTGCCAGACGCTCCTCAAAACCTTCCGTGACGCGCTCGAACGCTTCACTGGCGTCGTCCATACTTCCCTGCCGCACGTAAGCGCTGGTCAGCTTTTGATAGACCTCGATCAGCACGCGTTCTTTGAGCGCATGATCGCTCTGACGGGCAAAAACGATCTCGCGGTAATACTCCGAGATCGCGTCGTCGTAGCGGCCTTGCAGATAATAGACGTGGCCGAGCCGCGCATAGGCGCCGATGATCTGAATGCCTTCGTGACCGTTCAGGGCTTGCTCCTGCGCGACGATCGCCCGGCGGGCCATCTGTTCGGCCCGTTCGTATTCGCCCAGGTAGGTCAGGCAATGCGACAAGGCGGGCGCGACCCAATTGCCTTCCCGGTCGCTGTTGAGCGCCAGTTCGTATTCGGCGGCGGCTTCGCGGAACATTCCCTTACCGATGTAAAAGGCGCGGCCCAGAGCGGCCCGGACGAAAGCGTCATGGGGGGCGAACGCGAGCGCGCGTTTGAGCGCCCCGACGGCGTCGTCCACGCGATCCATTGCGATAAACGTCATTCCCAACCCGCTGTAACTGTCGGCCATCATCGGCCGCAACTCAATCGCCTTTTGCAGGCACTCTACCGCGCGCTCATATAGCGCGGGCATGGTCAGGAATTGCCCTTTGAGCGACAGCGCGCCACCCAGGTTGGCGTAAGCCTGCGCGTAATTCGGGTCGAGCGCGATGGCCTTTTCGAGAAGCTGGATCGCTTCATCCATCCCTTCGCGGCTCCCGGCGAACAACTCGATCCTGGCCTTGGTGCAAGCCTCGTAAGCCTCAATCACCTCGGTCTCCCGCTGACCGATACCTCTAAGCTCGCCGCTGTCCAGAGAGAGCGCGAGGTTGCGCGACAGCTCGTAAACGATCTTGTCCTGCAGATCGAAGACCTCGCTCATCCGCCCGTCAATCTTCACGGTCTTGACCACTTCGCCCGAGGCGACTTCGACGAATCGCGCAGTGATGCGCAACATCTCGCCGATGCGCTGGTAACCACCGCCGATGATCCAGCGGGCGCCGACCTCCCGGCCAACGCGCGTGGCGAACTTCTCGTCGAATTCGGCATGATTTTCGGCGCTCCACCGTCGCAACACTTCATAAACCAGCTCGCGCCCGATGACGATCATCCCTTCGAGGTTTTTCAAATCGGCGGTCACGGTTTCGGCGATGCCAACGCCGAGCCAGTCGTCTTCGGGGTCCCTGGTGACGTTGCTGAAACGCAGCACGGCGACGCTCTTCTCCGCGCGTGGGCTGAACGCGCGCGCGCCAACGCCACCCGATCCGCCCTTGCCCGATCCGCTCTTGCCCGATCCGCTCTTGGATGACGAGACTTGAGTGGAGTATCCGGCGTTGGTCTCGTAACTCAACGATGGCAGCAACTGCGTTAAGATCTCACGCCTTAAGGCGTCCAGGTCGGCGCGGACATCACGCAGGCTCTGGTAACGCAGTTCCGGCGACTTTTCCAGCATGCGCCGGATGATCGCCTCAAGCTCGGGTGGCGTCTGCAAATTGAAGCGAGCTATCGGCGGCGGGTCTGAGTGAAGGATCGAGTCCACAACGGCGAGCGACGAACTGCCGGTGAATGGCGGACGCCCCGCGACCAGTTCGTAAGCCACGACGCCCAGGCTGAAGATGTCACTGCGGTGATCCACATCTTTGGCCAGAGCCTGCTCCGGCGACATGTAAGCGAATGTGCCGAGGACCGCGCCGGGCGTGGTCTTGACGAATTCCGTGGCGAAGAGGCTGGCCGTCTCACTCTCTTCCAACGGCGCCATATCGAATTTGGCGACGCCGAAATCAAGCACCTTGACGCGGTTCTGGTGATTGATGATCACATTCGACGGTTTGATGTCGCGATGGACGATGCCGCGTTCGTGAGCCTGGGCCAGCGCGTCGGCGATCTGCATGATCACGTCGACCGCCTCTTCGATGGAGCAGGCGCCGGCGACCTCCTTGAGCGTGCGCCCTTCGACGTATTCCATCACGATGAAGCTGTAACGCTCGCCATCGCGCTCGACTTCGTCAATCTCGTAAATCGTGACGATGTTGGGATGATTGAGGGCGGACGAAGCCTGGGCCTCGCGCAGGAAACGAGTCCGCGCCTGCGCGGTGTGATCGCCGTCGTCGAGCATCATCTTCAGCGCGACGGGGCGATGCAGGCGCGTGTCTTCAGCCTGATAAACTTCGCCCATCCCGCCCGATCCGAGGCGCTTGATGATCCGGTAATGAGAAATGGTCTCGCCGATCATAGAAATTGTGATTGTGTGAAATTATGCAAACGAACCGCGCATCCGTGAAGTTTCATTCTGCGCTACGGTCGGAGATTTTTCTAGTCGGCGGACAAAATTGATCGAATCAGATCGAACGCGTGTCAGTTGACTTACGTTCGATCGCTGGTTCGAATGCGAAACTGGTTTCTTGCGGCTATGCCGCCCGATGTGCGATAAGTCTCCGACTTATCGGGAGGCGCTTTTTTTTGATTGGGCTGCGCCCTGGATGTTTGGGTAATGAAAAACCGGACTACCCGCCACTGCTTTCCAATGACCAGTAACCTGAACAAATTCTTCGACAAAGCGGCGCGCTTTTCGGCCACGTTGCGCGACGCGGCGGTGGCCACGCTCTATCCCAGCGGCTGCCGCGTCTGCGGCGGCGTGATCGAATCCTGGCGCGACGGTGTGGCCTGCGCGAAGTGCTGGCGCGAGATCGAACAGAAAAGCCTGACCGGGGATTTCTGCGCGAAGTGTTGGACGCCGTTACGACCGCTCCCATCGGGCGCCCCATCACGCGTTGAGGACGTTGACCGGCGGTGTGGGCGGTGCGATTTATTCTCCTTCGGTTTCGTTCGCGCCTGCGGGCCTTACGAGGGGGCGCTGCGCGAGACTGTTCTGCGCTTAAAACTGCACCCGCACATCCCCGCGCGTTTGAAGGACGCGTTGCGGTGGACTTTCGCCGCATTGCCCGAGGCTGATCTGATCGAATCAATCATTCCCGTGCCGCTGCATCCCGATAGGCGCGCCGAGCGCGGTTTCAATCAGGCCGAGGTCATTGCGCGCGAGTTGGCGTCGTCGTCAGGCTTGCGAGTGGATTCGACGGCCGTGGTCCGCGTCAAAAAGACCGAACGGCATCGCGCCGGGATGGGCGCGCGGGAACGCGCCCGCTCGCTGGAAAGGGCTTTTCGCATCCGGGCGCCTCGCCTGGTCGAAGGCCGCGTCGCGCTGGTCGTCGACGACGTGATGACTACGGGCAGCACGGCGGGCGAAATCGCCGCCACGTTGCTCAACGGCGGCGCGAGAGCCGTCAATATTCTGACTTTGGCGAGAGCTACGAATGAATTCATTCAATAATCACTTGCTCAAGCGACTCGCGGCTGATTAACATGCGGCTCGTCCAAAAATTTCTGACGCCGAAGGCTCCTGGCGCCGAAAACTTCTGGCAATATACTAAAACGCCCCGCAGACGAAACGGTTTTGATAGGCTATATTTGTAGCCTGCTCCGCGCAATTTAATCTGAAGCTGAAAATGTCAATACTGTGGGAACGATCGAATTATAAGCTATGAAGCTGCCCTCAATTTTCAATCTGATGACTGATGACCTGGCGGTCGACCTCGGAACCTCGCGCACGCGAGTCTTCGCCCGCGGACGGGGCATTGTGGTCAATGAACCGTCGCTGCTGGCATACGACTCCCCCACGCGCGAAGTCGTCGCCGTCGGTCTGGAAGCGCTCGAACTGGAAGGGCGGGCTTCTGAAGACATACAAATCATCAGTCCACTGCAAGACGGCGTGGTGGCCGACTCGACCTTCGCGGGCAAACTGCTCGAGTTCTACATCCGCAAAGCCCGCGACGGCCGC
>Ga0187894_10002096_pt1 | contig 24331 bp, 16 predicted proteins | sample GBC1701081metaG_FD_136650 | JGI IMG/M metagenome (GOLD analysis project Ga0187894, IMG submission 136650) | White microbial mat communities from a lava cave in the Kipuka Kanohina Cave System on the Island of Hawaii, USA - GBC170108-1 metaG ... | reverse complement strand
TCGACGGAGACGATGACGCGCGCGCCGAGGCCGTGCAGGCGCTCCACCGCGGGCGATTGCAGGCCGTAGCCGTCGCGCATCCGCTCGGGCAGGAAGTGGATGACGTCCCCGCCGACCAGTTCCAGCATGCGGCGGAGGATCACCGTGGACGTGACGCCGTCGACGTCGTAGTCGCCGTGGACCGCGATGCGTTCCTTGCGCGCGATGGCTGCCTGCAGCCGGTCCACCGCGATGCCGAGGTCGGTCAGCTTCCAGGGATCGTGCAGGTGATCGAGCGACGGCGTGAGGAAGCGCGAGGCGAGCTCCGCGTCGCCCAGGCCGCGCAGGCACAGGAGCCGCGCAAGGATGGGCGATATGTTGAGGTCAGCTGCCAGCGAGCCGGCATCCGTCTCGTCGCAGGGCTGATGTTCCCAGCGGCGTGTTCGCAACTACGCCTCCGCCACTTCTTCGAACTCGACGCCGAGGCGTCCCATCTGCCGGAACTTGTCGTAGCGGCGATCGAGGCGTTCCGTCTCCGTCAGCGGGACGATCTCCGCCAGGGTTTTCTGGATGGCCTTGTCCAGCAGTTGCGCCGCGAGGTCCGGATCCTGATGCGCGCCGCCCAGCGGCTCCGGGATGATGCCATCGATGATCCGCGACGCCAGCAGGTCGGGCGCGGTGATCTTCAAGGCCTCGGCGGCGTCCACCTTGCGGGCCGAGTCGCGCCACAGGATGGCCGCGCAGCCTTCGGGCGGGATGACGCTGTAGACCGCGAATTCCTGCATCAGTACTTTGTCGCCGATCGCGAGGCCGAGCGCGCCGCCGCTGCCGCCTTCGCCCGTGACGACGACGACGATGGGGACGCGGAGGACGGCCATTTCGCGCAGGTTGAAGGCGATGGCTTCGGCGATGCCGCGTTCTTCGGATTCGACGCCCGGATAGGCCGCGGGCGTGTCGACGAAGACGAGGATCGGCCGCTGGAATTTCTCCGCCATCTTCATCGCGCGGAGCGCCTTGCGATAGCCCTCGGGACGCGCGTAGCCGAAGTTGCGCAGCACCTTCTGCTTCGTGTCGCGCCCCTTCTGATGGCCGAGGACCAGCACCGGCTCGCCCTTGTAGCGCGCGAACCCGCAGACGATCGCCGCATCGTCCGCGAACCGGCGATCGCCGTGCAGCTCCGTGAATTCCGTGCAGAGGCGATCGACGTAGTCCAGCATGTACGGCCGGTTCGCGTGCCGCGCGACCTGCACGCGCTGCCACGGCGTCAGGCGGCCGTACAGCTCGCCACGGATCTGATCGATGCGCCGGCGCAGGCCGGCAATCTCCCCGTCGCGGACGTCGGTCTGCGGGAGCATGCCGAGCGCGTCGATCTCCTTCAGGAGGACGGCGATCGGTTCTTCGAAATCGAGAGTCTCAGGAGGCATATCCTACGCCCACACGATACCAGGTTTTGAGTCGTCAGTTATCAGTTATCAGTCTGCAGCCGCCCTTCTCACGTCTCAACTGATCACTGACGACTGAAAACTGACGACTCATCTCAACGTGACCGATCCCATGCCGCAGATGCGCTCGACCTCGGCGACCAGCCGTTCGGACGGGCGGATGCGGACCTGCGGGATGTCGGCGCGCACACGCAGCGGCTTCGTGCGGCCGGTCAGTTCCAGCTCGAAGCTGACGCGGCGATCGCCGCGATGCTGCGTGAACAGATCGGCGAGCGCTTCGAACGTCCGCCGGTCGTGCGGCGGAACGGCCATCCGCACCGACAGCTCGCGCGTGAGGCGTTCGGTCAGCGTCGTGAGCGGCTGGATCTCGACGGCGCGGATCTTCGCGCGCTCTTCATCCACTTCCACGCGGCCCTTCACCAGGATCATGCGGTCGTTCTCGATGAAGGACTCGAACTGCTTGAACGGCTCCGAATAGACGACGACTTCGACGGTGCCTTCGAGGTCTTCCAGCATGAAGACGGCCATGCGATCGCCGCGGCGCGTCTTGACGATGCGGCAGCCGCCGATGATGCCGCCGATGAGCGCATCGCCCTGGACGCCCGGCAGCTCGCTGACGGTCTTCGCACCGACGGTCTTCAGTTCCTTCTGATAGCGCGCGAGCGGATGGCCGCTCAGATACAGGCCGAGCGCTTCCTTCTCGAACGTGAGCAGTTGCGCCTCGGTCCAGGGCGGCGCGTCCGGGATGCCCATGAGGACCGGATCGTCGCCTGTCGCGTCGCCGCCGAAGAGGAACGACTGCCCTTTCTCGCGGTCGCGCTGATGGCGGCCGCCGTGTTCGAGCGCGCGGTCGATGGCGTTCATCAGCCGCGCGCGGCGGACGGCGAGCGGCTGCGCCTGCCAGGTCGCGTCCCTGGCGTAGAGCGAGTCCAGCGCGCCGGCCTTGGCGAGTCCTTCGAACACGCGCTTGTTGCAGAGGCGCAGGTCCGCTTCCTCGCAGAGCCGGTCCAGCGCGTCGATGCGGCCGTGTTCCTTGCGGACCGCGAGGATCGACTGGATCGCGCCTTCGCCGACGTTCTTCACCGCGCCCAGGCCGAAGCGGACGCCTTCTCCCGGGCTGACCGTGAAGTACAGCGAGCTGACGTTGAGGTCCGGCGGCAGGACGGGCACGCCCAGCTCGCGGCACTCGCCGAGATAGAACGAGAGCTTTTCCGTGTTCTGCGATTCGATGGTCAGCAGCGCCGCCATGAAGTGCCACGGATAGTTCGCCTTCAGGTAGCCGGTCTGATACGCGAGCAGCGCGTAGGTCGTCGAGTGCGACTTGTTGAAGCCGTACCCGGCGAAGTACTCCATGATGTCGAAGACCTTCGTGGCCTTCTTCTCGGAGAGTCCGCGCGCGGTGGCGCCCTTGACGAAGCGCTCGCGCTGCGCCTGCATGACGACGGGGTTCTTCTTGCCCATCGCCTTGCGGAGCAGGTCGGCTTCGCCCATCGTGAAGCCGGCGAGGTCGCGCGCGCAGCGCATGACCTGTTCCTGATACGCGATGATGCCGTAGGTGTCGCTCAGGATCGGCGCCATCTGCGGCACTTCGTACTTGATCTCCGCGCGGCCGTGGCGGCGCTCGATGAAGTCGTCGATGACGCCGGCGCGCAGCGGACCGGGCCGGTAGAGCGCGTTCAAGGCGATCAGGTCGTCGAAGCGCTGCGGCTTGGCCTTGCGCAGCGTCTCGCGCATGCCCGAGCTCTCGAACTGGAACACGCCCGCCGTCTGCCCGTTGCAGAACAGCTCGAACGTCTTCGCATCGTCCATCGGCAGGTTTTCGAGGTCGATGGTGTCGCCGGTCGTGCGCTTGATCTCCGCGACGGCGTCGTCCAGGAGCGTGAGCGTGCTCAGCCCGAGGAAGTCCATCTTGAGGAGGCCGATGCGCTCGATCTCCTTCATCGCCCATTGCGTGACGATTTCGTCGCGTGCCCCCTTGTAGAGCGGGACGTACTCCGTCAGCGGCTTCGGCGCGATGACGACACCCGCCGCGTGGACGGACGCGTGGCGCGTCATGCCTTCGAGGCGGCGGCCGATCGCGAGCAGTTCCTTGACCTGCGGGTCGGCGTTTTCGAGCTGCTTCAGCGCCGGGTTTTCCTCCAGCGCCTTGTCCAGCGTCATGTCGAGCGCGGCCGGAATGAGCTTGGCCACCTTGTCGACGTCCGCGTACGGCATGTTGAGGACGCGGCCGACATCGCGGACGACGGCCTTCGCCTTCATGGTTCCGAAGGTGATGATCTGCGCGACGTTCTCGCGGCCGTACTTGCGGGTGACGTAATCGATCACCTCGCCGCGGCGGCGCTCGCAGAAGTCGATGTCGATGTCGGGCATCGACACGCGCTCGGGGTTCAGGAAGCGCTCGAAGATGAGGTCGAACTCGATCGGATCGACGTCGGTGATCTTGAGGCACCAGGCGACGACGGATCCGGCCGCGGAGCCGCGGCCCGGACCGACGGGAATGCCCTGCTCGCGCGCGTAGCGGATGAAATCCCAGACGATCAGGAAGTACCCGGAGTACTTCATCTGCTTGATCATCTCGATTTCGTACGTGAGCCGCTGATGGTACTCGTCCAGCGTATTGCGCAGCGCGCCGCGGTTCATCAGGTCGTGCAGGCGCGGCAGCCGCTGCGTGAAGCCTTCACGCACGACCTGCTCGAAGTACTGATCGAGCGTCGAGCCTTCCGGCACCTCGAAGTTCGGGAGGTGATATTCCGAGTCGTCCAGATTGACCGCGCACCGCTCGGCGATGCGCATCGTGTTCGCGATCGCCTCCGGGTAGTCCTTGAAGACGATCGCCATTTCCTCGGGCGTCTTCAGGAAGAACTGGTCGGCGTGATAGCGCAGGCGGTCGGTGTCCTGGACGTTCTTGCCCGTGCCGATGCACAGCAGGATGTCGTGCGGCTTGTGGTCGTCCTGACGCAGGTAGTGGACGTCGTTCGTGCAGACGAGCGGCAGGTCCAGATCCCGGGCGATTCCGGGCAGGCCGTTGTTGACGATGCGCTGCTCGTTGATGCCCTGGTATTGCATCTCCAGGAAGAAATTGCCGGGGCCGAGGATGTCGCGGTACGCGGCGGCCGCGTCGCGTGACTTCTGCAGGCGGTCCTTGTAGATGCCTTCCGCGACCTCGCCCTTGAGGCAACTGCTCAAGCCGATGAGGCCCTTCGAGTGCTGCGCGAGCAGGTCCTTGTCGATGCGCGGCTTGTAGTAGAAGCCCTCGGTGTAGCCGGACGACACGAGCTTGATCAGATTGTGATAGCCCTCGTTCGTCTCGGCGAGCAGCACCAGGTGATTCGCGGTCTCGCCCGGCGTGCCGCTCTTCGTGCGGCGGTCGCCCGGCGCGACGTAGACCTCGCACCCGAGGATCGGCTTGACGCCGCGCTTCTTCGCCTGATCGTAGAAGACGATCGACGAGAACATGTTGCCGTGCTCGGTGACGGCAAGCGCAGGCATCTTCAGGCGCGCGGCCTGCTCCAGGAGCTCATCGACGCGGCAGGCGCCGTCGAGCAGCGAGTATTCGGTGTGGAGATGGAGGTGGACGAACTCGGCCATTACTCCCACTCAATCATGTCAATCGCGTTCATGACTCTTCGGCAGCACGACGCGGACGTAATCTTCGGTCGCTTCGAACACGGGTTCGACGCCGCTGGCTTCACGTACGAGCGGGACAATTTTCTTGCGAACACCCATGCCGCGAGCATCAACGTAGCCATAGTCGCGCAGCACGCTCACGATAATCGGATTCCGAGGCGTGCGCTGACCGCTCAGCATTTTCTCGATGGTCATCGAGTTCGGCAGGGCGCCTGGGCTGAGCACTTCGAGCCTATCCGAGTAGCGCGTAATCTCGACTTCCAGCGCGTGCGTCCAGTCGCGATGCGCGAAGCCGTTGATGAGCGCTTCACGAATGGCGTCCGGCGGATAGTGCCACCTGCGGTATCGTCGCAGATGATTCTCAAGTGCATCGCTCTCTTCGCTCACGAAGGGCCGCATCCGATCCATCGTGCTGTCGATGAGCCCGCGCTCCAGCACGGGACCTTTCGTGGTGCCGAGCCGCTCATACCGGTTGACTAGCGGGCCGTCGAGAACGGTGTCTTCGAGCGCGCCGTAGTCCTTGTCCGTCCCCTTGAACGCCATCAGGCGGATGCCTGCCTGCCTCAGGAAACGACGAGGTGTGCGGCTGAACAAGACGAGACCGGCCACCGTGCAGACGAACCTGCCGGCGCCTTCAGTCATGAACCCCAATCCGACCATTCGTCGCTGCCAGGATTCATCGGTTGGCGGTAGTTCGTCTTCTCCGATAAACGTGAGATAGTCCTCTAAACGTTCTCGATCCAGCGCATTGAATGCCGCACCGGAGACCGGTAGCGCTTCGCTGTGCAGCAGGCCGCCGGTTGAAAACAGGCGTGCCTGCTGCTCGCGTGTCGCCAGCCGCGACGTGCTTCCAATGCGTACGTAGGTGTCCTCGCGGTCATTGTGACGGACGACATACGGCTTCGAGGTGCCCATCGCGATCGAGATCACTGCTACCCGTCTACCATCATCGAGCGTAACCACTTCGTAGAACGGCCACAGAGCAGGATGGACATAGCGGCCGAATACCGTGTCCATGATCCAGGTTTCGAGATCGTCGCGCTGGATCCCGACGATCGTGCCATCGTCCTCGACGCCGAGCAGGATCACCCCGCCCTGCAAGTTCGCCAGCGCGACGATTTCCTTGGCAAGTTGTTCGGGGCGGACGTCATCGCGCTTGAACTCGACGCCCGAGTTCTCGCCGTTCGCGATGATCTCCTGTAGCTCCGCTTTCAGCATCGTCTACTCGCGGTTGCTCCTCGACCTACTCCCACTCAATCGTTGACGGCGGCTTGGTGCTGATGTCGTACACGACGCGATTGATGCCCTGGACCTCGTTCACGATACGGGACGAGACCGTCGCCAGCAGGTCGTGCGGCAGGCGCGCCCAGTCGGCCGTCATGCCGTCGCGGCTTTCGACCGCGCGGATCGCCAAGGTGTATTCGTACGTGCGCGCGTCGCCCATGACGCCGACGCTCTGCACGGGCAGCAGGACGGCGAACGACTGCCACACTTTGCGATACCAGCCGCTCTTGCGCACTTCGTGCTGCAGAATGACGTCGGCCTTGCGCACGAGGTCCAGGCGGTCCGCGGTCACTTCCCCGAGGATGCGCACCGCGAGCCCCGGGCCGGGGAACGGCTGCCGCCAGATGAATTCTTCGTCGAGGCCGAGCGACAAGCCGACCTCGCGCACTTCGTCCTTGAACAACTGCCGCAGCGGCTCCACCAGTTTGAACCGCATGCGCTCCGGCAGCCCGCCGACGTTGTGATGGCTCTTGATCGTCACCGCGGGGCCGAAGACCGAAACGCTTTCGATGACGTCTGGATACAGAGTGCCCTGCGCCAGGAAGTCGAAGCTGCCGAGTGACGCCGCCTTCTCTTCGAACACGTCGATGAACGTCGCCCCGATGATCTTCCGCTTCTGCTCCGGATCGGTGACGCCTTTCAGGCGTTCGAGGAACAACGTCACCGCGTCCACCGGCGCGAGCGGCAGCCGCATCTTCGTGGTGAAGCGATCGATCACCTGCCGGGCCTCGTTGTGACGCAGCAGGCCGTTGTCGACGAAGATGCAGGTCAGGCGATCGCCGATCGCTTTGTGGACGAGCAGCGCGGCGACCGTCGAGTCGACGCCGCCGCTCAGGCCGCAGACGACGCGTCCATCCCCGACGTCCTGCTGGATCCGCGCCACCGTCTCGTCGACGAACGACGCCATCGTCCAATCTCCGCGGCAGCCGCAGACGTCGTAGGCAAAATTGCGCAGGATTTCACGTCCGTGCTCGGTGTGCGCGACTTCCGGATGGAACAGCAGCGCGAAGTACTGACGCTCGGGATCTTCAATGGCCGCGACCGGCGCGTTGGCGCTCGTGCCGACGACGGCGAATCCGGGCGGCGCGGTGGAGACGAAGTCGCCGTGACTCGCCCAGACGCGGAGCTCGCCGGGCAGGCTCTTGAACAGCCGACCGTCCTGGACGGCGACGCTGGCATGGCCGTACTCGCGGTGCGGCGCCGGATCGACGCGTCCGCCGAGCAGATCCGTCATGAGCTGCATGCCGTAGCAGATGCCGAGCACCGGCACGCCGACGTCCTCGAGGAGCCCGCGATCGATGCGCGGCGCGCCGGCCTCGGACGTGCTCTTGGGCCCGCCGGAGAGGATCAGTCCCGCCGGATTGAGGGCCTTGATGCGTTGGAGCGGCGTGTTGAACGGGACGATTTCCGAGTAGACCGACAATTCACGGAGCCGCCTCGCGATGAGCTGCGTGTACTGCGATCCGAAATCGAGGACAACGAGAGTCTGATGGGCCATCCGGGATGCAGAAAACTGGCGGTCAGCCAACTGGCGGTACCGGGCACGTCGGCGTCCCGTCACCCGGTCGAGCCGGGTCGGGCCGGCGGTGCCGCCCAGGGAGCCGCTTGAAGCGGCTATTATAGTCCTGTGCAAAGCGTTTGGACCACCAGATATTGTGGCGCTCGGCGGCGCGGACCCAGTCTTTGGGTGATCGCCATGTACCTTTGGCTGACGTGGCTGACGCCCGCCTCGTCCGTGGCCGCCCCGGGTACGGACGCAGGTACCGCCGACGCCGATCCGCAGGCGAGCACGCCTCAAGCGGCGGCTCCGGCGAGTCGCGCGGCGACGTCCCCCGCAGTTGCCGCTACCGCCGCGAAGTCTGCGCCGGTCGTCCCGCCTGCTCTGTTTCCGCTCGGCGTCGGCTGGATGCTGTCCCTCGACGCGCCGCCCGTCGCGGCGCCTGCCATCGATGACCTCAACGTCTACGTCCCGCTGAAGACCGGCAAGATCGTCGGCGTCTCGCTGGAGACCGGCGCGGTGCGGTGGGCCGTCGACGCGACGACCGCCATGCCCGTCGCCGCCGACGCCGGCCGCGTCTTCGTCACGACGGCCGGCGCGCTCGATGCCTTGGCGCGAGGCGACGGCGCCACGCTCTGGCGCAAGCCGCTGGGAGACACGCCGCTCGCGACCGCGCCTGTCGCGAAAGCCGGCTGGGTCATCCTGGGATTCGAGAACGGCGACGTTCGCGCGCTGAGCGGCGAGACCGGCGAGACCGTCTGGCAGATGAACGTGCGCAACGCCGTCCGCGTCCCGCCGCAGATCGACGGCGAAGTCGTCTACGTCGCCGCGTCGAACCTGCTCGTGGCGTTGACGATCACCGACGGCAAGCCGCGCTGGGAACAGACGCTGTCCGCCGACATCAGCGCGGTTGGCGTCGGCTCCGGGTTCGTCTTCGCGGGTGCGCGCGATCGATCGCTCTACGCGTTGAAGGACACGAACGGCCGCGAGCATTGGCGATATCGCATCGGCGGCGAGGTGATCGGCGTCCCGGTGACCGATCACCAGGCCGTCTACGCGTCGATGCTGGACAACACGATCCGCGCGTTCACGCTGAACAACGGCGCGCAGATCTGGCGCGAGGCGCTGCCCTTCCGCCCGATCGGCGGCGTCACGGTGACGGACACCGTCGCCGTCGTCTCGCCGCACGCGCCGTCGCTGCGCGGCTACGCGGCCAAGAATGGCGATCGCGCGGGCGGATTCGTGCTGCCCGCGAAGGAAGCGGCCGTGCTCGCGGCCGAACCGCGGTTCGTGAAATCGACGCTGTGGGTGGACGATGGCTTCGTGATGCTGACGCGCCTCGGCGAGCTCGCGTTGGTGCGCCGCCAGACGGCGCAGGTCGTGACCCCGATCGCCGTCTGGCCCGGTTTCCTGCTGCCCGCCCCTACGCCACCGCCGGTGGCGCCAGGTTCAGCCGCTCGGCTTCAGCCGTGACCGCGGACGCGAAGCGCCGGATGCCGTCGACGATCTGATCCGGCGACACGAGCGAGAACGACAGGCGCACGCGGTCCGTGCCCGACCCGTCGATGTAGAACGCCGATCCGGCGACGAAGATCACGCCGTTGTCGGTGGACCGCCGCAGCAGCGAGTGGCAGTTCATCCCCGCCGGCAGATCCAGCCATAGGAAGAAGCCGCCCTTCGGCGTCGGCCACGACACCCATCCCGACAGGTGTTCGCGCAGCGCGCCTTCCATCACCGTTCGCTTGTGCTGATAGTAGCGGCGCAGCAGCGGCACCTGCCGCGCCAGCACGCCGCGGCCGATCGCCTCGTGGACGATGCGCTGATCCAGCTCGCTCGTGCAGATGTCCGCGGCCTGTTTCGCGACTTCGACCTTCGCGGTGAGGACGGGCGCGGCGACGATCCAGGCGGTGCGGAAGCCGGGCGTCAGCGTCTTCGAGAAGCTGGACACGTAGATGACGCGATCGTCGCGATCGTCCGCCTTGATCGGCCGCGTGTCCTGCGCGGACGCGACATCGTCGAAATGCAGCGCGCCGTACGGGTCGTCTTCGAGGATGAGGACGTCCGCACGCGCGGCCCACTCCAGCAGCGCGCGGCGCTTGGCCAGGCTGAGGAGCGAACCCGTGGGGTTCTGGAAGTTGGGGATGAGATACAGCAGCTTCACGCGCTCCCCCGCCGATCGCGCGCGGGACAGGGCTGCGTCGAGGTCGTCCAGATCGATCCCGTCCGGCCGCTGCCGGACGCCGACCAGCGTTGCGCGCGTATTGCGGAACGCCGCGATGGCGCCAGTGTAGCTCGGAAGCTCCAGCAGGACGACATCACCCGGATCGAGCAGGACGCGCGCGAGGAGGTCGAGGCTCTGCTGCGAGCCTGTCGTCACCAGCGTCTGCTCGGGCGTGGCGGCGATGCCGCGCTCGCGCGTCAGGGCCACGAGCCGATCGACCAGCGGTTTGTAGCCGCGCGTCTCGCCGTATTGCAGGACGTGGGCATCGGCGCCGGTCAGGAGCTCCGCGACGATGGCGCGGTAGTCGTCCCAGGCAAAGCTGTCCGGCCCGGGGTAGCCGGGCGCGAAGGAGATCAGATCCGAACGATTCGCGGCCACCTGGCCCATCTGACGGATGGGCGATTGCTGCATTGCCTCGGCGGTGCGTGAGAAGAACGCGTCATGGTTCATACCTGCTCCCGATACAAGGTGAGATAGGAGCTGAGCGCCGTCAGGCCAAGGAACTGGAACAACAAGCCGCGCACGAGCCAGGCCGCAGCCTGCAGTGGAAAGACGGCCAGCCCGACGAAGGGCACGAACGATACGAGACTCAACCCGGCCGTCGCGACAATGGACGCAACCATCGCTACGGCCACGAGTGCGAGCGTCACGAGAAACACGCCCGCGACCCAGCGGCCTTTCTGCCGGACGAAGCGGACGAGTCGTCGCCCCGCTTCCCGGACACTGACATCCTCATACGCCACAATCATCTGGATCAATAAGTAAATCAGATTGACCAGGGTGATCCAGATCACGAGCGCCGTCGACGCGAGTGCGGCCACGACCGTCCACCAGACCACGAGCGTCGGGTGGTTGAGCAGGTTGTAGCCGGCGAGCACGGCGCCGAGGTAGAGCGCGCCCGACAGCCCGTACACGATCAGCAACAGGCCGCCGAGGCGCAGGTAGCGTCGCGCGAGGCGGCGGCACCCGTCCACGAAGACTTCGGGCGAGAACGCCCAGGCCTCCTGGAGCGCGGCCCATCGCAGCGGCGGACGCTCGATGGCGCCGGCGGATCGTTCCGCCTGCGCCAGGACGGTCACCGCGCCGCCCTTGACGATGAACATCAGCGCCGATCCGCTGAAGAGCACCAGGGCCAGCGCGAGCACGAAGCCGACGAGCGCGGCCGGCCGGCTCGCCAGGGCGTCGATAGTGCCGACGATGATCTGGCGGGCGTTGCCGTTGAAGGCCTCATCCGCGTCGTGGCCGACCACGAGCGCGACGAGGAACATGCCGCCGATGACGGGCACGCCGAGCAGGATCTTGAACAGCGACTCCGCCACGAACTGGACGAGGATCACGGGCCAGTTGGCGACGGTGATCAGCGCGCCGCGCTTCAGAATGACCTTGAGTCCGCCCTGCTCTCCCATGACGCGCTGCTTCGTGTGACCGCAACTCCTCACTATAACATCGGGACCGCGTCCGGCACGCACGTTCGCCGGTCCGCGGCCCCATTCACATCCAGTTCACGACACGCCGGGCGCCTGCGACGTCAACGGGATGGGACATCGGCCGCTCAAAGCTGGCCTCTCCACAGGCCACTTCGGTCGGACCATGCGCCGCGCGCGGTCGATCCGTCGAGCGATCCGAGGCGGCGTCTTCAGGCATACGGTTTGCTCTCATCAGCGGATCAGCGCGCCGTCAGCCGTCATCCGGCTCCCGAGGTCCAACTCCGTTGAGGGATCCCTTCACCTCTCACGTCACCCTTTCTTCCCGCTCCCGATCCCGCCGGCGCCTGACGTCCTGCGCGGTCCTTGCCGCCTCTCTGCTCGTCGCGGTGTCCGCGTCCCACGCGCGGGCCGACCAGTCCAGCCTGCCGCCGCTGCTGAAGCGCGTCAAGCATGCGTTCATGTCTGGCGATGCTGACGCCCTGCGGCAGTGTTTTCCGCGGCGTGAGCCGGTGCTGGTCGCCTTCGCGCCGACGGATCCGCCGGCGCTGCTCGGCCCCGGTCCACTCGACGCGCGCCTGCAGCGCCTGATGCGCGAGCAGGACACGGTCGACTTCGATCTGCCCGATCCGCTCCCGTCGGCCGGCGCGAGCACCAGCGCCTACGTCAAGGTGCGCTGGACGCATCAGCCGGCCTCGTCGGATACACTGCTCGTGGATTATCTGTACCTGACCTTGCGATACGCCGGGGGAGAGGCTGCGTGGCAGATCACGGAGATCAAGGCGCTGAGACGATGACGGAGGTTCAGCGCCTGGTGCGGCTGTCCACGCGGATCGTCGGCATCGCGGTCGTGCTGGCCGCGCTCGCGGGACTCGCCGGCTGGGCCTGGATCGAATGGCGCTTCGGCGATCCGGCCGCCATCGTCGCCCGCGCCGAGCGCGAAGTCCGCAACGATTTTGACTGGCGCCGCACCCGGCTGGCACGCGTCGCGGGCACGGTCGCGCAGTCGCCGGACGTCAAGAGCAGCCTGCGCCGCGAGCGGACCGCGGAGGTCACCCGCGTCCTGTTCGATCAGGTCGCGCGCGCGGCGCGCGTCAGCGGCCTGCCCGATATCGCCGTCACCGTCTTCGACACCGCCGGCACGGCCCTCGCCTGGGAAGGCCGTCCTTCCGACCTCCCCACCGATCGCCTCGTCGGCAGCAAGGCGCTCTTCGTCGCGCAAGGGCCGCGCGGCTTCCGGCTGATCTACATCGAACCCATCATGGTGCCGTCCGACGCGAACGCGCCGGCGACGCGCACCACGTCCATGCGCCGCGGCGGCGCCGTCGCGACGGAACTGCAGTTGTCGGCGCTCGCCGATCCGCGCCGCGAGGACGCCGAGGGCTTCGGCCTCGACACGTCGCTCGGCACGGTCACCCTGCGGCAGACGTTCGCGGAGCGGCCCACCACGAACGACCCGAACGTCTTCTATCTGCGCGGGCCGGAGAACGAGACACTGCTCGAAGTGACGGTGCCGCCGGGCACGCTGCGGGTGCTGCGCGAGCGCGCGCGGCACACGGTGATCGCGACGGTCGCCATCATCCTCGGCGTGATGGTCAGCATGGTCGGCGCGTCCTGCCTGTTGTTCCGGCGATCGGTGCGGGCCGTGCGGCCCTACGTCCTGGTGACGCTGCTCATCGCGTCGCTGACGCTGGCCGCGCGCGCGCTGTTCTGGATCGCGAGCCTGCCCCACGACTGGGAACAGGAAACGTTCCGCTCGCCCGCCGCGTATGCGTCCGCGCTGCTCGGCCGCGTCCACCGCAGCCCGATCGATCTGCTCCTGACGGCGTGCCTGCTCGTCGCGTTGTCGCTGCTGATGGTGGATCCGGTGCGCCGGCTGACGGCGTCGATGCGCAGCCGGCGGACGTGGGCCGGCGCGTCCATGCTGACGCTCGCCCGGTGCGTCGCCATCCAGCTCGCGGCCGGCCTCGCGGTGCTGGGGATCGAGCTGGGCGCGCTGTTCGTCATCGGCGATACGGTCGAGAACGCGTCCGTCGATCTGCTCCGGCTCACGCTGCTGCCGTGGAACTCCGCGCGCGTGACGCTGCTGCTCGCGCTACTGCTGCTCCAGGCCAGCGTCGCCTGGATCGGCGCGCTCGCCAGCCGGTGGGCGCTCGTGGCGTGGCGCGTGGACCGGCTCTCGATCGCGACGCGGCTCTTCATCTTCGCCGCGTGGGTCGCGCCGTCCGCGATCTTCGCGTTGAGCCCGCTGCCGCTGCGGTTCGGCCTGCCGCGGCTGCCGTTCCTGCTGACCGCGGCGTTCGCCGCGACGGTGGCGTGGATGACGCGCCTTGGCATCCCGTGGTTCCGCCACGGCTCGCAGGCGCAGCGGCTGGTGATCCTGTTCGTCGGCCTGCTCGTGCCCGGCTGGTTCCTGTATCCGTCGGTGCTGCATTTCGCGGACCTCGCGAAGCGCCGCGTCATCGAGGCGCAGTACGCCACGGCGACGCGCAATCATCCGGCGGAGCTCCTCGCGCACCTCAACGAAGCGCTGCGGCAGATCGATCGCATCGAATCGCTGCCGGAGCTGCTGCAGTCGCTGACGCCGACCGCGGGCCGCCCGTCGACGTACGCCGCGTTCACGCTCTGGCGCGCGACGGACCTCGAACAGTTCCGGCTCACGTCCGCCGTCGAGCTGTACACGCAGGACGGGGCGCTCGTCAGCCGCTTCGCGCTGAACTTTCCCGAAGCGTCCGGCGCGGCGCCGTCCTATCGCAGCGCGGGCTGCGAGTGGGACGTCTTCGGCGAAGCCGCGCCGTTCGGCGCGGACGAGCGCCGCATGCTGCACGCCGAGCGCGGCGTCTGCGTCGGCACCGGCCCGAACCGCCAGATGGTGGGCGCGATCGTCCTGCACGTGATGCTGGACTACAGCGCGCTCCCCTTCCTGTCGTCGCAGAGTCCGTATTTCGAGTTCATCCGCGCGTCGCAGACCGAATCCAGCGAAGGCATTGTCGGCGGCGACGTCGAGCTGACGATTTACGGGTGGGGCCGGTCGCCGCTCTACACGTCGGGCAACCGCGCGTGGCAGATGGACGATGCGCTGTTCACCCGCGTGTATCAGTCGCGCGATCCGTTCTGGACCGCGCTCACGCAGAACGGCCGCCGCAGCCGCATCTTCGTCTCGAACGATCGCGAGGGCATCTACGTCATCGGCTATCCGCTGCCGACGCTGTTCAATCACCTGATCCACCTGGCGGAGATCACCACGCTCGCGGCGGTTGCGTTCCTGCTGCTGATTGGCTCGGTCGGCGTCGTGCGGCGGCTGCTGCGCCGCGGACCGTATCCCGCGGAGCTGCTCGTGCGCGAAGTGCGCGCGAGCTTCTATCGCAAGCTGTTCCTCGCGTTCGTCGCGGCCGCGGTCGTGCCGGTGCTGGCCTTCGCGCTGCTCGTGCGGACGTACGTCGCGAGTCAGTTGCGGAACGACGTCGAGGCGGAAGCGGTCCGCACGGCGGCGGTCGCGCGCCGCGTCATCGAGGAGTCCGTCGTCGTGCAGTCCCGCGCGGCGACGTCCACGGGCGGGCTGACGGACGATGTGATGGTGTGGATCAGCCGGTTGATCAACCAGGACGTCAACATCTTCGAAGGCGCGCGGCTGCTGGTGACGAGCGAGCGCGATCTCTTCGAGTCGGGCCTGCTGCCGACGCGGACGCCCGACGCCGTCTATCGCGCGATCATCCTGGAGCGGCGGCCGAATTTCGTCGATCGCGATCAGATCGGCCACTTCACGTATCTGATGGCGGCGACGCCGGTCCGCGCCGGCGAGGTGGACGCGATCCTCACGGTGCCCCTGGCGTCGCGGCAGCGCGAGATCGAGCGCGAGATCGACGAGTTCGATCGCGGCGTCCACCTCGGGTCGCTGCTGCTGATCCTCGTGGGCGCGGGCATCGGCTACTGGATGGCGGAACGCATCGGCGATCCGGTCCAGCGCCTCACGCGCGCGACACGCCGCATCGCCGCCGGCGATCTCTCCGCCCGCGTCATCGTCAAGACCGCGGACGAATTGCAGCGACTCGTCGAAGCCTTCAACCGCATGGCCGGCGAACTGCAGCGCCAGCGCCAGCAGCTCGAACGCACGCACCGCCTGGAGGCGTGGGCCGAGATGGCGCGCCAGGTCGCGCACGACATCAAGAATCCGCTGACGCCGATCCAGTTGAGCGCCGAGTTCATTCGCCGCATCCACCAGGACAAGGGCCAGCCGCTCGCGCCGATGCTGGATAGCTGCGTAGACACGATCCTCGCGCAGGTGCGGCTGCTGCGCCAGATTTCCAATGAGTTTTCGAGCTTCGGCGCGTCGCCCACCGTCACGCGCGCGCCGACGGACCTGCGCGAACTGGTGGACGAAGTCGTCCAGCCGTACCGCCTCGGCACGGCGGGCCGCGTCGACCTGCGGACGCACGTCGAGCCGGGCCTGCCGCCGGTCGCCGTCGACCGCATGCTGATCGCGCGGACGCTGACGAACGTGATGGAGAACGCGCTCTACGCGATGCCGTCCGGCGGCACGCTCGCCATCGAGGCGCGCCGCGCGCCGGGCGGCATCGAGCTGATGATCACGGACACCGGCTACGGCATGGACGAAGAAGCCGTCGCGCGCATCTTCGAGCCGTACTTCTCGACGAAGGCCACGGGCACGGGCCTCGGGCTGAGCATCGCGCGCCGCAACGTGGAACTGCACGGCGGCACGATCCGTGTCGACAGCAAGAAGGGCGAGGGCACGAAGGTCACCGTGCGTCTGCCATTCGGCCTCGCGTCCGCCTAGCGTGCTGCCGCGCGAGGCGCGACGCCGACGCACGGCGCGCGTCCGCGCATGTCAACAGGGAACCGGGTCTACAGGGAACTGATCTGCGACGTGCGTTCGTCCGGTTCGACGGGCGTGTCGTCCGCGGGCTTCGGACCGGCCGGCAGCGCGCGCGGTTCCGCGTCGGCGGACCGCTTCTGCGTCTTGCCGATCAACCAGCCAATCAAGCCGGACGCCAGATAGGTGTACGCCATCACGACGAGCGTGATCTGCGGATGCGTGGCGATGGCGGCGATGACGGCGGCGATGACGATCAGATTGCGGTACGAGCGGCGCGTGCCGAGGTCGAACGTCTTGAAGCTGCGGTAGCGGATCGTGCTCACCATCAGGAACGCGGGGACGAGCACGATGGGCAGCGCGAGGAGCTGCCAGTAGTCGCTGAGGCCGTACGGATATGCGAAGACGGTGGCGGCCGGCACGCCGGCGGCGGCGGGGCTCGGCATGCCGACGAAGTACCGCTTGTCCTGGTTCACGCCGGCGCTCTGGATGTTGAAGCGCGCGAGGCGGATGGCGGCGGCGGACACATAGAGGAAGCCCGCGGCCCATCCCATCTGCTTGAAGGACGTCAGGCCCCACGCGAACGCGAGGATGGCGGGCGCCATGCCGAAGGAGATGACGTCCGCGAGCGAGTCGAATTCGACGCCGAAGGCGCTGGCGGTGCCGGTGAGCCGCGCGATGCGGCCGTCCATCGCGTCGAGGAGGAAGGCGATGCCGATGAAGACCGCCGCGGTGGCGTACTCCGCGCGCATGGCATAGACGACGCAGGCGTAGCCGCAGAACATATTGCCCAGCGTGAAGAGGCTGGGCAGCAGGTAGGCGCCGCGTCGGAGGCGGCGGGGATGACGCGGGCGGCGTCGCAGGACAGTCAGCACGGAAGCCCCCTCGAGATGGCTGTGCGAGGCCGGCCGCCAGGTGGACGCGGTCGAGCGTCACCCTGGAGACCGCACAGCGCGTCCGCCATGATTCTACTGAAAACCGGAGGCGGGGACCGGGCTATTGCTCGAAGCGGGCCAGGATCGACTCGCCGCCGCGCACGCGCAGGCCGGGGCGGACGACCAGCCGCGCGTCCGGCGGCACGAAGATGTCCATGCGCGAGCCGAACTTCATGAGGCCGAAGCGCTCGCCGGTCTGCACGACGGCACCGGGCTCGACGCGACAGACGATGCGCCGCGCGAGGACGCCGACCACCTGCCGTGCGACGATCGTCCGGCCGTCGCGTTCGATCCAGAGCTCGTTGCGCTCGTTCTCCGCGGCGGCGTCCGCTTTGTATGCCGGCAGGAAGCGGCCGGGCCGATATTCGATGCGCGTGATGGTGCCGCCGAACGGGATGCGGTTGATGTGGACGTCCACGGGTGAGAGGAAGATGCTGATCTGCTGCCAGTCGCCGGGCGGCGCGACGCCCGGCTGACCCGGACCGGCGATCATCACTTCCCCGTCGGCCGGCGAGACCACCGCGAGCGGATCCGCGGGGACGCGGCGATCGGGATCACGGAAGAAGTACGCCATGAAGGCGGACAGGCCGACGAACGGCGCGGCGAGGCGCGGACGCCGCAGCGCGAGCAGCGCCAGCGCGGGCGCCAGGCTGCCGAGAATGAACGGCGCTCCCGCGCGATCAATCTTCATGATGCGTATATCGGTGCTGGATCAGCGGAGAAACAGAAAGACGGTGGCGCGAGGGGAAAAACAATATCTAGCCGGCCGGCCGCGAGGGCGGCCGGTCGGTCGATCTCTTGGTCGTGCGAGCCAGGCGGTGCGCCTCACGCGGAGGCTGATGCGACCGCGTCGGGCGCCTGGTACCGGCGCAGGATGTCCTCCATCCGATCTTTCAACTGCAGCTTGCGTTTCTTGAGGGTGACTTCTTCGAGTTGTTCGGTGTCGGCGAGGTATGACTTGGATGCCAGTTCGTGCAGCCGCTCGTCGAGTTCGTGATGTCTGTCGAAGAGAGACCGGAACTCTTCATCACTTTGCAGCAGCTTCTCCCGGAGTTCCTGAGACGTGGACATGCTCGGCCTCCTCGGTTCAGGTGTGTTCAGCCACGCGCCGGCGGGCGCGGAGAGCCGCAACGTTTCGATGGCACTGTACCATCGTGACCCGGACGTTTCAATAGCGTCATACGGCTTCCGGCGGTGCCCCGCCAGACCCGTCCAGATTGTTCAGATCGTAGCGCCAGAGGATCAAGGCATCTTCCACCGGATCGCGGTAGTACCCCGGCCTGACGCCGCGGACTTCGAACCCGAACCGTTCGTATAAACGGCGGGCTGCCAGATTGGACTCCCGCACTTCCAAAGTAGCCTTCGTCGCGCCCCGCCGCAAGGCCTCCGCGAGGACGTACCGCAGCAGGATCGCGCCCAGCCCGCGCTGACGCGAGGCCGGGTCCACCGCGAGCGTGTTGATGTGCAGCTCGTCGAAGAGGATCCAGACCGCGCAGAACGCAATCGCCGGACTCCCCGGCCGCGCCCGCATCACGAAGATGTGCGAGACGTCCGAGTGCCGCGTCTCCCACGCAATCATCTCCCTCGTCGTCGGATTCGTGAACGACGCCTGTTCGAGCGCGATGACATCCTCGAGATCCCGCTCGAGCTGCATCCGTTCGATGAGCCAGGTCATGACGAGGTCCGGACAGAACGAAGCGCTGGGCTATGACACATTCGAGGGCGCGCGCGGCGCGGACGCGGCCTCGGCCGTCCGGCGGTCGCGCGCCAGCTCCGCGTCGGGCCGGCGGACGTACTCCGGCACAATCGCATGCGGCCGCACGGCGCGCGCCGGATCGGCCGCAGCCATCTCCGCAATGACGCCAGCCAGCGGTCCCGGCCCGTGGCGCTCGACGCCGTCGCCAAAGACGCGCACGAGATCGTCGCGCGTTGCGTCCACCGCATCGCCCACGAACGCCACCGCCTCTCCCCCGGCCAGCCGGCGGAACTCCGCGGCCATGACGCCGGGCGCGCCGACGGCCGCTGGCGCGATTGGGGTCAACGTAACGAGTCCGGTCGCATCCGCCGCGGCGCCGGCGTCCCCGGCGCGCGTGTCGGGTCGGTGGACGCGATACAGCGCGGCGAAGACTTCCCCGCGGTACGCCTCCATCCAACTCGCGATGAGCGTCTGCGCCGACGCGCGGGCGCCGGCCTGCGCCAGCGCGTCGAGCGTCGGCACGGGGACGACCAGACGATCATGGACCAGGGCGAGCGCTTGAATCGTGGCGATGCCGACGCGGAGGCCGGTGAACGAGCCGGGGCCGGACGCCACCGCGTACCGATCGACGTCGCGCAAGGCGACGTCGTGGGCGGCGGCAAGGTCCGCGAGGTCGCCTGGGAGGCGCTGCGCGTGCGTCACGTCCGGTCGGCCCTCGCGCACCGACAGACGGCCGTCCTGCCAGAGCGCGCAGCTCCCGGCGCGGGTTGTCGTGTCCAAGGCCAGAATCACCACTGATATACTCACAAGTTGCGGCGCGCGCGCCGCTCGGACGTGCCCGAGGCGACGGTCGTGCCGGATGCACCGGACGGCCCGTTCCCGGGCGAGCGGGCGCCACGCGATCGAGGTGGCGGCGCCCACACTGTGAAAATTGTAGCCGGCTTGTCCGCTCTTCCGCCAGCGGACGGCCGAACGCGTGCCTTCTGCGAGCAGCGACGTTTCGATACTCGATGGCCTCGACGACACCCGCCACACAATCCGCCACACCGGCCATGCGCCAGTATCTGGACGCCAAGCGCCAGTACCGCGACGCCATCGTGTTCTTCCGGATGGGCGATTTCTACGAGATGTTCTACGAGGACGCCGTCACGGCGGCGCGCGCGCTGGAGCTGACGCTGACGTCGCGATCGAAGGACAGCGGCGGCAGCGCGATCCCGATGTGCGGCATCCCGTACCACGCCGCCGACACGTACATCGCACGCCTCGTCAAACGCGGCTTCCGCGTCGCGATCTGCGATCAGGTCGAGGACGCGCGGAAAGCCAAGGGCCTCGTCCGGCGCGCCGTCACCCGCGTCGTGTCGCCGGGGACGCTGATGGACGCGAGCTACCTCGAGGCCCGCGAGCCGGCCTTCATCCTGGCCATTGCCCCGCTCCCGCTCCCCGCCGCCACGGGTGGCGAGGCGTCCAGCTCGCCGGAGCGCTCTGCTCCCGAGAGGCTGGGGACCGCGCTGCTCGACCTGTCGACCGGCGAGTTCGTCACCGCCGAGTACCTCAGCGAAAGCGGACGCCAATCCCTGAACGAAGAGATTCAGGTGCTCCGGCCGCGCGAGCTGCTCGTCCCCGAAGGGTTCGACCTGTCCGGCGTCCTTCCGGAAGTCGCGCGGCTGGGCGTGCCGGTGACGACGGCGGATCCGTGGTCGTTCGGATTCGAGGGCGCGCAGCGGACGCTGTGCGAGCAGATGCAGACGAGCGGGTTGCACGCGTTCGGCCTGGACGACCGGCCCGCGGCGGTCTCCGCGGCCGGCGCGCTGGTGCTCCACCTGCGCGACACGCAGAAGGTGGACCTGGCGCACGTGCGGTCGCTCCTCTACCGCGAGCGCACGGACTGCCTGCTGATCGACGCGTCGACGATCAAGCATCTCGAAATCGTCGAAGGCGCGGAGGGCGGCCGCGACGGCTCGCTGCTCGACGTCGTCGACAAGACGCAGACGCCGATGGGCGCGCGCATGCTGCGCGGCTGGCTGCTGCGTCCGCTCGTCTCGCTGGAACGCATCCAGGATCGCCTGGACGCCGTCGAGGAGCTGGCCTTCCGCACGTCGGAGCGCGGCAAGGTGCGCGACACGCTGAAGGCCGTCCACGATCTGGAGCGGCTCGTCGCACGCGCCGCGCTCGGCACCGCCGGCCCGCGCGATCTGCTCGGACTGCGGCAATCGCTGACCGCGATCCCGCGCGTCCGGCTGATCCTCGGCGAGCTGCAGGCGCCGCTCGTGCGCAGCCTGCTCGGCGAGCTGGACGACCTCGCGGACGTGCGCGATCTGATCGCGGCGACGCTGGCGGACGAGCCGCCCGCGCTGGCCCGCGACGGCGGCGCGATTCGCGACGGTGTCGACACGGAGCTGGACGAGCTGCGATCCATCAGCCGGTCCGGCAAGGCGCACATCGCATCGATGGAAGAAGCCGAGCGCGCACGCACCGGCATCTCGTCGCTGAAGATCCGCTACAACCGCGTCTTCGGCTATTACATCGAGATTTCGAAAGCCAACCTGCACGCGGTGCCGGACGACTATCACCGCAAGCAGACGATTGCCGGCGGCGAGCGCTTCATCACGCCGGGGTTGAAGCAGTACGAAGAGAAGGTCGTCGGCGCGGACGAGCGTATCCTCGAACGCGAGCTGGAGATTTTCGATCGCCTGCGCGCGCAGGTCGCCGTCGAGGCGCCGCGCATCCAGGACTCGGCCCGCGCGCTCGCGACGCTGGACGTGCTGGCGTGCCTCGGCGAGATCGGGACGCTGCACGATTACACGAAGCCGCTGATGACCGAGAGCGGCGAGCTGTCCATCACCGACGGCCGCCATCCCGTGGTCGAGCGGATGTCGCGCGAGCCGTTCGTGCCGAACGATCTGTCGCTCGACGGCGGCGCGCAGCAACTCGTCATCCTCACCGGTCCGAACATGGGCGGCAAGTCGACGTATCTGCGCCAGTCGGCGCTGATGTCCGTCCTCGCGCAGATCGGGTCGTTCGTGCCCGCGAAGCAGGCGAAGCTGCCGGTGATCGATCGCATCTTCGCGCGCGTCGGCGCGTCGGACAATATCGCGCGCGGCTATTCGACGTTCATGGTCGAGATGCGCGAGACCGCGCGCATCCTTCACACGGCGACGAGCCGCAGCCTGGTGGTGCTGGACGAGATCGGCCGCGGCACCGCGACGTTCGACGGCCTCAGCATCGCGTGGGCCGTCGCCGAGTACATGGCGACGAACCCGAAGGCGCGCCCGCGCACGCTCTTCGCCACGCACTACCACGAGCTGACCGATCTCTCCGACGCCCTCCCCGGTGTCGTCAATTACCACGTCGTCGTCCGCGAATGGCACGAGGACATCGTGTTCCTGCGCAAAGTCGTGCCGGGGCGCTCAGACCGCAGCTACGGCATCCAGGTCGCCCGTCTCGCCGGGCTGCCGCGCGACGTCGTGTCGCGGGCGCGCGAGATCCTGACGGCGCTGGAACATGACGAGCTCGCGCGCGGCGGACGTCCGTCGCTGAGCGGTGCGCCGCGCGAGCCGCAGCAGCAGCTCGGGCTGTTCGCGGCGCCGCCCGCGGAGTCGCCGCTGACCCGGAAAATCGCCGCGCTGGACGTCGATCGCATGACGCCGCTGGAGGCACTCGCGCTGCTCGCCGACCTGCAGCGCGAGGCGCGCGAGCACCTGTGACGATCGCCCGTCACCGCGTCTCGCACGGCGCCCTGGCTGTCGCCGCCGCGCTCGCGCTCGTCGCGTCGCTCGTCCTGAGCGCGTGCGGCGCGTCGGCGGGCCGCGCGAAGGACGATCGCCGCATCTACGTCGCCATCACCGATTCGCCGACGGACTTCGATCCGCGCGTCGGCATCAGCGAGTCCTCGCAGCGCGTCCATCAGTTGATCTTCAGCAGCCTGTTCACGCTCGACGCCAACCTGCGCGTCGTGCCCGAGCTCGCGACCGGCTGGACGTCGCCCGATCCGCTCACCTATCTCGTTCCGTTGAGGCGCGGCGTGCGCTTCCACGATGGCTCGGAGCTGACGGCGGACGATGTGGTGTTCACGTACCGCAGCTTCCTGGATCCGAAATTCATCAGTGGACGCAAGGGCGCGTACGCCGCGCTGCGCGCGGTGGACGCGGTGGATCGCTATACCGTCCGCTTCCAGCTCGCGGAGCCGTTCGGATCGTTCCCGATGCAGCTCGTGATGGGCATCGTCCGCGCGGGCGCGACGAACGTCTCGACGCAGCCGATGGGCACCGGACCGTACGTCTTCGACTTCGCCGCGCCGGACGACAAAGTCGTCGTGCGCCGCTTCGACGCGTATTTCAACGGTCCCGCGCGCAACGCCGGCGTCGTGCTGAAGGTCATCCCGGACGACACCATGCGCGGCCTCGAGCTCCGCAAGGGCGAGATCGATGTCGTCGTCAACGATCTCTCGCCAGACATCGTGCGCGAGCTCGAGCGCACCGGACAGGTCGCGGTGACGACGGCGCCGGGCGTGGATTACGCGTATGTCGGGTTGAACGTGCGCGATCCGCAATTGAAGGACGTCCGCGTGCGGCAGGCGCTCGCGTACGCCGTCGACCGCGGCGCGATCGTGAACCACCTGCGGCGCGGCCTCGCGACGCCGGCGGCGGGCATTCTGCCGCCGATGTCCTGGGCGTACGATCCGGCGCTGCCGGACTTCCCGCACGATCCGGCGCGCGCGCGGCGGCTGCTGGACGAAGCGGGCTATCGCGATCCGGACGGCGACGGCCCGCGGCCCCGGTTCACGCTGATCATGAAGTCGTCCACGGTGGAATTCACGCGGCTGCAGGCGACGGTGCTGCAGCAGGACTTCAAGCGCGTCGGCGTCGACCTCGTCGTGCGGTCGTACGAATTCGGCACGTTCCTCTCCGACATCATCCGCGGCAACTTCCAGTTGTGCACGCTGCAGTGGGTCGGCGTGACGGATCCCGACATGCTGCGACGCGTCTATCACTCCTCGCAGGTCCCGCCGACCGGGTGGAATCGCGGCTTCTTCACCGACCCGGCGGTGGACGCGCTGGTCGAGCGCGCATCGCGATCGACGGATGACGCCGAGCGGCGGCGTCTGTATGGCGAGGCGCAGCGGCGCGTCGCCGACGCCGTGCCGGCGATCAGCCTGTGGCACAAGACCAACGTGGTCATCGCGCAACGCCACGTCTCCGGTGTTGCGCTCTCCCCCACCGCGCACTTCTCGCTCCTCAAAGACATCAGTCGTCAGTAATCAGTTATCAGTTATCAGTTATCAGTTATCAGTCATCAGTTATCAGTCGTCAGCTATCAGGGCGGTCAGCAGCCCGGGCCGCTGGCTCAAGCGGTAGTCGCGCTTCTGACCAACTGACGACTGACGACTGATAACTG
>Ga0187894_10002094_pt1 | contig 24347 bp, 18 predicted proteins | sample GBC1701081metaG_FD_136650 | JGI IMG/M metagenome (GOLD analysis project Ga0187894, IMG submission 136650) | White microbial mat communities from a lava cave in the Kipuka Kanohina Cave System on the Island of Hawaii, USA - GBC170108-1 metaG ... | reverse complement strand
CGTTCATCGACCGTTACATCCTGGCGCTGCTGGTCGAGCCGATGAAGCGCGATCTGGCGATCAACGACACGCAGATGAGTCTGCTGATGGGCTTCAGTTTCGCCGTCTTCTATTGCCTGTTCGGGCTTCCCCTGGGGCGGCTGGCCGATTCGCGCCGGCGCACGGTGATCATCGCCGCAGGATGCTTCGTCTGGAGTCTGATGACAGCGGCCTGTGGCCTGGCCCGCAACTACTGGCACCTCCTGCTGCTGAGAATGGGCGTCGGCATCGGCGAAGCAACGCTCTCGCCTGCGGCCTACTCGCTCATCACCGACTATTTCCCCAAGGAGAGACTGGCAACTGCGCTGAGTGTCTATACGACCGCGATTCACATCGGCACGGGATTCGCGTTCATCTTCGGCGGTGCGGTCGTGGCATTCGTGGGCAGCGAGAGCAGCATGACCTTGCCCATCGTCGGTTCGCTGCGGCCCTGGCAAACGGTTTTCTTCATCGTGGGGGTTCCCGGGCTGGCTCTCGTCCTGCTGATGCGGACCGTGCAGGAACCGGCGCGGCGTGCTCTCAACCGCGCGCGGACGTCCGCCGCCTCGTCCGCTGCGGCGTCAATTCCGCTCGGAGAGGTGTGGCGCTACTTCGCGGCGAACAAGGGGACACTCCTTTGCCACTGCCTCGGCTTCACGCTGAGTTCGCTGACCTCGTACACCACTTGGGGCCCGACGCTCTTCATTCGCAACTACGGCTGGTCTGCAGCCGAAGCGGGCATCGTGTCCGGTCTCCTCATGAGCACTGTTGGCGTGCTCGGCATTCTGGCAGGCGGTCACTTCGCGGACCACCTGGCACGGCGCGGCTATGCCGATGCCAACATGCGGCTCGGATTGATAGCCACTCTGGCGTGGTTTCCCACCGGCATCCTGTTTCCACTGATGCCCACCGGACTGTCAGCGGTGGCACTGCTGATTCCCACGTATTTCATGGTCAGCGCACCATGGGGTGCCGCAGCCGCCGCCCTCCAGCAAGTGGTACCCGACCGGATGCGCGGCCAGGCTGCCGCGGTGTACCTGCTCGCCGTGAACCTGATCGGCCTCGGTGTCGGGCCGACTGCCGTCGCGCTCCTCACCGATTTCGTTTTCGAGGACGACAGCGCCCTGAACCTTTCGCTGCTCATCGTGGGAACGGTATCTCACGTCGCGGCGGCGCTGCTGTTGTGGAAAGGGCTCAAATTCTTTCGCGAGAGTCTGGAGCGGCTGCGGCTCTGGAATCTCGCCAACCAGTGAGGGGAGAAAGCGATGGAAGCCGAAAAAGTCTCCTTTGGGCTCACGCTGCCCCAGCGCGGAGCCTTGTTCGGCATCTCGAGCCTCGCGGACATGATCGCCATGGCTCGCGAGGCCGAGCGTTCCGGGGCGTTCGACTCGATCTGGGTCGGCGATAGCCTGTTCGCCAAGCCGCGGCCCGACTCCATCGGACTGCTGGGAGCGCTCGCCTCGGCGACCGAGCGCGTCAAGCTCGCGGTGGGATGCATGGCGAGCTTCCCGGTTCGTGACCCGATCATTTTCGCCTACCAGTGGGCGACCCTTGACCTGATCTCGCGCGGGCGAATGCTGCTTGCAGTCTGCACAGGGATTGGCGGCCCCAGCGACAGCGAGGGCGCCCACTGGGGCATCCCCAACTCGGAGCGAGCGGCGCGCCTGGCGGAGAACATCGAAATCTGCCGGCGGTTGTGGAGTGAGCAGGACGTCAGTTTCGCAGGCAGGTTTCGCTCCTTCGAACACGTTACGGTGGAGCCGCGGCCCGTTCAGCAACCCTGTCCGATCTGGATTGCTGCCAATCCCCTCAAGCCACAGTACGTCGAGAATGCGATGCAACGCGTTGCCCGCAAGGCGGACGGCTGGATGAGCGTGCAGCTCACGCCGAAACTGTTCGCGACGCTGCGCGCAAAGTTGCGCGAGTACCTGGTTCAGGAGGATCGCGATCCGGACAAGTTCCCCTGCGTCGCCTATCACAACATCAACGTCGGCCAGGACCGCGCAACCGCGCTCGCTGAGACGCAGCGCTTCCTCGATGCCTACTATGGCCCGGGTGTTTTCTCTCCGGCGATGACGGCGGCATGGACGGCGGCCGGAACGACCGACGAGTGCGTCGAGCATCTCAGGGAGCTCGTGCGCGACGGCGCGCGCGGCATCGCGCTCAGGTTCACCTCGTGGCAGCAGCGCGAGCAGTATCAAAGAGTCGTCAACGACGTGCTACCGCGCGTACGCCAACCCTGAACCGATCTGGAGGCGCCAATGCTGCAAGGAGTCGATCATCTCGTGATTCTGGTTTCCGAACTGCAGAGCGCGATCGCCAGCTACCGCAAGCAGGGATTCACGGTAGTGCCGGGTGGACAACATCCGACGAAGACGCACAATGCGCTGATCGGGTTTGCCGACGGCAGCTATCTCGAGCTGCTGGCGTTCTACGAGCCCAATCCGCAGTCGAAGTGGTGGCCGAGGCTCGCGCAGGGCGGGGGCCTGATCGCCGCGTGCATGCAGACCGATGACCTGCGCGGCGAGATATCGGCCTTCCGAAAGGCCGGCATCGGCATGACCGATCCGATGCCGCTCAGCCGCGTGCGCCCGGATGGCTACCACCTCAAGTGGGTGCTTTCGCTGCACGAAGGCAAGCAGCCGGACATAGTGCCCTTCCTGATCGAGGACGAAACGCCGCGCGACGAGCGCGTGCCCAAGGAGCGGGAACACGGCAACCAGGTGACCGGCATCGATACTGTGACGTTCGCCGTCCAGGACGTGCAGGAGGCACGCCGCTGGTATTCACAAGCGCTGGGCCGCGACGGGCTCGATATCGACCGCGAGGACCTTGGTGCGAGCGGAGTGCGCTTCACGGTCGGGAGCCACGACCTTGATTTCGTGGCGCCGAAACGCCCCACCGGCCGACTGCATGAGTGGCTCGAGACGCGGGGTCCCTCGCCGTTCTCGGTGGTGCTGAAGACGAAGTCCCGCTCGCTCGTGCATCCCGTGATCACGCCTACCGAACCGCCAGAGAAACTGCGCAGCGCCCGGTGAAGGAAAGGATCGCAATCGTCGGCGGGACCGGAGCGCTGGGCACGGGGCTCGCCTATCGCCTGCTGAAGGCGGGCTACCCGGTCTGCATCGGATCGCGCGACCCAACGCGCGCTGCGGGGGCGGCATCGCAACTGGGCGCACGGCTCGGCCGCGCCGAGGTCGCGAGCGCTTCCAACGCCGATGCTGCAGCATCCGCAGAAGTCATCGTCATCGCCGTCCCGTATGCGCATCATGACGCGATTCTGGAAGAAGTGCGCGTAAGCGTGCAGGGCAAGCTGGTGATTGACGCCACCGTGCCGCTGCGCCCGCCAAAGGTCGGCCGCGTACAGCTGCCGCAAGCTGGTGCTGCGGCGGTCGAGGCGCAGCAGCGGCTCGGCGAGCGAGTGAGTGTCGTATCCGCGTTCCAGAACGTCGGCGCCATGCACCTGGACGCAGACGAGGCAATCGATTGCGACGTGCTGGTCTGCGGCGACGATCCGGCTGCCCGCGACCGCGTCATTGCAATCACCGAAGCGATCGGCATGCGCGGCTGGCATGCGGGTCCGCTTGCCAACTCCGCCGCTGCCGAAGCGCTGACGTCGGTGCTGATCCAGATCAACAAGAACTATCGATATCCGGGCGCGGGCATTCGAATCACCTCAGGCCATCATCGCGCTGTCAGTGCGAGCTACGCGCCCGATCGGCTGGAGCTGCTGGCGCTGCCGCACTTTCCACTGGTCAAGGCTGGGGACGATCTCGCGGGTCTGATCCTGGCCTGCCTGCGCGCCAACCAGACAAGCCTGATGGACGGTGATGTGATTGTCGTCGCTCAGAAGGTCGTGTCCAAGGCGGAAGGTCGTTCGGTTGACCTGAGCAGCATCGTTCCGTCAGCCGACGCGAGGGAGCGGGCGGGGTTGGTGCAAAAGGATCCACGCCTCGTCGAGATCGTGCTGGGCGAATCCACGCGGGTGGTACGGCAGGCTCCCGGTGTGCTGATCGTCGAGCACAGGCTCGGTTTCGTCATGGCCAATGCCGGTGTCGATCAATCCAACACGCGGCCCGGGACCGCCGTGCTGCTGCCGGAGGACCCGGATCGGTCCGCAGCAGGCATGGCGAGTGCATTTCATGCAGCGACCGGCCGCCACATCGGTGTGATCGTCAGCGACAGCATTGGGCGCGCCTGGCGAAATGGCACAGTCGGCCACGCGCTTGGCGTGGCCGGCCTCACAGCACTGCTCGATCTGCGGGGAACGAAAGACCTGTTCGAGCGCCCACTCCAGGTTACCGAGGTGGCGGTCGCGGATGAAATCGCGGCGGCAGCGTCACTGCTGATGGGGCAGGCGAGCGAGGGCAAACCAGTCGTACTGGTGCGTGGTTTCTTGAGCGCAGCCACCGCTGCGACGACCGGGCGGGCACTGATTCGCCCGAAGTCGCTCGACCTGTTCCAATGAGTACGGTCAGGGTAGCCGCGTTGTCGGGTGGCGTCGGGGGCGCGAAGCTGGCCCTCGGTCTGCAGTGCGCTCTCGCGCCGGGCGAGCTGATGGTGATCGCCAACACCGGCGACGACTTCACCCATCTTGGCCTGCACATCTCGCCGGACATCGACACGCTGCTCTACACGCTGTCTGGCCGCGCGAACCCCGATGCTGGCTGGGGTCGTGCCGCCGAGACCTGGTCGTTCATGGAGGCACTTCAGGAGCTCGGCGGTGCCGGCTGGTTTCGCCTCGGGGACAAGGATCTTGCCGTGCACGTCCTGCGCACTGAGCGCCTGCGCAACGGCGCGTCGCTGGCAGACGTGACGCGCGAGCTCGCGAGGCGCTTCGAAGTTCCCTCGAAAGTGCTGCCGATGAGCAACCATTCGGTCCGCACCAAGGTGCGAACCGATGCCGGCTGGCTCGAGTTTCAGGAGTATTTCGTTCATCAGCAATGCCGCCCAGCCGTTCGCGAGCTGGTCTACGCCGGTGCCTGTTCCGCGCGCCCATCACCCGAGCTGATCGAGGCCCTGCGCGGCACGGATCTCGACGCGGTAGTCATCTGTCCGTCCAATCCCTACCTGAGCATCGAGCCGATCCTGGCTGTAAACGGCACGCGTGCGGCACTCGGACTCGCGAGTGCACCGATCATCGCAGTCTCTCCGATCGTCGGTAGCAGGGCTCTGAAGGGGCCGACTGCAAAGATCATGAGCGACCTCGGGCTGGAGGCGAACGCGACCTCGGTGGCGCGGCACTACCGCGGCTCGATCGACGGACTGATCGTCGATGAGACGGACCGGCACGAGACGGCGGCCATTGAGTCCCTGGGAGTTCGTGTCAGCGTGGCGAACACTGTAATGACGACGCGCGAGTCGCGGATTGCCCTGGCACGTCACCTGGTGCGATTCGCGGAAGAGCTGCGTGCCAGGAAGCACGATGGCCTGAACCATGGCAACAGAATGGAGGTGCCGAGTGTGGGCGCTGCTGCCGGTTAAGCGCTTCGCCACGGGCAAGTCGCGGTTGTCCGCGGTGCTCACTCCGCAACAGCGCCATGAGCTGACCTGCCACATGCTCAGCGACGTGCTGAGCGCGCTACGGCAGGCCGCGTGCATCGACACAATCGTGATACTCAGCGATGAGCCCGGCATCGCTCCGATTCTGTGGGCGACGGCCGCCGGCCGGGGAGGAGAAAGGCTCTCCCATGTCGAACGGCGTCGCGAACGCTACCAGGGTGACGTCAACCGAAGTCTGACCGCCGCCATCGCGGAGATGCCCGCCAGCGCGGATCGCATCCTGATCATTCCTGCTGACGTGCCGGCGGTGGCGCCTGCCGACATCGAAGCTTTGAGCTGCGCGCACGAGCGCCTCGCACGGCGCGGCACACCCAGTGTCGTGCTGGTTCCCGCCGTCGCCGATCGCGGCACGAACGCGGTGTTGACGTCGCGGCCTCTCGCCATCGAACTGCAGTTCGGAGCCCGGCACAGCCTGGCACGTCACCTGGAGAGCGCGCGCCGCACCGGCGCCGCCGCGCAAGTCCTCGCGCGCCCGGGACTGACCCGCGACATCGATCGACCGGACGATCTGGACTGGTTCGCCGGCGGAGCCTTTACCGGCGACACCGCGGCCTATCTGCGGCGCATGCAGGTGCAGCGAATGGAATGCGCAGCGTCGTGAACACCGATCGCGAAACCAGCATGACGGAATGGCTGTGCGAGGTACCCCTGGCCGAGCTCATGAGGCTGGCTGCGGCTCTGCGCGACGCCGGCTTCGGCAACGTTGTCACTCACTCCCGCAAAGTCTTCATTCCGCTCACGCATCTGTGTCGCGACGTTTGTCACTACTGCACCTTCGCGCAAACGCCGAGGCGCGCCGCCAAACCGTTCCTGTCTCCCGAAGAAGTGCTGGGGATCGCGAAGCAGGGAAGGGCGCACGGATGTCGCGAAGCGCTGTTCACGCTCGGAGACAAGCCCGAGCTGCGCTATCGCATCGCCCGCGATGCCCTGCGCGCACTGGGGCACGACAGCACGATCGGCTACCTGCGCGCGATGGCGCAGCGGGTTCTGGACGAGACCGGCCTGCTGCCGCATCTGAATCCCGGCGTGCTTTCGCTGGCGGACTATCTGAGTCTGCGGGAAGTCGCTCCATCGATGGGGTTGATGCTGGAGTCGTCTTCGCCCCGGTTGTGTCAGCAAGGGGAGGCGCACTACGGTTCTCCGGACAAGGAACCGTCGGTGCGCCTGCAGAGCATTCTGGCCGCTGGCGAGGCACGCGTTCCCCTGACCAGCGGGATTTTGATCGGAATCGGCGAAACCCGCGCCGAGCGCGTGGCCAGCCTGCTGGCGCTGGCACGCTGCCACGCCACCCACGGGCACCTGCAGGAAGTGATCGTGCAGAACTTCGTTCCCAAGCCGGGCACGAAGATGCAGGCAACGCCAGCGCCGCCCTTCGAGGAACTGCTATGGACCGTCGCGGTTGCGCGCCTGATCCTCGGCAAGGAAATGAGCATTCAGGTCCCGCCGAACCTCAACGCAGGGCGCCTCGCCGACCTGCTCGCGGCCGGCATCAACGACTGGGGCGGAGTCTCACCGGTGACCCCCGATCACGTGAATCCGGAGTCACCTTGGCCGCAGCTCGACCGCCTCGAAAGGGAGACGCGTGCCGCAGGAGGTGTTCTTGCGCAGCGGTTGACGCTGTACCCGCGCTACGTTCGCGCCGCAGGAAACTGGGTGCATGCGCAACTGCGACCGCACCTTCTTCGTCATAGCGACGCCGATGGCTTCGCGCGCGAGGATGATTGGTGCGCCGGACGCGGCGGCAGATTCATCGCGTCACCAAGCCGCCGTCCAGCAACACCGCGTGCGGGAGCGCTGGTGGGAGCGCTGGCGGGGACGCTGCACAAGGCTTGGGACGGCGTCGAGCTCGAGCCGGCAGAGATCGTGCGCCTGTTTCGAGCGCGCGGCGATGAAGAGGCCATGGTCGAGGCCAGCGCGAATGAGCTGCGGCGCGCCACCTGTGGCGACGAGGTGACCTACGTCGTCAACCGCAACATCAACTACACGAACGTCTGCGTGTACAAGTGCCGGTTCTGCGCTTTTTCCAAGGGCAGGACCGATGAGGATCTGCGCGGCGCTCCCTATGTCGTCGATCTCGAGGAAATCGGTCGGCGCACATCCGAGGCCTGGCGGCGCGGTGCAACCGAGGTCTGCATGCAGGGCGGAATACACCCTTCGTTCACGGGCGCGACCTATCTCGAGATCGTGAGCGCGGTGAAGTCGGCCGTGCCGGAGATCCATGTGCATGCATTCTCGCCGCTCGAGGTAACGCAGGGCGCGAAGACCCTGAACATCGACGTCGAAGTCTTTCTGCAGCAGCTCAAGGAGCGAGGTCTCGGCTCCTTGCCCGGCACGGCGGCGGAAATCCTGGACGACGAAGTCAGGGCCGCGCTCTGTCCGGACAAGATCGGAACGCAACAGTGGCTGGCCACCGTCGAAGCGGCCCATCGCCTGGGTCTGCCGACGACATCGACGATCATGTTCGGACACCTCGAAAGCGTGGAGAGCTGGGCACGACATCTGCTGGCCTTGCGCCGCTTGCAGCGACGAAGCGGTGGCATCACCGAGTTCGTACCGCTGCCGTTCATACACATGGAGGCACCAATTTTCCGGCGCGGTGCAGCGCGTCCTGGGCCGACGCTACGGGAAACGGTTCTCATGCATGCGGTCGCCCGATTGGTGCTGCATCCCCTCGTTACCCGCATCCAGGTGTCCTGGACCAAAGTCGGCCCGGACGGCGCGGCACGGATTCTGAACGCCGGCGCCAACGATCTCGGCGGCACGCTGATGAACGAGTCCATTTCACGCGCCGCAGGCGCAGCTCACGGGCAGGAGTTCGCACCGCAGCAGATGGCTGCACTGATCCGTTCCATCAACCGCGTTCCGCGCCAGCGCAGCACGCTCTATGGCGCCGTGCCGAATGAGCGCGAAGCCGCAGCTTCGCACGCAGCGCCGCTGCAGCCCCCGTTCAATCGTTCGGCACGCGAGTACGCAGCCGCCGTGAAGCCGCGAACCGTGTTTCCCGTTCAATCTCCGGAGCTTTCATGAACGATCTGGTCGACAAGGCCGCGCGAGGGTTGCGGCTCGACAGCGCACGCCGCCACATTTTCCTTTGCACCGGCGGATCTTGCGCCCCGCTCGAACGCCAGGAGGAATCCTGGGCGCACCTCAAGCGCCGCCTCGGCGAGCTCGGGCTCGTGCGCGCGGCCGGCGGCGTCATGCGCACAAAGGCGCAGTGCCTGCGCATCTGCACCGGCGGACCGATTGCTGTCGTCTATCCGGACGGGGTCTGGTATCGCGATTGCACCCCGGAGAACCTGGAAGTCATCATTCAGGAGCATCTGCTCGGCGGCAGGCCGGTGACGAGGCTCATGTTCGCGACGAATCCGTTGGGCACGCGGGAGGATTCGTCGCGGACCGCACAGGTGGCCGCGACGCCGGTATAGCGGCGCAGTCGAACAGCGCCGTCAGGCGAACAGCGGGCCGAGCACGCCCACGCCACGCGGAGCTATCGCGCGACGACGCGGTTGCCTGTTGCTAGCGGCCGACCGGCGGATCTCAGCAGGTCCTCGAGTCGGGCGAGCCCCAGGCGCACGTTGTCCTCCGGTGGGCCGAAAGAAAACCGCACCCAGCTCTGATACACCGGATCCGGCGGGCGGTCCGCTGTCGGATTCACATCGAAGAACCGGCCCGGTACGACCATCACGCGTCGCTCGAGCGCTGCTCTGAAGAATGCATCGGCATCGTTGAGCGGTGGCGGGAGGCGGCTGATATCGCCCCAGAGATAGAACGTTCCGCGCGATGCGCACGGAACCCGGACGCCCAACCGCCGCAAGGCTTCGAGCATGATGTGGCGCTTGCGCGCGAAAACGCTGCGCACGGCACGGGTCTCCTGATCCGCCCGTTCAGGGGCAAGTACTTCCAGCGCGGCACGCTGGGTCGCGACGGGCGGGCCACCGTCGATCGCGCTGGCGGCGCGCGCGACCTGCTCTACCACGTCGCGCGGCCCGACGATCCAGCCGATGCGCCAGCCGGGGTAGCGGAAGTTTTTCGTCAGACCGTCGACGATCAGCACCGGATCGCGATCGACGTCGCCGACCACGCGTGCCGCGGAAACGGGGCGCTCACCCGCTGTGCCATCCGCTGAATAGATGAAGTGCGAGTAGAACTCGTCCAGCAGCAAAGTGCATCCCTGGGTGCGGGCTACCTCCAGGTAGCGTTCCAGTTCCGTTTCCTCGAGAACCTGCCCGGTCGGATTGCAGGGGTTGCTGACCAGGTACGCTCCCAGGTGATGCGCACGCACGACACTCTCGAAGCGCGATGCGGATACCTGGAACCCGTCTTCCGCGCTCGTCGCGACCAGCACCGGCCTGACGCGGTGCGCGTGATAGGCAATCATGTCTTCGTACGCAGTGTAATCAGGGGTCTGATATCCCAGGACCACGTTGCCCAGCGCCGCAAGCAGTCGCGAGAGCGCGAGGCGACCGCCTGCGGAAATCACGACGTTGTCGGCCGTGTACTGCGAGCGGCGGCCGGCACGATAGAGACGGTTGTAGTGATCCGCGACGGCCTGACGCAACGCCTGGGTGCCGGCAACCGGGCCGTAGGCATGATCTCCCGGTGCAATCTTCATGGCATCGATGCGCGCTGGCGCACCGTCGATCGTCCCGACCTCCGGCTGTCCCTGGCCGAGATTGCACCAGTCCGGATCGCCGTTGGTGAAGCCGAGCTTGACGGCTTCGGCCACGACGTAAATCACGCCCATATACGGCACGGCACGAAAGGTGGCAGCGGATGAATTCATGGTCGTCCTGTCGAGTGTTGAGTTCGGGAAACAGCGGCGCGCTACGTCATCAGACCGCGAACCGCAAGGAAGTCAGGATCAGGCTGCAGGATCCGACGATCGCGGCGATCGCCACGCCGCAGACCAGAGGTCGCCAACCGATGGCGGCGATTTGTCTGAGCGAAACGCCGAGGCCGACGGCCGCCATGCCGCAGATGAGCAGCAGCTCGGAGACGAGCTGCGTGGAAGTGATCAGCTGATGCCAATGCGCCGCCACCGTGGGTGTGGCGAACGTCGCGTCGCCCGCCGAACGCAGCGCTACCAACAGCACGAACCAGATCACGAATCCGGGCAGGGCAAAGGAATCCCACTTTGCCGCGCGCTGTGCGATGACGGGGGTTTCGCTGGCATCGGCACGCGATCGCACCAGCCAGGCTGCGGCCGGAATCAGCACGGCAATGGACAGATTGCGCAGGAGCTTGGTGAGGCTTGCGGCACCCAGCGCATCCGGTGCGAGGTATTGCTGAGCGTAGATCAGCGCCGCGCCGACGACCTGGGAAGTGTCGTGGATCGAGGTTCCCAGGAACAGCCCGGCGTACGTCGGCGCTTGGGCGAAGAAATGGGCGGCGATCGACGGGTAGAGGAGCATGCCCAGGCATCCCAGCGCAACGACCACCACGAGTGCGAACCCCGTTTCTTCGGGCCTGGCGCGAATGACCGGTGACAGGGCCACGATCGCTGTACACCCGCACACAGCGGTCCCGACCGACAAGAGGATTCCCAAGCGCAGCGAAACTCGCAGCAAACGTGAGAGCAGTGCGCCGGCGAGCAGCGCGGTGCAGATGCACGCAGCCACCACCGGGGCGGCCAGCGTGATGACCTCGCCCGCTCCCGCAAGGGTCAGACGCAACCCCACGAGCGCGATCCCGACTTTCAGCAGCGAGCCTGAGGCCCATCGCACCCCTTCATTGACCTTCTGAGCTACTCCGAAGCCGAGGCGCCACAGCATGCCCAGCAGCACCGCGCACAGGACGGGACTGACCGGCAAGGGTTTTTCGCTGCCGGCCCAGCCGCCGAGCGCGCCTGCGATGAGTTTCGCAGCCAGGGCCAGCCCCAGGACCAGAGCCACGCCCGACGCGCTGTGTCGGAGCCAGCTCCGTGCGCCGGCTGCGCGATCGCTGCGCGCGGACATGTGCCGGGTCAGTTGGGTGACGCCTGCACACCACGATCGGTGCGGCGGTCGGCGACCATGCTTCGATGCAGCTCGATGATCGCGTCGCTCGCGCGGTTCACGAAGACGAACGGCAGGAAGGCGTGCAGCAGGCACGCGGCGCCGGAAGCGATCATCCGAAAGGCGAAGGCGCTCGCGTGCAGCAGGTGCTGCCAGTAGGTTTCGCCGATCGACGACGGGTGCTCGGTGAAGAGTCTGCGCAGGCCCATGGAATCACGATACCCCTGATGTGGCGCTACCCGGTTGCGAAGAGGTGTCGTCGCGCGCGTGTTTGAGCAACAATGTTGCGCATGCGGAGGAGTAGGGAGGTGGATCGGCGTGGACAAGCTCGACAGAAGGATCCTTGCGTTGCTGCAGAAAGACTGCAGCGTACCCGTCGCGGAGATCGCCGAGCGTGTCGGGCTCTCCAAGGCACCCTGCTGGCGACGCATCCGCAGCCTGCAGGAGAGCGGGGTGATCAAGGACACGGTCGCCCTGCTCGACGCCAGGGCTCTCAACGTAGGCACCACGGTATTCGTGACTGTCAGAACCGACGATCACAGTGCCGCCTGGTTCAATCGTTTCGTCGGCGCGGTGCGCGAGATCCCGGAAGTGACCGAGATCTACCGGATGAGCGGCGAGGTGGACTACCTGCTGCGCATCGTCGTCCCCGGCATCGATGCCTACGATGTCGTGTACAAGAAGCTCATCGCTTCCGTGCATTGCCTCGACGTGAGCGCGAGCTTCGCGCTCGAAACGATCAAATACACTACCGCGCTGCCGCTGACCTACCTGCCGGTGGCCTGAGGACGTCGTCAGACCGTCCGCGGCGGGTGCGCGCCTCACCGGTTCCGTCCAAGCGCCGGCGCCAGAGTCTTGGCGCGCTCCAGCAGAGGCCGCTTGTCGATCTTGTGAGTCCCGGCGATGGGCAGTTCGTCGACGACGACGAATGCGCGGGGATGACTGTAGGCGGGACCCTCACGCAGCGAGAAGGCCTTGAGATCGCTCGGCGACAATGCGGCACCGTTCGCGGGCACGACAAAGGCGATGGGGATGTGGCCCTTGATCTCGTCGGGTACAGCGACGACGGCTGCCTGCAGCACGTCCGGGTGCCGCTCGAGCATCTTCTCGACTTCGGCCGGATAGACGTTCTCGCCGCTGCACACGAACATGTCGTCGGCGCGTCCCAGGAAATAGTAGAACCCGTCAGCATCGCGGCGCATCAGGTCGCCCGTCACGTACCAGCCGTCTCGCAACCGTTCTGCGGTGGCTTGCGGAAGGTTGAGATAGCCATCGAGCAGTGCCGGCGTGCGGACTTCGAGCACGCCTTCATCCGCGGAGGGGCCGTCGGTCAAGCGGCATTCTGCATCGGGGATCGGATACCCGAGCGCTAGCGACGGACGAGCCAAGCCATTGGGGTGATCGCCAAAGATCGAGGGCCCGGCCTCCGTGGTGCCATAGCCGTTGCGGATGCTGGCATTGGGAAACATCTTCTGTACCCGCTCGATCAACGCCTGGGTCAGTGGGGCCGAGCCGATCGTGATCCGCTGCACCGATGCGAGCTGAACGGCATCGCTGCGATCGTATTCACGGGCCATCATCGCGAACATGGTCGGAATGCCACTGAGGTGTGTGCATTGGTAGCGGGCGGCGGTTTCCAGATACTGACGCGCGTCGAATCGCGGAAGCAGGACGATCTGCGCCTGATTCGCGAGCGCCACTGATACGTTGAACAAGCCGTTCATGTGGTACAGCGGTGCAACGATCAGCGATCGTGCGTCGGGAGTGGGGCCGACGCTGGTGTGTACCCCCACGGCCCACAACTGGCCGGCATGAGAAAGCGGTACGCCCTTGGGCCGACCAGTCGATCCTGACGTGTAGAGGACCTGGGCGATTCGCGGGGTGCGGCCTACCGGGCCGACGGGTGCAAGCAACGAGCGGAAAGAGTCGGCACCTTCGCCGTGCAGGGCGAAGCGAGGGTACCCGGGGGGGACGAGGTCCCGGCATGCCGCATCAGTGAAGATGCCGACGCTCTCACTATCGCGCAGGACGAAGTCGATGGTGTCGCGCGGCAGGCGAAAGTTGATCGGGACGACGCTGAGGCCGGCCTGCATCACGCCCAGGTAAGCGACCAGGTACTCGGCGCTGTTTTCCGCGACGATCGCAAAGCGCTCGCCGCTGCGAAACCCGCGCCGAATGAGCCCCCGCGCGAGCGCGGCCGCACCCTCGTGAAGCTGGACCGCCGTCCAGCCGGACTCGCCGTCGCGCAGGTCGACGATCGTCTGGCGCTCGTTCAAGCCATGCCAGCGGGCGATCTCTCCCAGATTGTGGATGGTGCTCATCCTCGTACCCGCAGCGCTCACGGCCTGAGCAGAATCTTGCCGAACACCTCCCGGTCTTCGAGCAACCGCTCGGCTTCGGCGCACTGCTGCAGCGGCAGGACTTTGTCGATGACAGGCTGCAATCGATTCTCAGCGACGAGCCGCAGGAGCTCGACGAGGTCGGCAGGCGACCATCCGTTCGAACCGACCATCTGGTGCTCGTAGGTCCAGAGATAACGCAGGTCGGTCTGCACATCGAACCCTGCAGTGGCGCCGCATGTGAGGATGCGCCCGCCGAGGGTCGTGCAGCGCTGTGTCCTGGCCCAGGTGTCGCCGCCGGTAAAGTTTATCGCCACGTCCACGCCGCCGCCGCCTTTGCCGCGCGGCTTGCCGTAGATCGCATGCACCGCCTCGACGTAGTCCTGCGACGAGTAGTTGATGCAATGGTCGGCGCCGAGCTGTTTGAGGCGCTCGATCTTTTCCGGGGAACTTGCACAGGCAACCACATCGGCACCGGCCATCTTGGCGAGCTGAACACAAGCCACGCCGACGCCGCCGCTCGCTCCGAGGACGAGCACGCGCTCGCCGGCGCAGACACGGCCGCGCGTCACCATCATTCGGTAGGCGGTGCCGTATGCCAGTGGCAGCGCGGCTGCGGCTTCCAGGCTGACTGCCTCAGGTATGCGAATGAGCTGCGACGCGGGAACCCGGACGAGCTCGGCGCGACCCCCGTCCGCCGTCTCGCCGATCATTCCACGGCGGCCGCCGTCACGATGGACAGCATCGACAAGCGCGCGCGCGCCGCGCGACCAGCCATCAACACCTGCCCCGAGGGCGACGATCTCCCCCGCGATGTCCGATCCCACGATCACGGGCAGGGGGATCTTGATCCCGGGCATGCCCCGCCGCGTAAAGATGTCGTGGAAGTTCAGCGCCGTCGCTGCGATCTTCAGAACGACTTCGTCATCCCCTGGGACCGGATCCGGTGCGCTTTCGGTGTATTGCAGCTGGCTGCGGTCGCCGTGGGCAACGGTGAGGACAGCGCGCATGGGAAGCTCCCCGGAAGTGCAATGATGCTAGTGATATCAGCGGGCGGGCGGCCTTGCTGCTGTTACCGGACGCTTCGCTGTTGCAAGCCGAAAACGTACCGGACACGGCGCCGACGCACCGGATGATCGGTTGTTCAGCTCCACGCGCGAGCCTGCCGTACGGCTGTTCGATAGCTGCTCAGGGCACTCACCAGCAGTGCGACGGCAATGGGTGCGAGTACGGCTGCGGCCGTAGCCAGTGAGGGGCCAACGCCGGCGCCACCGCCGTACACGCGATCGTTCAACAGCGCGACGAACGTGGGCCCGAATCCGAGTCCGATGATGTTGATCGAGAACAGGTAGAGGGCAGAGAGCTGCGCGCGCATTTCATTCGGCGCGACGAGCTGGATGGCGGCTCCGACCACACCCCAGGGCATGTGGTAAGCGAACTGAAGCAGGGTAAACAGCACCACTGCTGTAGCGGCATCGGGCGCGAGCGGCGCGGCGATACCGAGAGGGAGGCACAAGGCGATACCCGTCATCGCCGCAAGTAGTGGCGCATCGTCGCGCCCGCGGCGCTGAAGGACCTCAGTGAGCCAGCCCCCGAAAAAAAATCCGGCGATGCCGCCGAAAAGGACACCGAATCCGTAGCGCAAGCCCACTTCGGCCGCCGTCCACTCGTACGTGCGCATGAAGTACGCCGGGCCCCATCCGAGGACGCCGTGACCGAGTGCCGTGGCGAAGGAAACACCCGGCAGGAATGTGAAGAAGAGGCGTTTTCGAGCCCAGATGAAAGCCCCGACCTGCGCGAGGCTGGCCTTCGCGTTCACGACCCCGAGTCGTTCCGGCTCCCTGAGCCTCAACACGACGAACGCCAGCGGCATGCCCGCGAGCCCGATCAGGACAAAGACGATTTGCCAGGGCTGAAGCGGACCGACAATGGGCAAGGAGACCGCGCCCAGTGAACTCGCGTAGGCGACGACGTAGCCGCCCAGCAGCAGCGCGAGCCCGTTACCCGTGGCGATACCCATCGAGTAGGTGCTGATCGCGCGCGGCAAGCGCTCCTTGGTGAACAGGTCGGCGAACATCGAGAAGGCAGCTGGCGAAAGCGCGGCTTCTCCGACACCGACCCCCATGCGGGCCATGAACAGAAGCGTGTAGCTGCGCGCCAGGCCGCAGGCGGCAGTCATTAGACTCCAGGTCACGATGCCGATGCTGATGATGCGGACGCGATTGAACTGATCGGCCAGCCGACCGATCGGGATGCCCAGGAAGGTATAAAACAGCGCAAAGGCCAGCCCGTGCAGCAGACTGAACTGAGTATCGGAGATCTGCAGGTCTCGCCTGATGGGGTCGACCATCAGGGTCAGAATCTGGCGGTCGACGAACGAGAGCGCGTAGGCCAGATACAGGACGAACACCACGTACCAGGCGCCCTCGCGGGTCCGTGCACGAGAACCCGCGACCGCAACAGCGGTGTCCGCATTTTCAGCTGACGATGGCAAGGCGATGAGAGGACGGAAAAGTGCTCATGCTCCCAGCATGCCGCAATACGGCGGGCCTGGTGGAGCAGGGTGGACGATTGACGTCGGATCGCATTACATAACGGTCGGCTGGCAACGAGCCCGAAACGCGCGCCGGCCGCGAACTGAGGCACAATCAGCGCAACGGGTAGGCGGAACCGAGGCGTCCTCACGCAATACTTATGACGGGACCCGCAGCGCGGATCGAACCGGCATCCCGTGGCCGGTCGCCCCAGCCGGCCGCCGATCGCAAGGTCGACGAGGACGTTTTCGTCGCACGGCCGGTTGGCATGCCGCTCGCGGACCTGGAGCGTCTATTCGAGCAAGTCTCGGCCACGCGCGCGCGTGAGCCTCGAACGCAGCTCGACCTGAGTCAAACTCACCGCGTCGGGCGCTGGTCAGCGGCGTGCGTACGCCACTTCCTCGGCGAGTCGGAGGGTTCGGGCTATTGGGACTTCTTCCGGCCGGCGGAGCATTTCATGATCTCCGTCGCGGAGGCCATGTACGGACAGGATCAGTGGATCGCGCTGAAGGGTGAACGATTCTTCAAGTTGCGGCTGTTGCTCGCGGGGAAGATCCTCGACAGCCGCAAGCGCGTCGTCATCGAAGGACCGCAAGCGCTCCTGCACCTTTCGCCGGGGTCCAACTCCGAGGGCTACTACGTTGCGGGCGGGCAGCCTGCCAAGCTGATCGTCCTTCATTGCCGTACCGAGTTGCTGACTACGACGCTCGGTCTCGACGCTTCCAACGTGCCGCCGCCCGTCAGCTGCATGTTCGCGCCACCCTGCGGCAGCTCCATGCATCGGGTCGCGCTCGGTCCGGAAGTGTTCCACGCCGCGCAACGGATCATGGATTCGCGGCATGGCGTACCGAATGCGATTCGCTCAGCCTATCTGGAGTCGATGGCGCTCGCGATATTGTGCGAAGTGCTGAGTGAACTGTCGAACCACGATCTGGTCCGGCGCGCTTCCTCCTCGCTCAGCGCGCGTGATCTCAATCGCATCTACGAAGCGCGCGACTACCTGGCACAGCATTTTCAGGCGCCGCCGACGATTCCGCAGCTGGCACGCATGGTCGGCGTCAACCAGACGAAACTCAAGGCCGGCTTCCGGGAAGTGATCGGCGCCACGATCTACGACTACATCGCGCAGCGGCGCATGGAGCGGGCGGCCGATCTCCTGCTGACCAGGAACTACAAGGTGGCGGAGGTCGCGTACATGGTCGGCTACGAGTATCCGGCCAACTTTACCTGTGCGTTCAAACGCCACTTCGGTCGTTTGCCGAGAAGCTGGAAAACGAACTGATAGCTGAGGTCGTCCGGCCCGACCGCTCTTGCCCTGGTGCAGTAGTACTTCTTCCGCATTCAACAGCGGCTGCCGGTGGGCGGATCTAAAAAGATCGTTCCGCTCGGACACCAGTATCAGGAGCCTCCATGTCGCGCTCATTTCCCGTCGCTCTCATCCTGTTTTTCCTGGGCGCCAGCGCAACCCCGCACGCGCAGGACCTGGTGTTACGCAACGTCAACGTGGTGGACATAGAACGCGGCGAGGTGGACCGCGGCCGGGCGGTCACCATCGCTGGCGGGCGCATACGTCTAACGGGGCCGAGCGGATCGGTTGCCGCACCCGCTGGCGCCCGGATCATCGACTGTGAGAACGGCTTCCTCATGCCTGCCCTGTGGGACATGCACATCCATCCGTGGAGCATCGACGATCTGACACTGCTGGTAGCGAATGGTGTGGGCGGAGCCCGCATCATGGCGGGCAAGCCGGAGCACCTCGCGTGGCGGGCGCGCATTGAGCTTGGCGAGCTGCTGGGGCCCAGGCTGCTCATCGCGGGGCCCATCGTCGAGGGATTGCCGCCTCCAGAACAAGCCAAGGTGGTGGATACGGCAGACCGCAGGCTGCTCGCGACTGCCGACGAAGGCACAGCCGAAGTGCGCAAGCAGAAGGCGGCCGGCTTCGACTACATCAAGGTCTACAACAACCTGCCGCGCGATGCTTACCGCGCCATCGCTGCGGAGGCGAAACGGCAAGGCATGGCGGTTGTCGGTCACGTGCCCTTCCAGGTGAAGCTGCGGGGCGCACTCGATGCGCGCCAGGCGAGCATCGAGCATCTGCGCGGATACGTCGAACGGCTCGTGCCAGCCGACGCACCGGTACAACCCGGTGTCGATCTGCGGTCGCGCACGCTGGCGTGGGAGTACGTGGACGCAACGCGCTTCCCCGCGCTGGTTCGCGAAACGCTTACGGCCGGCGCCTGGCAGTGTCCAACGCTCAGCACGAGAATCTACGAATCTCCCGCGGACGTGGTCGAGCACTACCTCGCACGGCCGGAAGCTCAGTATCTGACACGAGCTGCGATCGGAATGCTCCGCAACCGCCAGAAGGTGAAGTGGCTCAGCAATTTCACGATCGAAGACTTCCAGCGCGCGCTGCGCGGCGACCAGCGGGAGGACGCATTCCTGCGCAGCCTGCAAGCCGCCGGCGTGCCTCTGCTGGCCGGCACCGACATCGGGCCACTGGGCTTCTCGCTGCATGGGGAGCTCGAAAGGCTCGTGGCCGCCGGACTGACGCCGCGCGAAGCCTTGCAAGCGGCGACGATCAATCCGGTTCGGTTTGCCCGGCGCGACAACCAGCTCGGCCGCGTGCAGGCAAACTACGAGGCGGACCTCGTTCTTCTCGAGGCGAACCCCCTGGAAGATATCCGCAACTCGCGAAGGATTCGCGCGGTCGTGACACGGGGCCGATTGATCGAGCGCGCTGAGCTCGACGAGATGCTCTCGAAAGCCAGGGAGCGGCTCATGCGCGAGCCGGCGAAGGAAAGTGGCTAGTGTTGCGTTCCGCCTTCGGCACTGGCGCGTTTCAAGGCGCGAGTACGGGAACTCACGAGCCGAAACCCGTGGCGTGAGTCTTGCGCGGCTGGTGGAGGAACTCTCCACGTGTCTGCGCGGCTGGTACAGCTCCGGCACCGCTCAACCCGCCGAACCGCCGGATGCGGACCCGCATGTCCAGGTGCTGTGGCAGGGGTGCGCGGGTAACCGCGCCCCCTATGCCGATTGCGGCGCACCATGCCAGGCACGGAACCGCAGCGGCGAGCGACTAAGGCGCTCAGGAGAGGCCCGAGAATTCCGAAGTTCGCTCGAACGAACGGAGTGTAATGAGGGAGGATGCTCATGCCGAGATCAGAAGGAGAAGCCGATGCGAGGGTTCCTATCGTCGGGCGGTTCTTGTAGCCTGTGGTTGTGGCTGGCAAGCGCACGCCCAGCAGAACAACACAGTCACCGTAACGTTCACAACGGAGACGCTGCAATGACGACACTATTCATGAGTTCGGCATTGTCCAGGAAGATTGCGTTCGGTGCGGTGTCTCTCGGCATCCTTCTCGTTGCCGCGCTCGCCTTCGCCGAGACCACTACAACGTACACCTACGATGCGCTCGGACGCCTGCGTACTGTCACCAAAACGGGCGATCTCGGCGGCGCTGAGACGTACGACTACGACGCAGCTGGTAATCGCACGCAGGTGACGTCCGTCGCCGCGCCGCCGCCGACCACCCCGGGCAACTTCCGCGCGACGTCGGTGACCACCGGTGGCGTCACGCTGGCGTGGGATGCGTCGACGGCTGCGTTCGGGATTTCCTGGTATCGCATCGCTCGCAGCAGCAGCGGCACCGTCATGGGAAACGGCAACGCATCTACGACGTATGTCGACGGCACCGTCTCGCTGGGCACGACATACACGTATCAGATCTTTGCAGTCGACGGTCACGGCGTGGAGTCGGCACCTGCCAGTGTCACGGTTTCCTGGTCTGCGTCGACGGGAACCGCCGACTGAATGAAGGCGGGCCCGAGACCACGCTGAGCGCTACCAGCAAGAGTTTCTCCGACGGGGCAGCGGCGAATATGCGTTCAGCGTCAGGGCGTGCAGCGCCAGTGGGTTGTGCAGCGGGTATTCGGCGACGAAGACAGTGGTGGTTTGCATAAGGGAGTGCCAGTGCATAGGGCAGTGCCAGTGAACAGGACGATATTCGCAGCGATCGTCAGCACGATTGCGCTTTCGGGATGGGCGATGTCGAGCGCTTTCGCTCAAGCGGGGCAGCCTCGAATCTTCGAGAGAATCCCCGAGATCGACTATCGCGAGCAGAACCAGGTGGACGTGCAGTCGGGAACGGTGCGGTTCGGTCTGCCGCTGCTCTCGATCGGCGATTCGCGGCGTCCCCTGACGTTGTCGCTGAACGTCGCCAGCCCGGCACAGGAGTACCGGTATTTCGCCACGAACTCGTGCGGCAGCTGTTCTCCGGCCGCGTACGGACAGTTCATCTACATGGGGCTGAGCTCGCTCGTCTCTCTCAGCGATGATGATGACTTCGGCGATGCTGTGAACGCGACCTCGGGGTTGACCAAGGCGGTCAAGCTGCCGCATCAAAGTGCCCGATTTTCGTTTCGTCAGCAAAGCCCGCAAAGCACCGTTGCCGATGGTTCCCAGTTGGTCGCGAACGCGCCGCAGAATTGGGACGCGGGATTCACCTACTCGGGTAGAGATGGCACGCAGGCGGTGATCGGGACAGCCAAGATCAGTGGTCGCTTCGGTCTTGTCGCCAGCCACTACCTGGTCTCGGAGATCGTTTACCCTGATGGGGAGCGTTGGACCTATCGGTACAACGTCGTCAACTATCCTTCGAGCACTGAGAAGGTCTCGCGCGTCAAGTCGATCGTCTCGAGCAAGGGCTACGGCATCCAGTTCTCGTATTCGACCAATTCGCTGCCTGACGCGCGAGTGTATGGACAGCGCAACGCCTGGATGTCGGTGCGCAGAGCCACTGCGTACAACAAGGCGCAAGTTGCCTGCGACGAGACGTTGCTGGCGGATTGCGCTGCCGTCACCGCCTTGCCGTCAGCCGTCCAGTTCACCTATGACCTGCCCAACGGGAAGGTCGACATCGCAGTGCCGGGCGCGGGCACGAGGCGACTGCACTTCGTGCGCGAGGGAGGTTACGGTTACGTGGAATTGCGGAAGGTCGAGACGCTCGAGGTTTCCAACTCGGCCATCACGTACACCTACTACCATAACGAGTACACGGAGGAGTTCTCGCACTTCGTCTTGAACGCGAGCAAGGGCGGCGCGACGTGGAACTACTGGTTCAATGGCAGTACGGCCTACTTTCCGACGCCGGGTACTCAACTGCCGCTTCCCCCGAACACCTATTTCACGGGCGGCAGCGTCACGGGTCCGTTGTCGCAGACAGCCCAGGTGAGCGTCGACATGGTGACGAGGCGCATCACGGATGTGAGCGTCGGCGGCTTCAACACTCATGGTGTCTACAACGCGGATCGCAAGCCCACCTCCATCACGTACCCGGAAGGGAACGGTGTTGCCATCACGTATGGCGCGCGGACCAACCCGACGCTGGTCACCGATACACCGAAACCTGGCAGCGCGCAGCCCTCTCGTTCGACGCGGGCAGGGTATCCCGCGAGTTGCACGTCGCTCAAGACTTGCAACCAGCCCGACTGGACCCGCGATGCGCAGGACAAACAGACCGACTACACGTACAGCACCGATCACGGTGGCGTTCGCACCGTAACCGGTCCAGCAGTCGACGGTGTGCGTCCTCAGACCCGGTACACGTATGCCCAGCGGTACGCATGGTTCAAGAACGGGGCCGGAACTTACGTGCAGGCAGCGAACCCGATCTGGGTTCTGACACAGGAAAGCTTTTGCCGCACCAGCGCCTCGACGGGCACCGGATGTTCGGGCGCCGATGACGAGGTCGTCACGAGTTATGAGCATGGTCCCAATGCGGGTCCTAACAACCTGCTGGTGCGCGGTGTCGCCATCGCGGCCGACGGGCAGACGCTGCGCACCTGCTATTCATACGACGAACGCGGCAATCGAATCAGCGAGACCCAGCCGCGCGCTGCGTTGACGAGCTGCCCATGAGCATCCTCAGAGGTTGTGCGATGTCGTACCGCATGCAGCTCCAGGGGATTCTCTGGGTGAGTGTCGCCTCCGCCACCGTGCTGCCTGCCGCTGCATCGTTCGCGCAGGCGGTGCCCTCTACCTTCACCACGGGCTACCGCTACAACGTGGCGAATCAATTGACCGGAGTCATTCAGCCGGATCCGGACGATGCAGGCCCGCTGCACTTCCCGGCGGTTCGCAGCACCTACGACTCGGCGGGCCGCCTGGTCAGCGTGGAGACAGGGGAGCTGCTCTCATGGCAACCGGAGAGCATCGCCCCAGCGGCGTGGTCCGGGTTCACACCCTTCCGAACGACCCTCTTCACGTATGACGGGCTGGGACGCAAAACCTCTCAGCAGCTGCAGTCGGGTGGCGTCGCCTATCTGCACGCCCAGACCAGCTATGACGCAGCCGGTCGCCTCGAGTGCGTGGCGCAGCGCATGTACCCGGCGGCGTTCGGGTCGTCACCCTCCAATGCTTGCGTATTGGGTACGCAGGGCCCGGATGGACCGGACCGGATCACGCGCACGACGTACGACGCGCGCAACCTGCCATTGACCGTTCAACGCGGCTATGGAACGCCGCTGCAGCAGACGTACGCCCAGTACACCTATAGTTCCAATGGGAGGCGGCTCACGGTCAAGGACGCCAACGGCAATCTTTCACGCATGACCTACAACGGGCATGACGAGCTGGAGCGCTGGGAATTTCCATCGCCGACCACGCCGGGGCAGGTCAACACGTCGGACTACGAGGCCTACGGCTATGACCTGAACGGCAACCGAAATTCATTGCGCAAGCGCGACGGCCAGACGATCGGCTTCGCTTACGACGAGTTGAACCGGATGAGGGTCAAGGATATCCCCGGCGGCACGGCTGCCGATGTCTACTTCGGTTACGACCTGCGCAACCTGCAAACCTCTGCGAGGTTCGGCTCCGCTGCGGGACCGGGCCTCACGAACAGCTACGACGGCTTCGGCAGGCTCAAGTCGTCGAGCAACGATCAAGACAACGTGACCCGCACGGTGTTGTCTGACTACGATGCGCACGGCAATCGCTTGCGTGTCACGTACCCAGACGGCAACTTCTTCGAGTACGCGTACGACGGTCTGGATCGTCTCATCCATGTTTCGCAGAACGGGCCGTCGGCCACGTTGGCGTCGATCTTCTACGATGCCCAGGGTCGCCGTTCGGCGCTCGACCGCGGTACTGTCCCGGCAACGACGACTGACTACGGCTACGATGCGGTCTCGCGGCTGCAGTCGGTGGTGCACGATCTCGACGGATCGGGCACCACCAACGACGTCTCGATGACGTTTTCACACTCGCCGGCGAGCCAGATCCTGACTCGCACGCTGTCGAACAACGCCTATGTTTTCCAGTCAACGACTGCCACGCGCACCTATGCGGTGAACGGTCTCAATCAGTACACGCAGATCAGCGGCGCCGGCTCCGTCACGCCGACGTGGGACTCCAGGGGCAATCTGACTTACGATGGCGCGACGACTTTCACGTACGACGTCGAAAACCGGCTCACGAGCGCTACTGGAGGCAAGAACGCCGCGCTGAAGTACGACCCGGTGGGTCGGCTCTATGAGGTTGCCGCACCTTCGGGCACTACTCGCTTTGTGCATGATGGGGATCGACTCGTTGGAGAGTACAGCAGTAGCGGCGCGCTATTGCGGCGTTACGTCCACGGTGTCGGAATCGATGAGCCGCTGGTCTGGTATGAAGGCAGCGCGGTCTCCACCACCAACCGCCGCTATCTGCACGCGGACCATCAAGGCTCGATCGTTGCCGTGGCGGGAACTTCAGGATCGACGATCGAGGTCAACACGTACGATTCCTACGGCGTCACAGCAACCGCGCCCGCATCTCGCTTCCAGTACACCGGCCAGGCAGCGATACCTGAGATCGGGCTCTACTACTACAAGGCTCGGATGTACAACGCGGCGCTTGG
>Ga0187894_10002093_pt1 | contig 24357 bp, 36 predicted proteins | sample GBC1701081metaG_FD_136650 | JGI IMG/M metagenome (GOLD analysis project Ga0187894, IMG submission 136650) | White microbial mat communities from a lava cave in the Kipuka Kanohina Cave System on the Island of Hawaii, USA - GBC170108-1 metaG ... | reverse complement strand
TTCTCCTACTCTGGGACACAGAGAAAGTTACGCTTCGGGAGTTATGCATCCCACAGGGGTGCAGCCCAAGAATCCCCTTGCTTTAGCTAGGGGAGTGTCAATTTATCCTCGCTGATTCTACGCCAATGCGTATGGTAATGCTGTATTTTTCTAACGCTAACTTTCGCCAACTTTCAACGGTTTTATGGAACACCGGACGCGGCGCTAAAGTCACATCGCCATTTTCAAGCCGTTTAGCAAGCGGCGAATCACTGCCAACCATACCGCTTGTTTTAGAGATTGGCGTAAACTGGTAAGAAGCGGCAACGCCGCCGCTTTGTGTGCGTGGGGATTCGCCCGGCGCAGAACTGCGGTGCGGCAAATTCGGATAGTGGACGCCTGTTTTATCCCTGTCCATTTCGGTGCGAATATCCGTCACGATGCCCTCGCCAATTTCTTTAATAGCGTCCGCGATGTCTTGATTGACGTTGGCAATCGCTATCGGGATATTGGATTTCTGAGTAAAACGCATGGCTATTCGGTTTCAATCACTTCGGCGGGCGGCGCGGTAATCTCTTCTACTGGCGTTTCGACTAACATAAAGACGTCTCCAACGATTACTGCCCGCTTGCGCTCTGATGGCGGCTGCGTAAACGGCACACGCCCGGCGTCCTGCTCGAACGGCACAACTTCACCGCCTGCCACCCAACCCAACTTCTTCATTTCCGCTTCAAGCCAATCGGGTTGCCCCGCGCCGTCATATCCGGCATTTAGCAATGCCTCTTTATCAAGGTTGCCGTCAACAACAAACTTGAGCCAGTAATCACGCGGCAAATCTAATAGTGTGCCAACTTGCATAAGTTCTTTCCTTTGCTCTTTGATCTCGTCGTATTCTATGCTGTAGCCCGCCTCAGCCTTCATGAAAGAAAGGGCTTCGCCGTAGTCACGTTCGCTCCAGCTATCAATGTCAGATGGTCGCTGTCCGTAGCGCATGGCGAGTGAGTGGCGGGTTGCCCATTCCGGTATCAGGCTCTTGCTGTCTTCCGGGTTCGAGAAGTATTTAGCGAAATCTCTGGTGGCTTTTTTCCCTTTGCGTCCTTTTTGCGATAGTAAGCAATCACCGACCCTGACATTATCAATAGCCGGTCTTGACTGAAACGCTCAAGGTTTTCTTGCGTTACCGGCAAAGCGGAATCGCCTCTGTCAAAGGCTTCCTTTGATTCGTAGTAGTCCCAGTCCACAACGCACAGTTTGAGGTAACGGACGGCGTTGCCTTTTATGTCGGCTTCAAGCAACCACTTATCCTGCTCTTTTGCCGCCCGCGTAAACTCTTCCGGCGAAATAGGCTTGCCGTTATAAGAATTGCTGAGTTGCGCTAAATGCTGGCGATAATCACTGTCGGGGTATTCGTTATCTTCGCCGGGATTTTCCAGAGCCTTAGCCTCCGCCTGTGTCTTGACCTCCTCTATATCTTTCACTGCCGCCTCGTATTCCTCTTTAGACAAGGTTCCGGCGCTTAACAGAAGGTCAATGCGGGTAAGGTGCTTTGCTGCTCTTTGCGAGCGTTGGACAAGTACCAGATAATTTGCGGTGTCTTTGACTTGCGGACCGTCGGGATGTACCTGAAGGGTAATATCGGAGCCGTCAGGAAAATCTACCTTGACGGCATCGGCGGGTTTTTGTGCGTGCGAATCATTCTGAAAAAATGGCATCGGGGGTCTCCTGCTAATTGGTTAAAGCAGGGACGCCGGAGCATCCCTGCGCGAATGGACATTGCGCCGATTACGGTGTGCCGGTGATGGCGGCAACGCTGTTGATAAGCTGGATATTCAACATCTTGCCCCAAGTCGGGTCGTGAACGCCCATCAGCGAAAAGGCATTCGACGCGGCGCCCTGATTTTCGCCGGGTTCCTCCGCTTGCGGCAGTTTGGTGGCAATATCAATGGCGAAGCGTTCGCGTGAGGTCACCGCGCCGGCGATTACCGCGCCCTTTGCGACCATACGCCAGAACAGTGACGCGCCACTCGCAATGTACGGTAACAAAGTCCCGTATTCGTTATCATCATCGCCGGTCTCAACCTTCAGTGACGGGATTCCCGCCAGCGCCACCGTGTCATGGTAAGACGTATCGGCGCTGTTCATTCTGTAGACCAGCCCGACAATATCCGGGATGCTCAATTCCGTCATGTACGGCAAGGCAAACTTGTTAGGCGCAACGCCCGCCGTCGTATTAGCAGAAGTGGCGGCGGTGGTCAGCCCTGAACAAGTGCCGTTATCAATAGAGATATTCAGGCTTGAATCATTCGCGGCGTTGACTAGCGCGGTTGCAACGATACTGGCGCTTGAACCACCGATTGCAAACGCCGCCGATATATAGGCATCGGCTTGCAGCGCGGTAATAATCTTCGCCGCAACCTGCGCGGCGGTGTCGTTATTAGCAACCGCGACTTGCAAGGTGATTGGCGAGCCGGTGACGGCGGCGCTCGTGAATACAACGGTCGCATTACCCGCGCCGGATGAGCCGATTGTGCCAACTACGGTTGCTGTTTCTACCTGTGCCGTTCCTTCTGCGGTGTCCAGCCCGGCGGCAGAGGTCGCTAAGAAAACATCAAATGCCGACGGGTTGATAATTGACGGCGTAACAGATGTAGGCGACGAGGTGGGCGTTGTGTCGTCTTGCCTGACGCCGCCCATGCCCGGCATTTTAATATCCGTACTTTCATCTGAAAGCGAAATCGTCAGCGCCTTGCCGAACCAGTCAATAATCTTTTTAGCGCGTGATGAATCGCCAAACTCAAGCGTTAGATAGGTTCGGGTGATCGAAATGCCATTGCCTAACTGAAAATTTCTTAGTTTGCCATTCGTGCCATTGGCGCTTGTTGAGACGTTGCCGAACATCGTAGCGAAGGGCAAGACCAGATTGTTAAAGGTCAGTTTACCGCCGAACTCTGATTCGGTGTGTCCCTTTGTGGATGGCACGACGGTTGACGGGAACGGCTCACCCTGATTGGTGTGCATTGTGCCGCCGCGCTGAATTGGTTTCGGGCGCGTCCAGCCGCCCCCGTTTACGATACTGCCAAGCGTTGCTGCCGTGCCTTTTGCCGATTGCAACGCCGCTTTTGTTTGATAATATACCGCGCTTCTAACGCTCAAGGTAGTTTCCTCCTAAGTTGAAATTGATTGAAAGTAGCAGTTGAAACAGGTAAGCCAATTTCAACTTGTGAAAGATTTGTTAAGCGGCTTTGGCGGCGATTATCCAATATCCGCCCTGTTCCGCATAGACCTTGCCGCTTGATTCATACATGGTCGAATAAGGCGCTTCTAAGTAGCAGTGATGAATCACGCCGCCACTCACCGCAAGAGCCGTTGTCAACTCAAAAAGGGTTTCCATCCTTGCGGCAATCGCAGACGGATAACGCCGCTTTTGATTGATAGCGACAACCAGAAACCGTTGTTGAATCCAGACGATAGCCCCTTGATTTTTGATTCTGAGTGCGCCGCCTCCGACTTGACCGAGATTGCGGATATTGACTAACGGCGATGCCGCCGCTTGGTCAGCAATCGGTACACCAATGCGACTTGCCAGATTGCTTGCGCCGAAGAGTTCGACAAAGCCCCCCGGGCTGGTATCTGAGGCTAAACGGTCAAAAAAAAAGTTGTGCATCAAACTTAATTCGCCGCTCACTATTTCACCTCAACAAGGTCAACAAGCCAAGCGGTAGCAAACGACCGCTTTTTTGCGGTTACGACTTCAAAATCAATCGGCTCTGTAAGCGCCGCGCCGTTTTGATGGGTTATGCGAATGCGGTAGGAAGATTGAGGAGGCGCTGAATTGATCGGCTTTCGTAACCGAAAGAAGGCTTTGCTTTGCAACTTCCCGGCAATCTGATGTTCGGCGGCGGCTTGTTGGCTTGGCGCGAAGCGACAGGCTACGCCGCTTTCCACCACCGTCCAATCGTCCGGGTAGAGCATATCCGCTTCCTGTCCCTTGTCACTTAGATTGCCCGTAGGGGGCGCGTACATCGTCAGGGAGTCCGCCATGGCGGACTCCGAAACGTCGCGCAAGGCGGCTAGATCGGTCTCGGTAAACCATGATGACATCGGAATTTCAGTTGAAGATGGCTAAGGAATGCCGCGCCAAGTACGCCAGCGCCCCTACTGACTTGAGCAAGTCAGTAGCTTTAAGGTCACAAAGTCGGGCAGACCGATTTGCGAGCGACATATCTATGCTAAAACCACGCGAGTAAAAGGACTCAACAGCGATTTGACGATAGCGGGCAGGGACTCATCCAGACGGCTCGAAAACGACGAGCCTGACTGCGCAAGTCTTTTCACTTCCACATCATCGGCTTTCAGGCTGGCAATCCCCGGGGCGATGGTATTATTGGCTTTCGCTTCATTCAGCAGATGCGCCGCCAGATAGGCCGTCGCTGCCGCCACTTCTTTTGGCACGTCGGCGTAACTGGTGTAGACAATTTCCACCTGAGTTTCTGCTATCCCTACGGCAGCAGCTTCTGACGACTGAATTGCCGAACTTGCCAGTTCCAGATAGTTTAGCTGGCGATTATAAAAGATAGAGCCGAAGATGATGTTATTTTCGCCATCGTCGCTAACTGGAGTCACGGCGTAGCTCGTCACAAGTCCCGCGCTGTTGCGGATTTTAAAACTGACAAGCGACAGAAGCGGCGGGCAATTGACCTCGCAGCGGCGCGTCGCAGAGTCAAATGCATGATTTTCCTGAATCTCATCGGGCAGGAAATTGCGCCCCAGTTCGGCGTCAATTCTGCGACTGGCGGACGCCAGAAGCGGCAGCGCTTCGGGCGCATTCAGACCTTCGACCGCCCGTTCACACCCGAATATCCGCGCGTTCTGGAGGAAGTATTCCGGGTCAATGTAAGAGACGCCCAAGATCGGGTCTTCCGCTAAACTCATGGTTATTTCGATTTCGGCTTCGGTTTCACTTCCGCAGTCACCACATTCGGCGCGGTCACCACGTTTGCCAGGTTAGTCCAGAGATGCTGTCCATCGGCGGTCTGCGCCTCAACGGACTGGCGAGCCGGGTCTTCGTCTGCCTGTAGATTATGGGTGCGGATTACCGTGCCTTTGATAAACACCGTATCTCCGGGTTGCGGATAAGGCATATCTCTCCTTGAATGCTGTGGACAGGAGTAACCGTCAAGTTACTCCTGTCGCTGTTGATGAACCAACACAGGGTTAAATTGAGATAACCGTAAGGTCTTGCGATACGCCGGCATAGCGCGGACGATAGAGGATAATTTCAACAGAAGCCTGACCGGCTGCCGAACCCCCTGCGCCGGTATGAACCGCTCGCAAATAGCGTTTGCGCTTCGCCAGATTGACCTCCATGAACTGCGCCTTCTCGCCACCGGCGGTCGTTACCTGAGTAAAGGTCGCGCTGGTGATATCCGCCGCATCCGAGCCGTCGGATTGGTCGCCGTCCTGCAACTTGCAATCGGAAGTCGTGCCGGAGCCACTTGGTTTCGAGTGGAAAATTACCACCGCCCGTTCATAGCCCAGGCAGTCAATCACGGCGCTGTTGTTGGCAGCGGCGGTAATTGCGGTCATCAGCATGGCTTTCAGTAAGCCCACTGCCGAAAGTAAATGATAAAGCATGATCTTTTCTCCTTGTGATGCAACAGGGAAGAGCCATTACCCTTCCCTGCCTTTGCTTGTTATCCCTGAATCAGAAATCGCCTCGTAGTCTACTGACTACTGACTTCCGCTATTAGGCGCTGCATTTGCCGATCTTCAACCGCCAGTCTTCTGCAACCTGCCCGCCAAAGCGGACACGTCCGAGCAGCAGTTTCTGATTCGATTCGGCGTAGAGTTCATTCAACACCTGAATCGAGAAGCCGATGCGGTCAACGTGGTAGTAGCCCTTCGGATCGCCGAAGATGTAAGGAAAGGCATTGGCGGCGATATTCGGGGCAAAGCCGCTATAGAGCACCGGGTAGCCGAGTAACGGGCGATTCTTGATTGACGGAATCAAACCGCTGTCTTCATAGCCCATGCTCCAGAACGGGCGCGATTGTCCGTCTACCAACTTGGAGATGGCGAGCGCCGTGCTGGTTTTATTGAAGATCCATACACAGTCGTCGTCGTACTGCTCCGGCACCGCAAAGGCGATGTTCTGCAAGCCGGCCCAGGTGACCGCCGAGCCGTTGGTTGAAACCACCACCGCCGGTTGATTAGCGCCACCGGGATTGTTGAGAATACCGAACGGCTGCCCGATGCCGTTGCCATTCAGGATCATATTGTCGTACAGTAAATCAATGGTCTCGGCGAATTTGCCGCTTGACCATTCCACCAGCGGAAAGCTGCTGTCTTCGATCATGTCGTTGGTTATCGGCATCGACAGCATGGCGGTGTGAATCGGAATCGCCACCTGCCCAAAGATCGGGTCGGTGACGCGATGCGTGGTTGCCGACGCCGGGATTTCACCCGTCCAGGTGACGCGAATGCCGGTGGTGTACAGGTCATCGGTCGTGTAATTGACCTTGGGGATGAGCAGCCGGTCACGCATGGTCTGTAAGCGCGTCACTCGTCCGGCAATCCTGGTCGGCGTCGGCTTTTTGGCAATGACGCGGTTGAGGATATCGGGCGGCACCAGGAAACCACCTGCCGTATCCGAGCCTTCCTGAAGGGTCTTCAATTGATTACTGGTGACGCCTTCTTTCCCCTTTCGCAGATAAGCGCGGTAGGAATCCCGGTAATCTTTGGTGGAGGTAGCCGCCAGCGTCTTATCATCAACCCGGCATTCGCCTTCCTCATACGCCATACGGATTTCACGCGCCACGCGGTCGCGGTTATTGAACTCGCGCTCAAACACCGTCAGCCCCGATTCATAACTGCCTTCCATCTTGATCTGTCCGGGCTGCGCCTGAATGCCAGCCAGCGGCAGAGTGGAAGCAGGCTCATCGGCGAATTCTTTCAACGCCTCGGCTTTCTGCAACGATTCGATCTCCTGGCGGTAGGCTTCACCCTTGGTGACATGCTGCATGAGTTGCTGCCGGTCCTCCTCGGTCATATCCTCGGATTTACCGGCATAGCGATCGGTGATGGCTTTAATGGCAGACATTTCCGTCTGTAATTTTTTCTGAATCTCTTTAATCATTGATTATCTCCGTTGCGGCATCGCCGCTCTGAAATGCCAATAACGATAGCGCGCGGGCTTTGAGCAATAGAGCGCCATCGGACTTTTTACTGTCCGGCTGCTCTATCATCTTATCAGCCATTTCTGCTTCCGCTTTCTTCGGTTCGGTCTGGTCCAGCAGGTCACCCATCTGCGAATGCGCTTCGCCGATCTTGGTATGCAAGGTTCGCAGCTTGTCACGGTTTGCCGCCGATAACACCCGGCCGTCCTTTACTCGCTCGGTGCAGATTACCTTCACACGCCCGAATAACTCCTCGTTGGCAGCCATCACCGCAGCGGAGTGGTCCACCAGACTGAGGCGCACCATCGCCCCGTCTTGTTTCGCGTCAATTAGCGCTTTGATTTTTTCGAGTTCGACGCTCCGGTATGGGTAATAATTATCCGACTCGTCGCTGATAAACTTGAGGGAGACTTCACGCAACAGCCCCATAAATTGCGCCACAGCTTCATCTAGCATAGCCTCCGGATTTATAGACACGGATGTGCCTTCCGTGACACCATGCAGTTGCTTGATCTGGCAGACAACCCGAATGTAGGCGTTATAAAGTTGCCACATATCCGGCTCCATGATCTCTGCCAGTACGTCGTCAAAGAGGCTCTTTACGCCGGCAATGACCAGCCGCCCGGACGATTTTTTATCGGCAGGTTGCTTGTCGGCAGCAGGGTCGGTCAGATTGAATTCGATGCCGGCGTCTTTGAAATGCTTTTGCGCTGTGACGAAATCCACCGAGGCGTAGAAATTGGCGGGTGTCGGCGTGAGACTGAGTTCGACCCACGGCCAGGTCTTAATCTCACCAGTCTGCTTGTCAATCTGCACCAGATGCCCCATGGCGCCGGACGAGAAGTAGAGACCGCCTTTATCTACCGCCTCCCGGATCGCCTCAAAGTATTCGCTATTTTTATCGAGAATGGCTTGCGTGGTGACGGCTTTGTCGCCGACCATCCAGCTCTTGACGCGCCCGACCGGAACCAGCTTTACGTCATTGTCTTTGCCATGTTGGTAAAGCAGCGGACGCTCCTGGAACCAATCAAAGGCAAAGTTGGTATTCTTGGTGAAAAACTCACCATGCAAATCGGAATCTTCGCCAGCGCGGTTCTTAAACGGCCCGCCGAAAGGGATGCCCGGTCCGGTGATTTCCGTCTTCTCGTCGTTGGTGAATTTGACTGCTTCAAACATTGTTTTTACTCCGTCGTTGCTCAGATAAATCGAATAGCGATTCCCGTCAGAAGCAGCAAACGTCAGAAGGGTAAAGGTAAACTCCTGCGCCGCAAGAAATTCGCTGCCGACATATTTTTCGCCTTCACCTGCTTTGAGATAGGCAATTGTGATGTGGGGCACATAAGATGATTGCGTCGTGGTATGAGCCAGTCGCTCGGTTAGTTTTTGGTTCAGGGCTTCCAGTTCCGGGCTGATAACCGAAACATACAGCACGTCAACATCGGTTCCCGACTCCGAGGCTTTGAACAGCGCGGTTTTGCCGAACGTCACGGCGACTGGCGCTTGCTTATCGAGCGTAAGCTGCACCAGCTCCACGTCCGTCGTGTGGATGCCGTATTTGACGGTGATATGGGTGAGCGCTTCACGACCGTCCGCCGCCAGTTCATCGTCGGGGATGCCTGTTCCCAAACGGCGCACCTTTTTGGCGAGATAATCCGGCAGTTCAAACTGCGTGGAGGAATAGTTCATTATGGTTTGGTGAAAATGTCCGCAAGACGATTTAGCAAGAATACATTGCGCCAGCTTCAATCACCATATACTCGTCCTAATTCGGCTTCGCCGCGCCATTTGGCTTCACCGGCTCATCAACCACCGGCAGCACGGGCAGCCCGCCATCGCCAACCTCCATAAACGTCGTCGGCATTACCCGGACATCACAATCCGGCAAGGACGGCAGGCGCAAACCTTTGGTTCGATATTCATTGATGGTTACGGCGCCGAGTTTCAGCCCGTCGTAATAACGGGTCGCATGTTCGTTATGCTGTCCTTGCAGGGAGCGGACATTCGAGGTATCAAAGCGCGCCTGTAAATTAGGCTCACTGAAATCCGGGTCGGCGTTAATGCGGTCGGCAAGCCTAGTCCAGAGAATCGACAGCGTCGTCTCGGCAAAAAACTCGCGTGCCTCCCGCTGGTTGGAAAAGTGAGCTTTTTCCAACCCAACTTTAACGCCTACCAGAACCGCCGGGACCCCAAAGCCCGCGCAGATTCGCGCTTCATCGTTATCGCGCAGTCCACTGAATTGCAAATCGCGGAGATTAAATGACAGCTGCTGGATCGTCGTATCGCCGTCAATGACCGCCGGTTCGCCGATATGCATTTGCCCGTATTTGCGGGCAAATCGCTCTTTCAACTCATCGGCTTGCTTTTGGTCCAGCTTGGCTTTCGTGGTCAGCACCGTGCCAGGCATGGCGTAATTATTCAACAAAGCGAAGGCAAAGCGCGTCGCCTGATTGTCAATATCGGCATCGCGCCTGAGCGCCTGTGCCGGTCCAAAACCTTCCACAATGCCGCCGGTTACATCATCAGGGTCAGGGTAGTTGAAGTTCAGAACATCATCAGCCGGAAGCTCATAAAGTGTGCCTTCCAGGTTGTAATACCACGCTTGCAGCGGTGGCAACTGATTCGTGTAAATCGGCGTAACGCGGTCGGGTCTGAGGGGCCAGAGGGCGATCACTCGCCCGCTTTTGCCGCGCTGCTTCCACCAATAGGACTGTCCAACCATGGAGAGCTGGATAACCGTGAGTTCCCAGAATTCGTACTCGGTTTGCAGCGCATTCGGATGGCGGATAAGCTCACGGAATTCATGCTCCGGCGCTTCGGTCTCCATGCCATCATTTTGCCGGTAGAATTTTAATGGCGCTTCAGGGACTGATTGCGACAGCAGACGTACACAAGAATAAACGACGGAATTCTTTTTATAGCCCTCCTTAACCAGGTTCAAGTACTGACTGGAAATCAGCCAGCGAACATTGGCAAAGTAATTCGGGACAATACTGAAGGCCACGGTGGCGCGCCGAAACGCGCCTTTAACGGAATTCCACAATGACATCGTTAATAAACGGAAGGAACGTAAACAGCCTTAACCATAGCGCCATAGCGGCACATGTCGAATTCGTCGTCGCCACCCTCGCCATTGACGTCGGCATTAACCTTCTTAACATCTTCGGGGTCACGGGGGTCACAAACCATGCGCGTCATCGAGGCAATCGTTCGACGACAGTTGTTGAAAAATTTAAGCGTCGGTTTGATTCCCACTTCCGGGTTCCCCAAACGGGCAAGTAATTCCTGGGCGCCGGTGATGCGGTCAATCGTCGCCTTTTCAAGGTTCATCCCGATAAAGTCGCCCGTTTCCGGGTCTGTCGCGTCCCTGTATTGATCGGCAATCGTTTTCCCGTCGCTGGCGCCGCGCTGTTGAAAAACATCGTGACCGGCAACAATCTGACGAACCCGGCGCCAGTGGATTCCGGCGCCTTCCGCCAGCCGACGAATCGCTTTGCAGTGTTGTGGCGCTAGCCATTTATGCTGAATGTGTTCGCCGACAAGATAAATCACCCCGTCATTGTCTTGCGTGAAGAGTCCGAAGGCAGTGGGGTGTGCCCAGCCATAATCCAGAGCGCCCCAAACCGGCCAGTCTTCTGGAATCTCGAAGGCTTCAGAGGTATGCAGGTCAGCGTCCCAGACCTCAAAGTATTGCCCTTCGGCGCCAACCCACAGTCCGTCACACAGGCGGGCTTTACGAATGCCGGTGAGCGACCGCAAGGTTGTTATCGTGCGCTTACCCTGCGCTGTCAACCTGCCGTCCTCATCATAGAGCGCCGGGTTATCAAGGTGTTTGCTGTGAAAGAGCTTGAGCGTCGGACGTTTCAGAATCCAGTGATCTTCGGCGCCCGGATTGCAATCGCCAAAGAGCATCGGGGTTGGCGTTACCGCGCCGCGTCCGGTACAGCGCGTCAGCAGCGTTTCCCAGTCGTCAATCGTAAATTCTTCCGCCTGGTTGATGTAGATGAAATCGCGTTCACCGGAAAGGATTTTTTGCGGATTGTCCAAGCCGCCAATCCACAGTCGCGCGCCATTCGGATAGTCGTACCATTCAGGCTTTTGCCCGCCATAAGCCATGACAGGCTTATCCCCCATCGCCCCCCGTAGATCCTGAATGCGTTGATAGGTGATAAGAACCGTCCCCCAGATTGAGACCTGGAGTTTGCGAGCTAAAATCGCCTGCGCCTTTGCGGTTTGCCGCAGCAGTGAATCCAATAGCCAGAGCGCGGCAAACGTCTTGCCGGTTTCTGCCGGACCGGAAAGCAACCATTCGTGCAGGATTGTGGTTTGGGCTTCCAGATTGGCGCCGCGGAAGGTCGGCGGCTCTTTTTTCTCGCCCCTGCCTTGTCGTGCCCGGCGCTCCCGTTCAAGCAGGTTCGGCGGTTGCCTGCCACTCCGCAGCAACTGCTTCGGAGTCTGCCCGTCGAGAATCTTCTCCTGAATCCAGTTGTTTAGGTCCGCTTCCGGCGAAACGGCAGTATTCGTTAAAAAGTGCGGTGATAGCATCCTGCGCTAAATCGGGGCGTCCGGCTTCATCGAGCGCCTGCCGGATAACATCTTTGGCGGCGTAGACCAGCCCGCTCATCAGCTGCTTGACGAGTTCGACGCGCACCAGCTTCTGCCGCTCGATCTGCAATTTGTGATGGCGGTATTCCTTCTGGCTGGCGCGGTCACGCAGCTTATCCATCTGCTCTTCCAGCCGGTAAATCTCTTTCCAGCGCCCGGCTTCTGCGCCGCCTTCTTTGATGAGGTCGCGCAAGACCACGAGGGCGCGGCGCTGCGCTTCAGCATCTTTGTCGAGCAAGGCTTTTTCCAGCACGTCCCAGCCTTTCAGCAACGCACTGAGAAATTCAATCCCGTAGCCACGACTCAACAGCAGCATGACCCGCCGTTGCAATAGCTCAAGAGCGTCGTCGGAAGAGTGCAGTTGCAAGTCGCCAAGTTCTTCCTTGACGACCTGCTCCAAGCCGGCGCCGACAAAGAAGGGCTGATAGCGCGAGCGGCGACCATGCTTGAAATTTGGCGCGGCGATGCCGGCTGGCGTCGGTCCGCCGTGGACGCGGCATCTGCCATTCGGGTAGAGAATGTTGATCGGGCAGCGGCCTTTGCCGTTTTTCAGTTTTGCGCCGCAGACCGGACGCTCCGGGTTTTTCGGCTTGCGATGTTTTGCAGAAAGGGCTTGTTTGCTCACCGGACATGAGGGCGCGAGGCGCGTAGGAGCGTCAGTTGCGCGGCACGAGTGTCAGCACCTCGCCGATGTCGCAATCCAGCACGTCGCAAATGGTCGCCAGCGTTTCGTACATAATGCCGCTCGATTTTTGTGTGGCGATGCGGCTGAGTTGATTTTCACTGATACCGGTCTGTTGCGCCAGCCAGTAACGGGTGCGCCCTTGCGCTTTCAGGACTTCATCCAAGCGAACGACAATGCGCCTGTAATTGTGCATAGTCGCTTTGTAGCGAAGCGGTTTCTATGCAGACAACAAATTTTGTACTCCATACAGGTCTGTAGTATAGTGGCAGCGTGACGGTCGGCGAATTGATTAAAGAGTTACAAAAATACGATAAGGGATTGCCGGTGGCGGTGGCGATGGCAAATGATTTGCCGTTTCGCTATGACGTGACCGGCGCGGAACTGTCCGGCGCCCTGACCTTGCGGGTCTGCGATGAAGAGCCGCCGGAAACCGAAGAGGTGAATTTACGAGTTACGATTACGCCGCTTTAGTTTTTCGCCAGCGCCATCAATTCAGCGCGCGCTCCGGCATCCACGCGAAACGCTCCCAACATACAACTCGTGACGGTTTCGGCGGCTTTTTGAACGCCGCGAATCGCCATGCAGGAATGCGTCGCCCGGACGATTACGCCGACACCTTGCGGCATGAGGTTCTCGTTAATCGCGTGTGCGATTTGCGTAGTGATACGTTCCTGCACCTGCAAGCGGCGGGCAAAGCATTCGACCAGTCGCGCCAGCTTTGAGATGCCGACGATTTTATCGTGCGCCGGGATATAGGCAATCGTGGCAAAGCCGGTAAACGGCAGCAAATGATGTTCGCAAAGCGAGGTGAATCCCACATCCTTCACGATGATCATCTCGTCGTAATCTTCATTGTCGAATTGCGAGGCCAGAATAACCGAAGGATTCTGTGTGTAGCCGGAGGTAAGCTCTTCAAAGGCGCGAGCCACCCGTGACGGCGTTTTGGTTAAGCCATCTCGCGCCGGGTCTTCACCGAGCGCCCCGATAATCTGCCGCACGGCTTGTTGAATAAGTAATGTTGGAGTTAGCGGATTTTCCACCATTTATGCTGCTGTAGACTAAGTTTCCACTGCGGATTCTCTTTTACGAGTTCGATGCACCACGCCAGGTTGTCGCGGTTCAAGCCGTGTGCGTCCCAGGCGGGCGAGAGGAAATAATGCGCGGCTTTTATAGTCGGCTTCGGCAACGCTTGTCCGGCGTGACGAACGTACTTGACCTCATCGGCTTCATAAACTTTTAGAGTGTGTTCGGCAGTTTTCGGACTTACACACACCCAATCTAGCCCGACCGGCAACGGCTGTGTCCCGTTAGTTTCGACCGCAATCTGGTAACCCGCGTCGTGTAGCGCCGCCAGCAAATTGGTGTCAACCTGCAAAAGCGGTTCGCCGCCGGTCAGGATTACCCAGCGACACGCTCCGCTACTGCGCTCAACTTCCGCGAGCAAGTCCGCGACCGTAAATTTTCTGCCGCCGCTAAACTCCGTATCACAATCAAATTGCCCGTTTTCTTCCGGGCTGTCGGCGGCGCAACGTAGGTTGCACCCGGCAAATCTCACGAATACATTGGCGGTTCCGGCTCGTCCCCCTTCTCCCTGTAGGCTCAGGAAGATCTCGTTAATGGCAAAGGTTTTCAATTTTTTTCAAAAAAAAATCAATCTTATATCACATTGTTCTTGCAATCTCCTAAATCAATATGATATAACATTGATTATGAGAACGAAGGTTAAAGGGTACAAGAAATTGAGTGGCGGCAATTGGATACGCCCTGAAAAGCGGCTCGCCATCAATTTACGGGACAATATGACGTGCATCTATTGTTTGCGCGATTTGCACGGCGCTGACCCCCGTGACATCACCCTCGACCATCTCGTCTGCCGCGTTGACGGCGGCGCGAACCACGAGACAAACCTCATAACGGCTTGCCGCAGTTGCAATAGCCGCCGTCAGGACACGCCGCTTAACCGCTTTGCTTCGGCTGCCACCCGCGCCCACATCCGGCGCAATGTCAGGCGTAGCTTGAAACCTTATATAAAATTAGCGAAAGCCTATTTTTCCGATAAAGTAGGCGACGCTGAAGTGGAGGCAAAATGAACCACCATCAGCAACTAGCAGTTCAGCGCATCCGCGAGACCTTATCGCCGGATAATCAGCTTGCCGTTTTTACCGCGCGGCGCGTCGTCACTGTGCGCTGCGAAGAGCCGACGCGCCGCCGGTATTATTCGATTGCTGAGAGCGGGCAAATAAGTTTGCTCCGCAGCCAGACGACGGGAGAAACCCTCTAATGCGGCGCATTTTACTCTCGTTGACTGACGAGGAGCTACGGCTCCTCAAAACGCAAGCGCAAGCCGCCGGTTTATCCGTATCCGGTTATGTGCGTCGCGCCCTTGGATTACCCGCGCGCAAGTCGGGCGCGCCGGCGGGCAATCAGAACGCCAAAAAACCATAACAGTCAAATCGAACGCTGTCAGCTACAGCTAGACAGCGTTTTACTACCCGTTAGGTGAGTGCGCTTCGCTGTAGATACAGGCGGAAGTGCAAGTTTCCTCAATCCTGACCGCCGCCAGCGCCGGCAAGGCGGGCTTGATGCGCCGGTAAATCCACTGCGCGATCACTTCGGAAGTCGGCGCTTCGAGGTCTAGCGAATCGTTGAGGAAAAAATGGTCAAGATAATTTTCGACCAAAGGCTTGACGGCGGCGCTCATCTCGCCGTAATCCACCAGCATTCCGGCGCTGCTGCCTTCTTGCTGTAATTCATCGCCTTCGCAAATCAACGCGCCACGCCAACTATGTCCGTGCAATCTGGCGCATTTGCCATGGTGATCCGGTAATTGATGCGCCGCTTCAAAGCGAAACTCTTTCTCGAGTCGCCACCTCATAACGCCAAGGCCTGTAAAATTTCCTGCTCTTCCTCGGCTCTGCCGTAACTGCCCGCCTGAATCAGCGGCAGGATTTCGCGTTCAATATAAGGTCGCGCCGACGGCTCAATCTCGATGCCGTTCAGCTTGAACGCCACCCATTTGCGGAAACATGGTTTGCACGCGCCGCATTCCTGCCCGTCTTCAGTCGGCTGGTAGCAGGAGAAGCTGCGGCTTGCCAATTCCTGCGGATCGCCGCCGTCGCGGATAAATGCCCCGACGATTTGCGCCTTCGTATACTGCTTAAAGGGCAGTTCAACGAAGATTGGTTTGCCGGTTGTCCAGTGATCCGGCTGCCAGATATAGCGGAGGAGTTTACTCGTCGCGGCAGCGAATTTTTCGTCTTTATCACGTACCCGGTCGCCGGCAGTAGCGCCGATGGCGATGCGTGTGCCGAATTGTGCTGCAAAACAGACCAGAAAGAGGTTCCGTAACGGAATGATCTTATCGGGGCGCTCGAATTGCCGGAGAGTCGGGCAGTCAATAACGGTAACGCCGGCGTCGAGTCGGGCGATTTCGCGTTCACTGTATGCGGTATCGAGATTGATATAGAGGGTTACGTCCGGCTTCCATAATCGCCGTAGGGCGTAGCTGTCCATGCCGCCGGAATAAAGCAAGACCCTGCCTGTTCGTTCTGTCATGCTGCTTTGACGAAGTATTTGAGTTGCGTTGACGATACCGCCAGCCGTACCGCCGGACCCGTCGTGTTCATTTGCCGCATCACCGCCGCCCACCGCGCCTGCGCCTCGCGTTCGAGCCGTAAGTACCATTCGATTTCCGCCAGCATCGAGACCGAGCGGCTGCGAAGTTTCCGGTTGCCGAAAGCCCGCCACTTGCCGTAGCGACCCGGCTGAATTACCCAGCTTGTCGAGTCAACGGAATGAAACGGCAATTCGCGCACGTAGCGGTCGCCGCCGAAGCCGAAGCCGTGAATGCGTTTGGGAAATACCCGCGCAAACACTTGCGCGGACCACTGCACTTTGGTTTCTACCGGCACCCGGGCGCAACCGCCTAGCGCAATTTTCGGATACTGCGCGGCAATCTCCTTCAAGACCCATTCCGGCTCGCCGTAGTGATAGCACGGAATCGCCGGGACGCCCGCCTTCCACATCGTTTCGGTGTTTCGGAGGCTGGCGCGATAATCGCCGATCACATCGAGCGCGAAGACTTCCGAGAGCGTCGGGTCGGTTTCGATTTGCTGACGAGCGAATACGATGTAATCATCGAGGCGAATTTCAATCTGGCTATTAAAAGCGGAGTAGGCGCCGGAATCCAAGACCCAATCGCGGTAGTCGAGTTCAGGGCGGCGTTTCAGAAACCGCTTGCCGTAGACATAGCTAACCAGTAGCGCCGGAAGCTGCCCGCTTGAGTTTTTTGGTTCCGGCATGGTCGAGATAGAACCGGCAGATACGCGCCAGACATTCGCTGTCGGTCAGTCCGGCGTGGCTTTTCCGATAGTGGCTGATCGCCTCGTCAATCACCTGCCGGTCTTCATCCGACAGGCTTTCCGTTGTTGCGGTTCGCGTCGGTAATTCTGCGAGCGGCGGCGGCGTCCAAGTGGCTTTCAGCAACGGCTCAATTTCATGCGCTTCCCAGCCGAGCGCCTGCAAATTATAGTTCGCCGCTTTCAGGCTTTTAAGGTGTCCGGCTAGCTCTTCAAAATCGAATTCACTGAGGTCGCTGGCGCGATTATCTACGATGCTATACGCCCGCGCATCTTTACCGCGCAGCGCCGAGCGGCAGGCGTCAATGTGCGTCCAGCCGAGTTCGCGGGCGGCAATCACCGTGCCGTTGCCTGCCAGACAACAGTTGCGATAATCAATCGTGATCGCTTTTTGCTGCCCGAATTGCTCAAGGCTGGCTTTGATGGTGGCGATATTGCGCTCAGCATGACGGCGGCAGTTCTGCGGCTCCAGCTTGATTCCGGCAAGCGGCAGCCGTTCAACTTTTAATTGCGGTTTGCTTATCCGGGTTGCCATTCGCTGTATCTCGCGGCTCGATGATGACATCAGCTTTTTTTTCCGACTCGTTGGCGAAGCGCACCCTGTGCGTCTCTTTGTTTACCTGAATCACCAATTTGTCGCCCTTTGCCGGGTTCTTAAACTCTTCCTTGCCCATGCCCGATTCTCCGTTGTTGTGCCAGCCGCGCCACATCATGATTTGCCTTGCTGCCGGAATATCCGGCTGTCCGTCGCCCGACGCTCAACAATGCAATCGGCGACCTCGCGACGGCTCGGCGGTTGCGCCGCCGGTCGTGTTCTCAGCAAAGTCAGACGATTGATTGCCACGCCTCAGCCCGCCGCGATGGTTTGCTGCAACTGATGGTCGGCATAGTGCAGGCGTCCGAGCAGCAGGCGCAATTGGCGTTTGCCCGCCTGTTGTTCAACCGCCTCGTCGTAAGCCGCCGCTTTATGGCGCACGTCGTCTATCCATTGCCAGTTCTCCGGCACGTCGCTGATGTGCCAGTTGGTAGCGGTCAGCGCTCCTTCAAAGCGATAATGCGCGGCGCTACGTTCGGCATCAATGCGGCGATTGCGCTCGATCAGGGCGTGTTCCGGGCTGTTGGTGAGCCCCTGCAAGCGCCGGTACTCGCGGCTGGCACGCAACGATGCCAAAAAAGCCGCCTGGTGGGCGACGTAAACGACTGCCTGACGCTGCTTGCGCCGGCGCACGTCCGCCTGCTTCTTCGCCGATAAATTTCTTGCCATTGTACCGCGCCGAAAATGTAAGGAGTGATTGACCGCGAGTTGAGCAGAGACACGACGGGTAAGAGAATTTTGGCTGCTCAACTCAGATACTTACCGCCTGAAGGCGACCCTGAAAATTCAGGGGATAGAGAAAGATGGTAAATTGTCAGCCTGCAATGCGGAGGTGTCCGCTGGTACTTGACCGTAGGATACACAGCCTGAAAAGCGTCGTCAAGCGCTTTTTTTTCGGGGTATGTAATTAAAGGCGGGATACTAGAATTGTTTTTGCTCAAAACCGCGCTAATCGCCGACCAGAGCCGGCTCAATCCAGATGGTGCGGCTGCCAGCAATTCCGCTGCGAATTCCGACGTTCTGGTAACCACCCAGCCGAGCGCTCCCGCGCCGCTTCCAGCACGTTTTTTTTCAGATACAGTTTAGAGATCGTCTTGGGCATCGTAGAGGCTCCGGGTTAATTCGTTGGTGTGCCGGATGATTTCCGTCATTTCCCGGTACAGATAATCGTCCAGCGGCAAATCGGTTTTGACGACACGCCCGAACTGCGGGCGATAAAAACCTTGACACGAAAAATAATTTCGTTTTTTGCATTTGCCTATTGACATACGAACGCCGTTAGTATAGAATAGGGCTATCCTGAAAAGGAAATCAACGAATAGGAGAGTTAAAATGAGAGATTTGAGAGATTTGAGAGAATACAAAGTATCGCTCCGCGAGGAGAGCGGGGCGTCCCACTGCGACTACTTCTACATTCCCGCCGGCGATGAGTCCGAGCAGGATGCGGCGGCGCAGCTCCAGGCAGCACGGCTAACCCGGGAGTGGGTCAGAGAGGGTTCTTACGACGGCGACGAAGGCCGCGTCGTCAACGCCTATTTCCGCTTGGAGGACGACGACTCCGAGTGGTCGGAGCAGCGGCTGGAAGTCGAAATTCCGCCAAACCACGAAAATCTCATCCGCGCCGTCATGGGCGGTGAGGGATGCGGCGCCGCCCCCGACGACCACGACTGGACGGCGGCGGGCGAGGGCGGTAACGCCGAGAACCCAGGCGTCTGGGGTCTCGGCGGAACGGCGCTGGAGTTTAACTCGCATTGCGCCGTCTGCGGTTTGCGCCGCCGTGAGGTGCACCTTGGCTCGCAGCGCAATCCCGGCGACTGCGATACTACTGAATACGCCCGACCGGCAGCCCCGGTGGTGTAGGAGGTTACGTTTAGTATTATGTATGCCCCGCGTGGCTCCGGCGAGTAACAGTCGCCAGCCTGCTCGGTTAGAGCATCCCGAAAGGGATTCCCCGCGGGGCAGTCAACGAATAGGAGGCGAGTATAGCGCCGCCTCCGGCAGAACGCCAATATATGCCGCGAAAATAAGAGTTGCCGTCTCACAGGCGGCTCGCGGCTTGTGTGAAATTTAGTGGCTACCATCCGAGACCCTGAATGCGGATGGATGGAGAACGCATGGAAAATATATACACTATAACGGCGAACAAAACATATCAAGCCGACAAAGTACTGGGCATTTTTGATTACATAGGTAACCACAGAGTCACCCTGGAAGAAGAGGCGGCAGTCGCTGCTGAAACTTTCAAGAAAATAATAAGACAAGAATTTGAAATTCAGAAGATAGACGGGGTGTGGTGGTCACACCGCCCATTCAAGAGCAACCTTTTTGCTCGTTTTCAATCAATTAGCGGGGAAATTATTATCGCCCCGTTTGATTGTAGTTTTGACGAGGCCAAAGAGAAGCAAAAGAGTATAAGACTCGCCCGGGTAAAAGAATTGCGAGCAAAGGCCAACCCGGCTCGTAAATTCCTTTACCTGAGCAACAACATTCCGGCTTACGTGCTGAAACGCGGCGCGAAGGCAATCCTGAAAGGAATAGATAAAATCCCTAAGCTGGGGGATGGAGAATTGTTGGGTTTGTTCAAAGGGCTTATAACGCGAGATTGCCCTATAAAATATGATACATACCACTCAAAGCCGTTGAGTAAAGAACAGTTTTATAAGTTCCGGCAAGCGGTAATCAACGAAGCCGAAACCAGGGGAGCTGTAATCCCCGATACAATAATAGCAGGTAACATACGAGAGATACCTAACTACAGAGAAGGATGGAGGGAGAACAGTTTTATAGAAGTGAAAGAAGGTGCGCTAATACTTTCATACTATAGAATCGTCCCATTCTTGCCGCTTCAAGCGGCGCTTGGGGGCACAGAAAAACGCTTTGAGGTGCCGTTTGCACCTCGCTCTAGCCTAGAAGCTAGAGTAGTCGATGGAATCAAGTTCATCGAAGCTAATAGGACGAAAATTTCTGCTGGAGAAGCCTTGCGCCGCCTAGGAGGTTTGTAAAATTGCGGCGCATTCAACTTGACAACGTGCTGCTCTCACCCCGCATCGTCGCGGCGTGGGAGCAGCAGGCAAAACGCGCCGCCCGCGCCTTCGCGGTCATGGGGATTGACCCGCGCTCTATCCCGGACGAGCAGGCGGGCGTGTTGCGTAATGGAAATTTGAAAATCTACGCCACCCGCCCTGACGTAGAGATTTCACTGGAAGCGCCGCCCTCCGAGTGGTCAGAACGGGCGGCTGAGGAGGATAAATCTCATGCTCCTTGATGAGATTTACAAAATCGCGGCAACCGCCTACCCCGACCTGTGGCGGCGGTGTTACCCGCGAGCCTACCGCGACATCGGCAACTACGGCTCGGTGAAAGCAGTCGCCGCCGCTCTCGCCACCGGCGTACTCGGCTTGCAGGGCGGCAACCAATCGGACACCCTTCGCGCCGTCGGCGTCGCGGCGCTAAAACTTTTTCAGCAGAATGTCCCGACGCTGTTCCTCGCGCCGGAATTCGCCGCCGCCGCCTCCCAAACCACGCCGCCGCCCGCGACCCGCTGGGACGACTTGCGCTTGCCATTCGAGGCGGCGCTTCTCATGTTCCCGTCCGGGTTTTTAGCGACCGCCGCCGCGCCCGTCAGCTTTCTCGGCTATGCGCGAATCCGCGCCGGTGAGCCGCTCACCATACCGGGCGGCGGCGCAACCACGCTCAACCATAATTCATTCATCACGTTCACCGCCTACACCCAGGCGGCGGACTTGCCGTTACTCTCGCGGGCGCTCAATGCCGCCGACGCGCCGTTTATCGAAACCGCCGACATCGCCGCCAACGATTACCATGTTGACGCCTTCGATCTGGCGCTAGAAGGCGACGAGGCGGCGTTTTTACACCAGGCTACGGAATTGGTCTTTCGCGTTCTGATGGCGCTACAGGCTCGCCCGGAGCATTACCGGCGCGGCAGGAAAAAAGAGGTCAACCGCAAAAGCGGCTTGGAACTGTGGACGCCCAACCTTATCGGCGCGGAGTACCGGGCGGCGCGGCAAGCCTCTGAGTCAAACGCCGCGCACACCGAACACGCCAGCCCGCGCCTGCACTGGCGGCGCGGACATTTCCGCCAACAAGCCTACGGCGTGGATTTCAGCCAGCGCCGCGCCGTCTGGATTGAGCCGATGCTAATTGGCGGGCATTCAAACGAAAGGAGACTAGATTGAAAACGCCTGAAGAGCGCAAAAAAGACAGGGAGTTAGCCGAGCAGTTCATCGGCTTTTGCCTGCGCTTGCCAACGCCGCCCGCTGAGGCGCTACTGCCTGCTGAGATACAGCCCGCCATGCACGCGGTCGCCAGCCGTCTGTTTCGCCAGACGGAAGCCGCCAAAAAAGCCGGCCGCGCCAAAAGCCCGCGCAAAACAAGGGCCGCCAAAAAAGCCATCAAGACCAGGTGGCAAAGGCGCAAAAAAGCGGACTGAGCAATATATACAGACACCGGACCTCGGGCAAGTTTGCCCAACTCAATCCGCCGCCAGTGACAGGGTATACTGGCGGTATGATAATAAGAGAACGAAAACGGGTGTACGCTTATCAGCCAACCTACACCCCTAACCTGCAACGCTTGGCGGCGCGGTTGCGAGAGCGCCCGCATACGCTGGCTGAACTCGCTGCCGGGTTCGGCGTTTCAACAGCTACGCTGCATACCTATCTGTCGAAGCTGGCGAAATTCGAGCGCGTCATTTCGCGCCGCGAGCCGGGGCAGCGAGCCGTCTACGTAATCGAGGGGATTAGCTAGTCCCCTGAAACACTAACGCCCTGCCGCGAGGCGGACACCTCAGCGAGCAGGGCTAACCGAGCGATAAGTGCGTATCGCGTGGCTGGAGGTATCCTACCACGATTCTCGCCTATTGCTCCATAATAGGAGCTACTATGACCGAAATCACCGAGACCGTTATTTTCAACGACGCCACCCGCGCTTACGCAGGCGAGAAGGGGCACACCTCGCAACTACTGCGGATTGCCCCTGATGGCTGGACTTTTGAGTTTTCGATTTACCGCCGCCGCCAACGCAACAAAAACGGCGGCTGCACCACCCGCATTTGGTTGATGCAGAGATTTTTCGAGAGCGGCTTTTGGCATCGCGGCAGAATCACCGTTGAGGCTCTAGAGCATATCCGCAGCCTGCACGACGAGCCGGAGGCACAAATCATCTTTTGCGGCGAGCTACTGACTCTCGCCAAGCAACAGACACGCGGGTTTGAGTCGCCTCTGGCAGCGTGGAAACTGACGCTCTTACGCGCCATTAAGCCGCAGGCGTGTCGTGACGCCTACAAAGCAGTCTCTCGCGCTATACGCCAGATGCCCAACGACGAGCCGGTTGAAGCGCCGGAAGCGCTGTTGCAGTACCGGGACTGGGCGCTCGCAAACCTGACGCCGGAGAGCTTGCCGCCGGCATGGGCGGATAGACTCAGAAAAGCACAGGAGCAATCAGAGTGAGCCATATTCGCACACCGCTGGCTTCTCTTTCCGAGTCGCAGATAGCAGCCTTGCCGTCGGCGACTCGCTCCCGCGCTCGACGAAGAGGTTGGGTCTGTCCGGGCTATCACCGCAAGCTCTCACAGGAGAACACTGCCGCCTATCTGCCACTGCACCCGCAAATCGTCCGCGATGCCTCCTACATGGTCGGACGGATGGCGGCGCTGGGATACCCGTTTCCATCCTATATGTCATGGGATGATTTAGCCCAAGAGTGCGTTTTTGAGTGCTGGCGGGTGTCGGGAAAAGCGGGCTTTGAGTCGCGCAACTGGCGACTCAAAGTGATGGAGTTGCGGCTGCGTAAGTTGTCCTGCCAGGTTCGCGGCGACAGAGACCGGCTATATCATCTGCCGGTCTCTGTCAAAACAATAAAAACAAGGCGGGTAAGGCAGGAGCTAACCAGCACAGCAAAAGAGAGTACAACTGTGTTGCTGCCAAGTGAGTATTAAGGTTGGCGGAAAATTGGCAAGATGGAGCGGTTGCCCGAAATGGCAGCCGCTTCGCTGTTTAGTGAATTATGTGAAGATTTGCCCGAAATGGATTGCACCGGGTAAGCGCTGTAGTTGCGAGAGTTGCCTGAAAAGCGTCCTCTATGTCCCATTTAGCAAACGATGTGAAGATTTTCAGGCACTGTGATGCTTGGCATCACAGTGCCTGACAGTCAGGATCGGAGCTCCAGCCGGTAACAAACATAAAAACCTTGACACGGAAAATAATTTCGTTTTTTTGCATTTGCCTATTAACATACGAACGCCGTTAGTATAGAATAGGGCTATCCTGAAAAGGAAATCAACGAATAGGAGAGAGAAAAATGACGGAGCATACGGCAACTATATGGAAAAGCACCGATATTAATCAGGAGTTATGGACAGCGACAGACTGGCAGCGAGCCAGAAATGCTTTCGAGGCACATGAAAACAACGCTTTGACCGAGATAAGCGAATGGGATTGCTGGGACGATTCCATCCCGGAATCTATTCGAGAGGTAATAGACTACCAGCACGTCTATTACCCGCAAACCTCCTCTGCCGGTAATGAGGTTGTCTGTATAATAGTTGGAGCGGGACTCCACTATATAGTTGAAGCCGAAGAGGGGCTGAAGGGTATTAGGCTTGAATAAGCTACAGCCCGTTCAGATGATAGTAATATGACCGCCCGCCCGGAGTCTGCCGATCTCACAAGAGCGAATATGACCGGAGGGTTAGGGCGGTCGCCAATATGGAAACCGAAAGGAGGCAGAAAAAGGAGAAGGAAATCAACGAAATCCTCGGAGCGGCCACAGCCTGATTGGCGCCGCCCTTTCCACTTCCACATCTCAGGATGTGGCTCCAGTAGTAAAGATACCCCTAGCGAGGTCGCAATAGGAATCCGGCAAGGCGCAGATTGTTTGATTCCCAGGACTCCAATAGGAAGGTCTAAAGCCGCTTGATACTCCCCTAGCTAAAGCAAGGGGATT
>Ga0187894_10002092_pt1 | contig 24361 bp, 19 predicted proteins | sample GBC1701081metaG_FD_136650 | JGI IMG/M metagenome (GOLD analysis project Ga0187894, IMG submission 136650) | White microbial mat communities from a lava cave in the Kipuka Kanohina Cave System on the Island of Hawaii, USA - GBC170108-1 metaG ... | reverse complement strand
GACTAACTGAGCAGTTGATGCGTTCCAGATGCGCGCCGTCTTATCAGAGCTTGCAGTGACGATATACTTGCCGTCTGGGCTGTAAGACGCGCTCCAGACTGAGGCCGAGTGGCCATTGAGTTCGGCGACTAACTGAGCGGTTGATGCGTTCCAAAACTTAGCTAAGTTACGTTGCTGTTCTTCCTTCTCGCGATTTTCCCAGGGAAAAATGGCCAGGAATGGCGATAAAATCAAAAAAGCTATTAGTGCTTTTACCGCCACGTACTTGAACCATGTGCGCTCGTTCATAGCTAGATGGCGTTTTATCCACTGCTTATCGAACACCGATTCGTAAATTCGATTCCGCATCTGTAACGTGACGCCTTCGCGCCGCACTATGCCAGAAAGTTTCAGATGCGATTTGATAATTGATTGCTCTTCGTCGCGCACGCGGTTGTTACCTGTACGAATCTCTTTGTAAGTCGTCAGTACGCCATAAACGTCAGGATCACGTTTGGTGAGCATGTCGCGGACGAATTGCAGATTGTTGTCCTGTTCGCTCATCGCGCCGAAGAACGTCGTGGCGACCAGGCGGTCAACATCAGCTTCAGTCCAATGCGGGCGGCGCGCGTCCGCCATCGCCAGGCAAAGCCGCTGCGTCAAATAAGGATGGCCGTTCGTCCATTTCATCGCCCATCCCAGCGTCTGTTTGGCTTCGTCGGGCGGGAGGTTCAAGCCTTCAGCAAGCGGCGTGGCCTCTTCGTCGGTAAAATCGCCCAGGTCTACACGCTGGCCAATGTTGAAAGGCGTACGTTGCGGGTCGCGGATCAGATCACCGGGCGTGGCTACGCCGATGAGCACGAACGAGAGCCGTTTGAATTCGGGCGCAGTGGCGCGGGCGTTGAAGAGATAACGAATCGCGGCGTAGAAATCGTCGGTGAAATCGAGGCTGAGCGTGGTGTCAATCTCGTCGACGAATACGACTACTGGCTCAGCGATCTCCCAGAGTAGAACCTTCTGGAAGAAATCGGTTAGACGTTGAGTGAAGCCTAGGTGCGCGCGTTGCTGCCACCACGCCACGGCGTCGGTCGAGAGCGTCAATTGCTCTTCGGTGATGGCGAGCAGGCCCAGGTACCACTGTTCAGGAGTAATCTGTGTGCCGATATGCGTCAGGTCAATAATCACCGAGCGGATGTTTTCGCTCGCGAGCTGATTCGCCGTGCGAACCATCAGGCTCGATTTGCCCATCTGGCGCGCGGTCAGGATGTAGGCGAATGTGCTCTCGCGGCAGAGTCGCAGCAGTTCTTCGTCGGCGCAGCGAATCAGGTATTCACCCCCGCTCGCCTGGACTGTGCCGCCTATGGTGTAAAAGGCTTGCTTCTGCTTCATCTCTGCTGACATTTCAGGCGCTCCCGGAAAAAGTCCGCGTAAAGCTGACAACGCGGTTCGACTTGCTGGTCCGTGCGCTTCGCCAGACCTGCGCCGCGCAGACGGAAGAAGATGTCCTCATTGTCGCAGGTGTTGCGCTGCAGTACTTCGCACATTCCGTCAATCAAATTTTCCTTCTCGTGAATGCGGAAGAGGTGGTAGCGCAGATGGTCGCCGAACGGGCCTTGATCGTCCATGGCTTTGGCGAAGAGGCTAGCGACGCCGATGCGGTTTGTAGCAACCAAGTATAGCGCACGTCGCGTCAGGTACGGGTGGCCACCCAATAGCCACATCAACCGTTGCTCTTCATCGCTCGACAGGGGCGAACCGTGGCGCTCATTGAGGTCGGCGACCTGCGACTCGGTAAAATCTTCGAGGTTGATTATCTCGCCGACGTTGAATGGAGATTGGTTCAGGTTTTCGATCAGTTGGTAAGGCTCGGTCGAAGTGAGCAGCACGAGGTCGAGTTGTTTCCAGACCGGCGTGGCGACGTTTGCGCGCGCGTTGTACCAACTTCGTAGCATACTGAAGAAGTCGGAGCGGAAGTCCGTGTCGAACAGATTCTCGACTTCGTCCATTGCCAGCGCGAGCGGTTGATTCAATTCCTTGAGCAGGTAGCGGCTGAAATAACGCGTGCAGCGTTGGCTGGCACCCAGCGGCGAATCCCAGAACTCGTCAACCCGGTTCTCCATCTCCAATTCGTCGGTTACCCAGTCACAGAAGCGGCGATAAAACCTGTCGGCGTCGGTTAGCGCGCCGCGTTCGATCAACTGGTAATCGAGGAAGACGGCGCGTTTGCCTATCTCAACTGCCTTCTCCAACGTGCGGATCAGCAGCGAGCTTTTGCCCATCTGGCGCGGGCCTTTGATCGTAATAATGCCGCCATGGCGTTGAATGGCGTTGAGTGCGACCTCGTCGGATGAGCGAATAACGTAGAAAGCCGATTGCGGATCAATCGTGCCTTCAGGCGAATCGAGTTTGGTTGGATCGAGCGACCGGGGCTGGGCCAAAGGAGTTGGCGGCGGCACTGTATCTGGCTGGCCGGATCGAGCCGAAGCCTCTCTGAGTTGCGTCTGAGAACTGGCGAAAGACTGGTCGGAGACGGCTTGGGTCAACTGGGTGATCAATCGCTGCGTGTCAGCTTCGCTCTCCCACTCTGCCCATTGAATGTGATTGAGATATTCGCTCAGTGGGTAGGGAAGCTTTTCGTCGTAAGCCAGACGGACGGGGATGACCTTCGGGTGTCCCTGCGATTGAGCCAGTTCGCGCGCCAACTGGACTTCCAATTGGACCATCTGACTCAGCACTGATTGGGCGGTAAGGAAGGTGATCAGGAAATCCGATTCGGTGATCCGCTCCCGGATCCATTTGCCCCATTCATCGCCCGGCATAATTCTCTTGTCAATGAAAACGATGTGCCGCTGCAATTCCAGCGCGTCGACGACCCGATCAACCACCGATTGGTCAGGTTCGACCTTGTGTTTGTAGCTAATGAAGATTTTCCGTTGGGTTGATGGTGAACCAACCATTGTGGCCTTTTCGTTGTGTGGCGGGCTTTCTGGCCCCGCCGACGGCTTTACTGCATTTTCTACTGAATCGTCGGGGCCTGCCGCGAGTTCGATTACAACCTGAAGTGTTGTTACGCGGCGGACGAATTATAGACAAAGCGATCCGGCTTGTAACCATTAATGTGAGGCTTTTTGCGAGAGGGATTGCTGGATGGCTGACTCCAGCGACCCCCGGAGTCGGTAATTCGGGAAATCTATTGCTCAGCCTGCAACCTGACGTAACTCAGAATCCACGCCAGATAGCCGTAGCGCGCGAAGCGCACCTTTTTGCCTATGAGATTGAACTCGGTGGTGACGGCTTTCAGTATCTCGGCGCCGGCGATCAGGTTTTTTGGTGAAAAGGCGTTGCGAACCGCTTCGATCTCTTTCTCGGCCTCTGCCCGGAGCCTGGGGTTGGAGATTTTCTTCGTCAGGTCGGGATTGAGCAGCGCCTGCAACGATTCCGGGTTGCGCGTCACTTTGTGATGAAAGTAGAGGATGTCTTCGGCGGTGATGGGAATGAAGGTGCGGCGGTCTTCGGGGTAAAACAACGTGATCATCGCCCAGACTATGTCGCCGGTCAGATAAACGTGTTGGCGATTGACCAGTCCTGGTTTACGTTCCATCTCTTTGCGCAGCGCGGTTCGGATGGAGGTCGAGCTTAACAGTTTTGCACGTTGCGTGAACGTGGCCAGATCGGCGGCTTCGCCTGTGGCCTGGTTGATTTCGTTGGTGAAGGCGTCTGTGCCTTTGGGAATTGCGACGGTGACGTAATCGTAATCGGGCGAGCCGGCGCCCATCTGGCGAATGACCTGATAGCCACCTTTGATGTTGTCGCTGCCGATGTCGAGCAACACCGACTGGCCGCGATTGTCCGCCCAGCCGGATTTGGCTCGGTAACGCTGGGGGATCGCGCCGGCGATGCTCAACTGGGCTTCGGTCTCGACATCCGGGAACGACATCGTGACGCCGGTCAGGTCTTTGACGGCTTTGATCAAATCCTCCGGGTTGCCGGCGCGCAATCCGCTGCGGCCGATGACGCCGATGCGTTCGAGCGGCACTTTGTATTCCTGACGCATCCGTGTGAGCAGCTTCTGCACGGCCAGCGCCGTCTCCTGAATGATTTCAGGCGAGAACTTGTTGTCTTTGAGCTGCGGCGCTGCGGTGTTGATGACTTCGGCGTAAATGAGTTTGACGCTGTAACCGTTTTCGTTGTCGCTGACCCGGATGGCTGTGGCCTTGATTCCTTTGGAGCCGATTTCGATCCCGCCGTAAAGTTCTTCCGGCCCGGTCTTCGATGACTGACCGTAAGTTGGCGGAGAGGGAATCAGCGATACGGCGAACAGTAAAGCCAGCGCGAATTTCAGTGGGTTGATGCGACTGTACATCGAAATTCTCCTGCGGCAACGGTGGGACAAGATGGCATCTTGTCCCACGAATTTTCTCAGCTTTTTCGCAACTGTTTCATCAGCGCGAGGACCAGGGCGATGAGCGTAAGTAAAACTATGGCGAAAAGACCGAGAACGATGGGCAAAGACCAGACAGGCTCGCTGCCAATCTCATCGCTCGCGGGCGACGAAGAGTTGAGCGACGCGTTCTGCCCCATCATTTGTGGAGGCGCGTTTGCCGCCGCTGCGAGCGACGACACGCCCCGTTTGGGCGCCGCAGCCGTCGTCGCTGCGGGCGATGGCTCCACCAACGGTGTTGTGCTGACCGATAGCGTGGCGGATGGTGTCGGCTGTGTCGTGGCCCCGGCGATGGTGGGAGGAGTCGCCGTTCCGGCGCCCGAAGCCGCCGGCGCCCCTCTGCGGCGTCTGCCTCGCCGCTCCGTTGTGGAACCTCTGGCGCGATCCTGAGCTTCGGGGAAGATGTCAACGGGGTCGAATCTGTGCATCGCTCTCTTCTTTTCGGGAGAGATCGGTTGTTGCGCGAAAGCGACGGAAGCCGCCAGGGAGAGCGCGAGAAAAACGATTAAACTGGTTTTTGTCTTAAATCCGGTTTCCATCATCGTGTGCGTCAAAGCATGCGAATAGCGGTTAGTCCAAGTAACACCAGCGCCACCAGCAACAGCGTGATCGCCACGCCGTAACTCACCAATTTGATTTTGGTCTTCAGCAGAATCGGCTCGACCACGGTCAACGCGGTTGATTCTTCGGCCTGCCTGAGCGTCACGAGCGATTGGCTCGAAGCGCCGGCCTGAGCAAGTTGATCAGAAGACGCATTGGGCGCCGCGCCCTGTTTGCGCAGGAGCTTCTTGAGCGAGGTTTCAGCCCGGCTCAGCTTTTCTTCGGTCTCGCGCAATTTCGACTCGGCGTTGTGCGCCCTGGCGTCGGCTTCGGACAGCTTGTATTCAGTCTCCGTAGCATTGACCATCGCTTCCGCTGCCGCTTTTGCCTCGGCTTCGGCCAATTTGCGTTCGGCCTTTGAGTTGGCTGCCTTCGCCGCTTTGGCCTCCACCTCGGCCAGTTTGCGCTCGGTTTCTAACGCGGCCGCCTTTGTCACCGCCGCTATCCTGGTCTCAGCTTCAGCTAATTTGCGTTCGGCTGCTTTGATGGCCGCCGCTGCTTGGTCACGCGCTTCGCCCAGCTTGCGTTCGGCTTCTTTAGCTATTTCTGCTGCCCTGGCTTCGGCTTCGGCCAGTTTGTGCTCGGCCTCCCCGATTGCTGCGGCTGCGGCTGTCGTCGATCTGGCCTCAGCTTCAGCCAGCCTGCGTTTTGATTCCGCCGCCATTGTCGTTGCCCTGGCCTCGGCTTCAGCCAATTTGCGTTCGGTCTCTGCGATTGCGTTTGCGACTGCGGCGGCCACTTTTGCTTCGGCTTCGCTGCGGGCTTGTTCGGCTTCGATCCGGGCCAGCCGTTCGGCTTCGATCCCCGTGGTGAGTTGTTGAGTAAGCTCAATGGTCTCCAGTCGAGCCTGTTCGGCGCTCGTCTTGGCGATGGACTCTTCCCTGGCTTTGATGGCGGCCTCAGCTTTGACGATGTCGGCCTCGAATTTCGCCCAGTCCGCTTCCAGATCGCGCTTGAAGTCTTCTTCGATTGAATGGGCCTTTTGCTCAGCCACCGCCCTCAATTCGACCTCATGCTGCAAGCTGGCTTCGAGCGCCTTGCATTTTTCTTCGTACTCTCTGGTCAGCGCGTCGGCTTCGCGGATGAGCGATTCCGCTTCGCGCAAGGCTTCATCCGCCCTCATTGCGCGCTCTTCCGCAGTGCGGACGCGGGAGTCGGCCATGGCTATTTTTCTTTCGGCGTCTTCGAGCGCGTAGGACGTTGATAGAGCTTCGGCTTTGGCCTGGGCCAGCTTCTTTTCCACCAATGCTCGCGCGTCGGCTTCCTGCTTGACCTTGGCCTCGGCTTCGGCGCGAGCCATCTCGGCTTCCAACCGCGACAGGTCACCGGTCTGCGCTTCCATCAGCCGCCGGCTGTATTCTTCTTCGATCTCTTTGACGCGCTGTTCGGCCAGCAGGCGCAGCGCCGATTCCTGTTTGAGTTTGATCTCTGATTGTCTGAATTTCTCTTCGGCTTCGCGGGCGCGTGTTTCGGCCTCGCGGGCTTTGGCGATGATCTCCGCGCGCAGACGTTCCGATTCTCCCGACGTGGATTCGACCTGGCCGCCGTCACGAACTTCACTGAATGATTGAGGAGATTCGTATTCAGTGGGACGCCAATCTCTTTCCGTGGATTGCGAATTCGCCGGCGCGTTTGTTTTCAGTTCCGCTTCATCGTCCTGTCCGTGATCAACCGCATTGAACGTATTGGCCCCTGATGTTCCCGACTTGATTTTCGTCAGGAGCGCCTCAGTTCGCGTTTTAAGTTCCATCTTCGTGCGCTCGCGCTGTTCGAGAATGCTGGTTTCGGATTCGTGATTCTCAACCGCGTAACCGTTGCGCATCTTTTCGTAGGGAGCGTCTCCTGCCGACTCCTCTTCGCCGCTGCGGCGGTCGAGCGGGAACACATTGTCGTATTTCCTGGCGAACACCTCGTTTTTCTGTCCGTCGCTTTTCTGTTCGTCGAAGAGACGTAAGGTGGGAAGGTTGGGGTAGTTGGTCTCGATTTTGTCTGCCTTGTCACTGGGCATGATTTCTATTCCTCTTTTACGGAGATGGCGGCTGGCATTCTTTGATCGCTCGCTCTCTCCGGTGTGTGCGTAAGCCTGATCTTTAGTCCGAATCAGGCAATGAATCGTTGACGGCGTTCAGGCGCCGGTTCAGCAGCCGTCGCCTCGCGTTGGACACGCGCGAGACACTGACGCTGACGAGCCAGCGGCTGTGGCGGGACAAAACGAACAGACCTCAGGTCTGTCTGAACAGCAATGAATCACACAATCAACGTATTATGTGAGGATCACCGACGGGGACGGCGCGCGGGGGCTGGGGGAGAGTACTGAAATGATCTTTACCGATTGCTTCGTTGGCAGGGCAGTTGGTGGAAATTTGTCCAACGACGCTAAGCGACGCTTATTGATGATAGTCACTGAAGACTATTGATCAGGATGCCACATTAAACACGTAAATTATGACCGGAGTCAATATTCAATTTTCGCGCCGCTGCCGAAAATTTTCGCCAGCGAGATTGATCCGGTATCGCGCGCGTGAGAAAGCGGTTGCCTGCGGAGACTGCCGCTTGCTCACGCGCGTGGTACTGTGCCGGTGTCATCCTTTAAGCCGTCTGATGGTGTTGCGAATGAATCCATGTTTTGGCGTCTCGAAAGGCTCGCCTTCTTCTTCGACTTCCAGCGCGGCTTTGGCTTCGGCCTCGATTGAGGTGAAGAACTCTCTGACCATCATCTTCGCGGCGGATTGGGTCATTCGCTGGCCTACACTGGCGATCGTTCCGCCGACGCTGACCTCGCCGGAATAATTGATCACAGTCTCTTCGCCCTGCTCGGCCAGATCGAGTGATCCCTCGCCTTTGACGAAACCCGCGGAGCCTTTGCCATCAACGATCATCTTGTAATGTTCCGGCTCGCGTATTTCGTCGAGCCTGATCGAGCCGGTGAAGACGCCCTTGATCGAACCGACCCCGGCCTTCAAAACCATTTTGTACAATCCGTCCTCGCCGGCTTCGAGCGACTGGCATCCGGGCACACAGCGTTTCAGGACTTCGGGATCGGTCATCAATTGAAACAGCAGCGCGCGTGGCGCTTTGGTTGTTTGCGTTCCTTCAAGTTTCATCCGGCTTCCTTAAGGGCAATAGCGCGTCATTCAGGCTGCAGTCGAACGTAGCTCAGGATGCGGGCCAGATAGCTGTAGCGGGCGTAGAGCATCGTTCTGTCCGCCAGCTTCAACTCGGTGGCCAAGGCTTTCAGCAGTTCAGCCCCGGCGACCAGCGATTTCGCCGTGTGGACGGCCTTGACGGCCTCGCGAACCCTCCTGGCTTCGTTCCGAACGTTCAGATCGGTGATCTTCGACAGATCGGGATTGAGCAGCGCATCGGGATCGGTGAGCGCGCGACGGTAAAAAGTATCAATGTCATCCATCGTGATCGGGACATAAGATCGTTGATCTTCGGGATGCAGCAGACAAGCCAAAGCCCAGACGATGCTGCCCGTCAGATAAACTTTCCGGCGAGTCATCAGCCCCGGCTTCTTCGCCGCTTCCATTCGGGCGAGGACTCTGTATGAGCCGGAGATGAGGCTCGCGCGGTTGGCGTATGTCTGAAGGTCGGCGTTGGGGCCGATGGTGTTGGCGACTTCGACAGCCAGCGATGTTGAGCCTTTCGGGATGTCCCAGGTCACGTAATCGTATTCGGTTCCGCCGCGCTGCGTCTGGATCAATTGCTGGTAACCACCCCTGATGTTGCTGTTGCTGATGTCGAACAGCATCGAGATGCTCCGGTTGTCGTACCACTTGCCGCCGGATTTGTATCGGCGAGGAACAGTTCCGGCGATGCCCAACTGAATCTCGCTTTCGGTGTCGAGGAACGCGACCTCCTTGCCCAACCTATCGCGAATTTCTCTGGCCAATTCGTCGCGGTTCTGAACAGTGAGGTCGGACAGACCGACCACGTAAATCTGTTCTGGCAAGATACGATAATCTCGTTGCAGCTTTTCCGACATTGTCTTGACCGATTGAGCGACCTCGCGAATGTACTCAGGAGGAAATTTCGCTTCTCTGGGAAAAGCTGCGGAGGGAATCAACTGATCGTAGTAAAGAACCTTGATGTTGTCTCCTTCACTGCCGTTCGAGATGCGTAACCCAATGGCGCGAACCACTCTGGGAGTAATCTCGATCCCACCGTGCAACTCGGTCAGATTGACATTGGGGGTGGCATTGGGCGCATTGGAAATTTGGCCGCGGGCGTCGCCGCCGCCTACGATGATCAAGAGACTCAGCCAAAACAACCAGTTAAAGATCGTTTGTATTCCGGCGGAAAGCGGACGCCGGGAGAAATCTGGAGGTCGGGACAGCATATAGCACACTCCTCGGGGTTGAAGGTCAGCGCTTCCGATGATTCAAGAACTTCAAAGACGCTCAGCCGCTATTGCCTTCGCGGATTCTTTCTCTGAGCTTGATGAGCACATAGATCAGGGCAACGAACACAATCAAAGCCAGACCCGACAGAACAGGCGCCGTCCAATCGGAAGCAGGTCGAGCGGTGGAAGTTTGCAGGGCCGGAGTTGATTGTTGAACCGGATTTCTCAGCGACGCCGCAGCCGCAGTCGGACTCGGGCTGGCCGGAATCGCCGGAGCGAGAATCGTAGACGGGGTCGCAACAGGAGTCGCAGATTGCCTGGGGCGAGGAGAATATTTCGGAGCAGACGATGTCCGAGCCGGTTGCGTAGTTCTGGCGCCTTGCCGGCGGTTATCCTCTGGTTCATCTCCTCCGGGGAAAGCATCTTCAGGACCCAATTTGGACAACGACTTCTTCTTTTCAGGCGGCAGCCCTTGCTGGTTCTGTCCCTGATTGCGAGGTTGATTGCTTTGAGCAAATGCGGTCTGCGCCGCCGGCGCCTGTTGGGCAAGGGCAAACAGGAATGCGGCGGCCAGAACGTAAACGGCTAACGCTGGGAACGACAATCTGATTTTCATAACTACATTGATGGAAATGAGCGGCAACGATGGGGGGCAACTTTTTCGATCTGTGGTCGAATTATTACAGCGAACGAATCAGTGAATAGATGATTAAAACCAGGGCAAAGAATAGCGCAACGGCTATTCCCGCATAAAGGGCAATTGCGACTTTATCCCGTTTGGCGACCGCCTCGGCCCGCGGGTTCGGGAAGTTATTGGTGAGGCGTTCGGCTATCTCCCGCGCCTGCATCTCGGCGATGACGCGCATTTCAGCCTCTCTTCGAGCTTCAGCTTCGGCCTGCCGGCGGCGATTTTCGATTTCATACGCTCTCTCTTCAGCTTCGCGCGCTCTGGCTTCGGCTTCGGCTTTCCTTAGTTCGGCTTCTTGTCTTTCAAACGCGGCGGTGCGGGCGAACTGTTCGGCTTCCACTCTCGCTCTGGCTTCGGCCTCCGCTCTGGCTTTTGCCGCTTCGGTCTCCTGTTTCGCCAGCGCGGGATCAATAGTGAGCGTCAAATCGCGGGTTACTTTCTTTTCTATTTCCTGAGCTTTGTGTTCCGCCTGCACCCGCAATTGTATCTCTTTGCGCGCGGCTTCTTCGGCAAAACGGCTGCGTTCTTCGGCGTCGCGCGCGCGCGCTTCGGCGTCGGCCAGCGCCGCGTCGAGTTTCGCCGTGGCGGCGCCTGCGCCGTCAACAACTACCTCTTCGGTTTTGACCTTGCAAAAAGGGCAGACAGAGCGGGCCGTCGCCAGATTTATTTGCAGCGCCTGGCAGTAATGCGTCTTCGGAGTCGAGCTGGGAAAACGATGGCAGCCAGGACAGGCAGGCTGCGGCATTCCCCAGGACAATACCGCGTGATGCTTACGCAAAGTCTGGTCGTCGAAATCCAGCATCGTGATGGCGCAATGATCGCAGGCGTAAAGCCTCGGATTCAGCGAACTGAGGCAGAACGGACATTGTCTGACCGAAACATCGGCGCGCCCGATTTCCCAGGCGAAGAAAGTCTGGCAGTTGCAGCAGTAGATCCACGAGCCGGAATACGGAAAATTGTCCGACAGGAGATGCTCTTCCGACCCTTCTTTGCACACGACAGTGCGGCTCGTGCGCGACATTGGGAAGTCGGCGCGATGGGTGAGACAGTGAATTTTGACGATGTCTGCCAGCATTGTTCTCAGGCTCTCGCCGCCGCCGTTTGCACTGCACGCCGCGCGTAAACGCGGGCCAGGTGGCGGCGGTAATCGCCCGACGCGTGGATGTCTTCCATGGCGTCGGCGGCTTCAGCATCAGCTTTTTCAGCGGCGGCGTTGACCGCAGCGTCGTCAATCGCCTGGCCACGCAGGGCGGCTTCGACCGAAGTCGCTCTGAAAGCTTTCGGCGCCAGGCCGGTGACGCCGATGCTGATGTCCTCACACTGGCCGTTGTTGATCTTGAGTTGCGCTGCGACGCCCACGACGGCGAAGCCCGAAGCCGATTGCGGGACTTTCAAATAGACCGCCGCCTTCGGTTGCGCCGGTTTGGGGACGCGGACTTCAGTGACGATCTCATCAGGTTGGACGGCGCTGGTCATCATATCAACGAAGAAATCAGCGGCTTTGATTATGCGCTCGCCACGGCTGCTTCGCGCGACGACCTCGGCGTTGAGCGCAAGGATCGCCGCCGGCCAGTCAGCCGCTGGGTCAGCGTGCGTCAGGCTGCCGCCGATGGTGCCGCGATTGCGAACCTGTTGATCGCCGATCTGCGCGGCGGTCTCGCAAAGCAGCGGGCAATGTTGTTGCAACTCGGCGGACGCAGCGATCTCGGCATGGGTGGCGTTTGCGCCGATGCGGATCGTGGCGCCGGCAACCTTGATCGCTTTCAACTCCTTGATGCGCCCGATGTCAACGATCACCGCGGGCGCGGCCAGGCGTAGTTTCAACACCGGGATCAGGCTCTGGCCGCCGGAGAGGATCTTGCAATCATCGCCGTGCTTGTCCAGCAACTTCAGAGCTTCTGCGATGGTCTTCGGCGCGAAGTATTCGAAATTATTCGGGATCATCTCTTCCTCACTTGTTATTCATCTCCGAAGGCGCTGGCTTCGGGGAAGTCTTTTCAACTATCAACTGTCAACTACCTACTATCAACTGTTTTTAGAAGCCAGAGTCAATTTGGAAAGACAGTTGATAGTTCATAGTTGAAAGTGGATAGTTGCGTGACTGTATCAATTTAAGCTTTGATCAATCGCCACAATTTTTCGGGCCGCAACGGCAGATCAACGTGCTTCACACCCAACGGCGCCAGCGCGTCAATCACCGCGTTAGCCACGGCAGGCGTTGATCCGATGGTGCCGGCTTCGCCCACGCCTTTCGCGCCGAGCGGATTGACGTTGGTCTCGGTCACAGTGTGATCCAACTCGAAGCTCGGCAATTGGTGCGCCTTCGGGAAGGCGTAATCCATCAGTTCGCCCGTCAGCAACTGGCCGTTCTCGTCGTAGACGGCTTCTTCGTAGAGCGCCTGCGCCATGCCCTGGGCGATGCCGCCGTGAACCTGACCGGCCACGAGCAACGGGTTGATCTGTTTGCCACAATCGTCCACTGCGACGTAGCGTAGGATCTTCACGTCCCCTGTGTCTTTATCCACCTCGGCCACGCAGATGTGCGTGCCGAAGGGGAAGGTGCAGTTCTTCGGCTCGAAGAAGTAACTTGCCACCAGCCCCGGCTCGAAGTCGGGCGGGATGTTGTGAGCCTGATGCGCATGGAAGGCGACTTCCTGAAACGTCATTGACTTGTCGTCCGGCGCTCCGACGAATTTGCCATTCTCGAAAGTCAGGCTGTTTTCGTCGGTCTGGAGCATGTGCGCGGCCAGTTGCTTCGCCTTCGCGGCGATCTTGCCGGTCGCCACCGCCACCGCCGTGCCGCCAATCGCCAATCCGCGCGAGCCGAACGTGCCGATGCCGTACTGCACGCGATCTGTGTCGCCGTGAACGACCAGCACATCGTTCATATCAATGCCGAGCAGATCACCGACGATCTGCGCGAAGGCTGTCTCTTCGCCCTGACCATGCGGTGAAACGCCGGTCAGCACTGTCACCTTGCCGGACGGCTCGACGCGTACGGTCGCGCTGTCCCAGCCTCCACACGGCAGCATCACCGACGGACCGACGGCGCAGATTTCCACGTAGGTCGAAACGCCGATGCCCACGAGCTTGCCCTGCGCGCGCGCCGCGGCCTGCTCCTCGCGCAGCTTTTTGTAGTCCACGATTTCCAGCGCCTTATTGAGCGCCTTCTCGTAATCGCCGCTGTCGTAAACCAGCCCGGCGGCGGTGGCGAAGGGAAATTCGTCGGGCTTCGGAAAATTCTTCCGCCGCAACTCGACCGGATCCATCCCCAATTCTTCCGCCACGCGATTCAGCACACGCTCGATCAGGTAAGTCGCTTCGGGCCGGCCCGCGCCGCGATAGGCGTCCGTCGCCATCTTGTTCGTGTAAACCTGCGTGCAGTTGAGCTGAATGGCCGGAATCTTGTAGCAGCCGGAGAGCATCAACCCGGTGAGCGTCGGAATCGCAGGCGTCAGAAGCTGGAGGTACGCGCCGAGGTCGTAGATTACGTTGTAGCGCAGTCCCAAAAGCGTGCCGTCGTTTTTGACGGCGACTTCGACCGTGCCGGTCTGCCCGCGACCGTGAATCGTCGCCATCATATTTTCGCGCCGCGTCTCGATCCATTTGACCGAGCGGCCAAGCTGCATCGTGATCCAACCGAGCAACGCTTCTTCGGCGTAGACGTTGAGTTTGCTGCCGAAACCGCCGCCCACTTCGGGCGCGACGACTCGCAGGCGGTTTTCCGGCACGTTGAGCATTGCAGCCAACGTCGTGCGCAGCAGGTGTGGAATCTGCGTCGAAGACCAAACGTTCAATTGCTGCTCGCCGGGGAAATATTGCGCCAACACGCCGCGCGGTTCCATCGCCGTCGGGATCAGCCGCTGGTGGACTAGCTTCAGCGAGACGACCTTGTCGGCTTGCGCGAAAGCGGCGTCAATGTCGCCCGATCCGGCTTGATAAAGCCACGCGACGTTCGTGCCGAGTTCTTCGTGAATGACGGGCGAGTCAGGCCGCGCGGCGGCTTCGATGTCCGTGACCACGTCGAGCGGGTCGTAATCAACTTCGATCAAATCAACCGCGTCTCGCGCCTGGTACTTGTTCGCGGCAACGACAGCAGCGACGGGTTGTCCGACATAAGCGACTTTGCCCAGCGCCAGCGCCGGGTAATCGGGCTTCTTCATGTCCGGCGCGGCGGCGGCGCACGGAATCAGACCTACCTTGCCTGCTATGTCCGCGCCAGTGTATACGGCCACCACGCCCGGCGCGCTCTTCGCCGCGTCAACATTGATCGAAGTGATGAGGGCGTGAGCGTGGGGGCTGCGCAGAAACGCGACGTGCAGCGTGTCGGCGAGTTTGATGTCGTCCACGTAATGCCCGATTCCTTGAATCAGGCGTGGATCTTCGGTGCGTTTGACTTTCTGTCCGATGTATTTCGCCAGGAATGACATTGCTCTCTCCTCCGGAAGGTGGGACAAGATGCCATCTTGTCCCACGATTGTTTAATCGGCCCTGGCGGCGGAAGCCGCCATTTTGTTAGCCGCGTATTTCACGGAATCAACGATGTGTTGATAGCCAGTGCAGCGGCAGAGATTGCCTTCCAGCCCGTGACGGATTTGCTCCTCGGTGGGATTCGGATTCTCCTTGAGCAAGCCGCACGCGGACATAATCATTCCGGGCGTGCAATAGCCGCATTGCAGGCCGTGACATTCCCAGAACCCTTCCTGCACGGGGTGTAGTTGACCGTTGGCCGCCAGACCTTCGATGGTTGTGATTTCCGCGCCACTGGCTTGAACAGCCAGAACGGCGCAGGATTTGACCGCTTTGCCATCCATCATCACGGTGCAGGCGCCGCAGATGGAAGTTTCGCAGCCGATGTGCGTGCCCGTCAGTCCCGCCAGATCGCGCAGGTAATGAACCAGCAGCAGACGAGGCTCCACATCGGCTTCTTGTTTTTGGCCGTTGATGGAAAGAGAGATTTTCACGCGCTTCCTCCTCAGCTTTCAGCCCCGTTGGGCTGGGGTTTGGAGCGAGAGCGGGACGCCGCCGGGATGCCCGAGTTGTCCACGGAGGACTGCCCGTCAGTCGCGTTTACTTGATTGATCGTTGAACTCTTGATTGAGACCGCAGATGGTCAAAGATGACTAACCACTTACAAAACGGCGGCAATGTTACACTCAGGGCTGAGGTAATTCAATGAGCGGATGAACTTTATCGTTTCAATAAAAAAGGGCAAGACCGCGAACGGCCTTGCCCGAAGATATTTCAATGAAAGGAGAACCTAGTTTTTGATTGGCTTCGATGACGATTCGCCCTCTTTGGGTTTCGATGACGATTCACCTGACTTTGATGGCGATGGCGATTCACCCTCTTTGCGTCGCAGCGTGGGTTTCTCCGCCGGAGCTTTCTGCTCCTGATCGCCGCCGGCATTGGTATCCGTACCTTCGGGCGCGCCCGGTTGACGGCGTTTGAGCGTCGGGCGTTTGCTGTCGGCTTCAGTCGCGCCAACGCCGCCACGTCCGCTGGTGGATCGGGCGTTGGTTATTGAGATCAAACGATTTTTGACAGTCTGGAATTCCGAAGTGTTGATTGTGTATTCGCCACGTTCCGGGAAGCGCGCGATCAACAAGTTCACTTTGTCAATGCGGTCACCGACCATCGGATGTGTGCTGAAGATGCGCGACATGGTTCCGGGCTTCTTCTTCTCCTGAGCTTGCAGCTTCTCGAAGAACGTGGCCATCGCGTGTGGATCATATCCGCTGGCCCACAGATACTGCACGCCCAGCGTATCGGCTTCGTATTCGGCGCCGCGTGAGAATTTGAAGAAGGCGGCTGGAATTGCGACTCCAAGGCCCTGCTGCAAGACGTAGCCGCCCAGCCCGCCGAGAAATATGTAAGACGCCAGCGCGCCGATGTTCGCAATCTGTCCCTTCGATTGTTGCTCGACGCCATGTCGCGCGGCGACGTGGGCGATTTCGTGAGCCATCGGCCCTGCCATTTCCGCTTCGTTGTCCGCCGCCAGGATCAACCCTTTGTTGACGTAAAAGAATCCACCGGGCAGGGCGAAGGCGTTGATCTCGTCGGCGTCAATCACTTTGATCGTGAAGGGCACTTTGGCGTCGGAATGAAGCACCAGATTCTGGCCGACTTTGTTGACAAACTCGACGATGATCGGGTCTTCGACCAGTTTCATCGAACGGTCAACCTCTTGCGCGTAGGTGCGGCCGAGCGCGACCTCTTTGTCGTAGGAGTAAAAATTGACTTGAAGTCGGTTGATATTGCGCTTGCCGATCAGTTCCGGGTTTTCGTTGTCGGCAAGCGGCTCTTTCTTCTGTGCGGGATTGGATGAGGTGTTGTTCGATTTCTGTGGGTTGTTTTGCCCGAAGGCCGGTGCAGCGAGTAGCGCCAGGCTCAGTACGAGCCACAAATGGCGCTCAAGGGATGGTCTACTCATTGTCGAATCTCCTTACCGTAAAGCTTAGTCGAAGCTTCATTGCCAAAGACTGGCGGTTTCGGAGCCTGATGCGATAGCTCCAGCAGTTCTATCAATCAACGTGCGCGATGCACTCAATGATAGCGGTATTCGATGATCCAATGCCATTTCTTTAAGGATGAATGAAAGATGAAATAATTGGCATCGCATATTCAGCCCGTTGTTCTTCTCTTTGTCAATTCCAGCGTCCAGTTGATTGTGTGTTTCCTACAATCAACCGATCATCAGACGAAACCACAAATCAGTGTTTGGAGTGAGCGCATTATACTCAGAGAGATAAAAACATGCTCCTAGTTTCTAATTAATCTTCTCTTACAGCTTGCCGTTTCAACCAGTTCAAATGAGTTTGTTTTAGTTTGTATTTAGCCGACATCATGATTGACTTAGCGGTGGCGAGTTTCGATCTGTGGCGCCGAGTTGGCGTCTTACTCGCACACCACGCCCGCGGTCTTCGCCGAGCAGGGAAGTCACGCCGCTTGATCGGCGGCAAGAGTTCGGCTCGCAACGCGCGGAATAGCTACCCGCGCGGCGGCGCATTCCTGAGCGCCGTGCGAGCCGGTCCCCAATCAGGAAGAAGGGCGACAGGGAGCCTATGAGCAAAAACGATGATGCCGTAGATATCGCGGAGAAGTACCGACAAGCCTTTTCGATTGAGAACCTCGATAAGCTTAAGGCTTCGAGCGAAGCGCATTCGAGCACGCGAGTTGAGATCGTCTACGAACAGTTTCTGGCGGATCGCAACAAGTTCGGGGAGACAGGGCGCTATTTTCATCAAGTGATTATTTGCAACGGCGACGTTGTTGAGTGGCTTGACGGTCCGGCTGATGACTCCTATCCAGATGTTTTTACGGAAGCGGACGCTGAGCGCGTCAACTCCCACGTCGAACGCTACCTGATTGAGGATTTAACTGATGCGGCCACCAGCGTCACTATCGAAGCGTATGCCGTTGCGACCGATCTGATTGAAGCATTGGTCCCTCTGCATGGCCTCCAGGCCGCAACACAAGCGATGGAGCGGGCGGGCGCCAATAAGGAAGAGATCGAAGAATTCAGGGCAGCCTTCGAAGGCAAAGAGGTGATAGACGTTGTGAATGTGGGTGCTTGTAGCAAACGCGGCGGACCGCGTAGAACACGCAGCGCGTTGAAGACACCAATAGAGCTAACAGAGTTCGTGACTCTGGTGGACGCTGTGCATGGTTTCTGGGCAGAGGCAAAAGGGTGGTTCGCGATCAAGACATATGCTGCTGATTGTGTGCGGACGTTGAAAGCTTCAGATATTTTTCAAAACCTGGACGTGAGATTGCGACCCGACGAAAGCCTGCTGCGACGCCTTTACCAAGCGCAGTCTACTTCATCGCCAGCATTATCCCCGCTGGGATTGGCTGTCACTCACGCGGCTCAGATTATGGGGATCGCTCTCCATGTCTCGACGTTGACAACGCGCTATTACGAAGGCAAGAACATCTTATCGGATCAAGATTCCGTTTGATCCGATAAGACAAAAAGCCATCTTCTTATCGAATCTAAAAAAACATTGATCCTGCAGGATGGCGTTTGGCCTACTGAAGTTAGGCGCGGAGCAATCCGCGAAAAAAAATTTCCGTTCAAATTTATCAAGATCGGGAAATTAATTCGAATCAATGCCGCAGACATCGGGTTGATTGAGCAGCCTGAGCGGCAAGAAGCTGAGCCACAAATCGAAGCGGCGGCGGCATAGAAACCGGCGATCACGTGAGCGGCGACGACCAAATCACACGCTCACGAGATCGCACCGATCAACCCGCGAGAGGCGGGCTGCGCTGATTGTAGCCCAGCCCATCGCGCTAACAAATTGATCCGCGCGTGGCGGCGAAACTACGCGCGGATCAATTAAGGGTAAAAAATCGTGGGCAATATAACCCAAATTGCTGCAAAGCCAAAATCCAAAAACACTAAACAACCAATCCCGCCGCAGACGCGGCAAACAGAGGCCGGTCACACTGTGATCGACGTTTTGATTGCGCGCGCTGGCGTGCTGTGTGTGCTCGGTAGAGATTTTGCGCAAACGATTGAGACGGCGCGCAAACTCGCGGCACTGGCGGAGGGGAGGGCCTGCGTGTGACCACAAACGATCTCCTCTCTGGCGTCCTCCGTCTGCGCAGCGCAGGCCTCGCGACGATTCCGATAAAAACAGACGGATCGAAGGCCCCTTCGCTTTCTTCCTGGAAACAATTCGAAAAACGATTGCCGACCGAGGCCGAACTTCAAAAATGGTTCGGTAACGGCAAACGATCCGGCCTGGCGCTGATCGGGGGGAAGGTCAGCGGCAATCTTGAAATTCTGGACTTCGACGCGCCCGAACTGATCGCCGAATGGCGCGAGCTGGTCGAAGAGGCCGCGCCGGGCCTGCTCGAACAATTACCGCAGGTCGAGACTCCATCCGGCGGGGGTCACGTCCTCTACCGTTGCGCTGAGATAGCGGGAAACACAAAGCTGGCGCAGCGCGAGGTTGAAGTGCCGGAAGGTACTAGAGGCGCTCGCCCGCGTGAGGGCCGATGGTTCAAGGTCGAAACGACAATCGAGACTCGCGGAGAAGGCGGATATGTCATCACCGCCGGAAGTCCGGCGGCCTGCCATCCATCCAACAAGCCTTACAAGCTGATCAACGGGGATCTGAAGGCCATCCCTGAGATCGCACAACGAGAGCGCGCTCTCTTGCTGGCCTGCGCGCGCTCCTTCAATCGTTTTGTGAAAGCGAGCAAGCCCGCGCATAGCGATCAATCTCCATCGTCCGGGGTAAGACCCGGCGACGATTTCAACCAGCGGGGAGCTGTCCGCCCGCTGCTCGAGGAATACGGATGGAAATATTTGCGGCAGGGACCTTGCGGCGAACTATGGCAGCGCCCCGGCGGCGAGCACACCAGCGCAACGCTATTTGAAGACGAATCGCTCTATGTCTTCAGCTCAAACGCCTATCCGTTCGAGCATGAACGCCGGTATGATCGCTTTTCGATTTACACGATCCTTCAACACGGCGGCGATTGGAGGGCCGCCGCGAAGGCGCTGGCTGCCGAAGGGTACGGCAAGGAAGAGCAGGCCGATCCGGCGTCTGATCCAACGTCGCACGGTCCAGCCCCTGTGGTTGCTCATTACCATGTGCTGGACTCAATTCTTGCGAAGGTTACAAAACTCAACTTCCCGGCGCTGTTTCAGGGGATTGATTCCGTTAAGCAAAAACATTTCCTGGTCGCATCAATTGAGGAGCTTTTGAAGCTGGTCAAGGCTCAGAACTACCAGCTTGCGCGAAAGAACGACTTTGTTTTTGCATTTAACGGCGAGTACTGGAAGGAGATCGACAGGGAGGCGCTGAAAGATTTCCTGATGGCGGTCGCTCAAAAGCAGGGGATTCAGCCGTTTGAGGCGAAGCATTACGAATTCAGAGATAAACTCTACAAACAGTTTCTTGCGCTCGCCGGATTCCGCGCGCCGGAACCTTCCGGCGACAAGGTTTTGATCAACCTGCTTAACGGGACGTTTGAGATTGGCGTCGAGAGTCAGGCCATCAGGGACTTTTGCGCGAACGATTTTCTCACTCATCAGCTTCAATTCAGATACGACAAGGACGCGACAGCGCCGAAGTTTCAAGCCTACCTGGATAGAGTTCTGCCAGAAAAAGAACTGCAAGAGATCATTGCCGAGTACTTCGGTTACGTCTTTACCAAAAACCTGAAACTGGAAAAAGCGCTACTCCTGTACGGCAGCGGCGCAAACGGGAAGAGCGTGCTCTTCGACGTGCAAAACGCATTGCTTGGGCGGGAGACCACTGCGAACTACTCATTGTCCGACTTGATGGAAGAGCACAACCGTGCCCAGATCGCGCACAAGCTGCTCAACTATGGCAGCGAGATAAACGCCTCGATCACCAAAGACATTTTCAAGGCGCTGGTCAGCGGCGAGCCGATCATGGCGAGGCTCAAGTATGGGAATTCATTTCTGATGGAGCGTTACGCCAAACTTTGTTTCAACTGCAACGAACTGCCGAAGGACGTTGAGCAGTCCGAGGCGTACTTCCGCCGCTTTCTCATCATCCCGTTCCGAGTCACTCTGCCGGAAAGCGAATGGGACGTAGAGCTGGCGCAAAAGATCATCAAGGAAGAATTGGCCGGCGTATTCAACTGGGTTCTGGACGGCTTGAAGCGCTTGCTGAAGCAGAAGAAGTTTACGGAATCCCGGATCGTCAGGGAAATGATCGCCACCTACAAGCTCGAATCGGATTCGGTCGCCTGCTTCCTGCGCGACGAGAATTGGGAAGCCGATCCCCTGCACCCTGAGCACACCACGACTCTCAAAAAACTGCATTTGTCGTATCAGTCTTATTGCCGAGAAGCAGGCCACAAGCCGCTGGGGCGCAACAATTTCAAGAAGCGACTCGCGGCCAACAAGATCGTTGAAGCAACCAAGGCGGGGCGCAACCAAGAGTTCTACATTAACCACATGGGAGCGCAGGCGTGAAAAAAAATGTTTTTCTAAACCTCAGAAACCTCAGAAAGTTCAGCAGAACCGCAAGCTGCCTGATCTTTCTGAACTTTCTGAGCTTTTAAAAAACATTTTTTCTGCGGATGGATCAATTAACCGGCCTTTGCGGAAGAGGCGAGTGATTGGGTGAACTGATCGAAGAGATTACCCACGACTTGATTGAAGCCCGTCGGCTCGTCGCCGACCTGGAAGCGATCTTCGACCAATTGAAAATCCAGGATCACCGCTTCGTCACAAGTTGGCGGCTTTATCTGGCCCGGACCGGCGACGAAGCCAGGATCGGCAAATACCGGCTGCATCATCTGCGCCGAACCTGGTCGGAGCATTTTGGGGAAGAGGGAAGGGTAGGCGCGGACGTGGGTTTGATCGCCGGCGCCGATTGACCGTTTCGCCGGAGACAAGGAACAAGCTATGAGTTCATTCAACAAAATCACCATCGTCGGCTACCTGGGGCGCGATCCCGAATTGCGTTACACGCCGGACGGTACGGCGGTCTGTAACTTCACGATCGCGACGACCGAAAAACGCAAAGACATTGCGGGCGCTGAGCGCGAAACGACGACTTGGTTCAGGGTGACGGCATGGCGTCGAACGGCTGAGATTGCCCATGAATACCTGGCCAAAGGCCAGCGGGTTTACGTCGAGGGCCGGTTGCGTTTGGAGACCTACACTGACCGCGAAGGCGCGCAAAGATTCTCGGTCGAAGTGACCGCGACGGAGATTCACTTCCTGGAATCGAGGCAGACCGGCGGCGATCAGTCCGGCGAAGCCGAACCGAGAACGCGCAAGGGCGCAACGACCGACGACCAGGCGGCGGAATATCCGGGTGACTCCGACATCCCATTTTGAGCGCAAGGACGGGCTTCTAAAACGAAAATGGCAAGAGTGAATAAGAAACAAACTGCGTCGTGGCCTGTGGCGCTCAAGCTTATGCGCCAGATGGTGAGAGACAACGCTGAGTTTATTGTTCAGCGATCACTCGAACGCGCTTTGGAAGGCGACCTTATCGCGCTGGCCCTCATCGTTTCAAACGTGGGATCCGGCTATCGCACGCGCCGAAGTCAGGGTGTCAGGCGAGAGTTTATTCGCCGGTTCGATTGCATCTGTCATCATTGCGGACGAAGGGGAACCTTACAGCGCGGGCCCGATGGCTTGCACTGGCATTTGGATCACTTCATCCCTCTGAGTCAGAACGGCAGTGATGAGGACGCGAACCTGGTCTTGTCCTGTGCGACTTGTAACCAAGCCAAAGGGAGCAGTCTCCAATATGGCGGCAAAGAAGAAAAAACAGACGGTAAACAGACGGCGGAACGGCCAATTTGCGCGCGGAAACAAGGCCGGCAAACAATTCCAGCCGGGCGAATCCGGCAATCCGGCAGGCCGGCCGAAGCTTACGAAACTGACCGAGGCTTTGACCGCGAAGATAGCGGAGATTGCGCCTGGCGCGAATGAGGAAACGATTGCCGAACAGATCGCGCAGGCTCTCATCAATGAGGCGCTCGACGGCAATGTGCAGGCCATTCGGGAAATCGCTGATCGAACTGAAGGCCGCCCGAAACAAATGCTCGACGTGGATATGAAGCTGCTCGACTGGCGCGAGCTGGCCAGGGCGCACGGGCTGGATGAAACTGATGTTATCCGAGAAGCTCAACTCATCATCAAATCCGCTGCTCGTTCAGGCGGCGCGGATAGCGATAGCCCGCCGGCAAAGACAAGAGGCTGAAGACGCGGCCTTGCTCGCTCGCCGGGCCGGGATCGAGCCGGACGACTGGCAGACCGACGTTTTGCGCTCCCAGGCGGCGCAACGCATCCTGCTCTGTTCGCGGCAGAGCGGTAAATCCACCGTGACGGCGATCCTGGCCTTGTTCACCGCGATCTACCAGGCGCGCGCGCTGGTCCTGATCCTGTCGCCGACGGAGCGGCAATCAATCGAGCTGCTGATGAAACTGAAGGCCGTTCATCGCTCACTCGCCGACGCGCCGGCGCTGCTTTCCGACGCCGCCACTCGGATGGACTTCGAGAACGGCTCGCGCATCATCGCGCTGCCGGGCAAAGAGCAAACCATTCGCGGCTTCTCCGGCGCGGCGCTGCTGATCCTCGACGAAGCGGCGCGCATCCCCGACGCGCTCTACTACAGCGTTCGCCCGATGCTCGCGGTGTCAGGCGGGCGCATCGTGTTGCTCTCGACACCGTTCGGCCAACGCGGATTTTTCTGGAAAGAGTGGACTGAGGGCGGAGACGATTGGCAGCGCGTCAAGATCACGGCTGAGATGTGCCCGCGCATCCCGCGCGACTGGCTCGAACAGGAGCGGCGCACAATCGGCGACTGGTGGTTCCGGCAAGAATACCTTTGCGAATTCGTTGACACCGTTGATCAGGTCTTCAGATTTGAAGACATTCAGGCGGCGCTCGATCCGGGCGTCAAACCTTTGGAGTGGTTCTGATGAACTTTCGCGATTTCGATGACGACGCGCGCGACCTGGAGCCGCGCTTCTATCTCGGCCTCGATCTGGGCCAGGCGCAGGACCCGACCGCGCTGGTCGCCGTCGAACGCCGCAACGATCTGCAGAACGCGGTTTGCTCTGTGCCGGCGATCACGCGCTACAGCCTGGGGACCGGCTACCCTGAGATTGTCTCAAGCGTGGCGGAAAAGCTCGCCCGCGCTCCCAGGCAAACCAAGCTGGTGATTGACGGAACAGGCGTGGGCCGTGCGGTGGTTGATCTTTTCCTGAGACACCCGAGCCTGTCCGGGCGCTCATCGGACATCATCCCCGTGACGATCACGGCGGGAGACAGCGAGAGCCGCGAAGATGGCTACTGGCGCGTTCCAAAGCGCAACCTGGTCGGCGTGGTTCAGGTGTTGCTCCAATCGAAGCGCCTTAAGATCGCGGAGAATCTGCCGGAGACGCCGACGCTGGTGAGTGAGTTGCAGAACTTCAAAGTGAAGATCACCGCCGCCGCAAATGATACTTATGGGGAGTGGCGTGAAGGCAAACATGACGACCTGGTGTTAGCCGTCGCGCTGGCTTGCTGGGCTTCGACGCATCCGGGCGTCAACGCCGAGTTCCGGCAGGGGACTTTTCGGCGGTGAGCGCCGAAGTAGGAGCCGAGCGGGAGAGGATATAGAGCGCGGCGCAAACCGGGGCGCGTTGAGCGATTCGGAGCCGACGCGGGGCACAGGCACAGGATGGCCCAAATCAACCTATAGGGAAAACACACCAAGATGTTGGGTAACATCTTCACTCAGTCTGTGGCAGCGGGCAGATAACGCCGTTCACCCAGGTATAACCAAACTTCTCCAGAAAATTTACCACGTGCTTC
>Ga0187894_10002091_pt1 | contig 24361 bp, 20 predicted proteins | sample GBC1701081metaG_FD_136650 | JGI IMG/M metagenome (GOLD analysis project Ga0187894, IMG submission 136650) | White microbial mat communities from a lava cave in the Kipuka Kanohina Cave System on the Island of Hawaii, USA - GBC170108-1 metaG ... | reverse complement strand
GCGCGGCGCTTCGCCAAGGGCGGCTATCGTGTCGCCCTGCTGGCGCGCAATGAACAGCGCATCGCCGAGCTGGCGCAGGCCTTGCCCGGCTCCAAGGCCTATGTCTGCGACGTCTCCGATCCGTCGCAGATCGATGCGACCCTGGATGCGGTCGAGCGCGATCTTGGCACGCCCTCGGTGCTGGTACACAACGCCGTCGGCGGCGCTTTCGGTTCGTTCCTCGACATCGATCCGCAGATACTCAACCGCAACTTCCAGGTCAACACCATGGGCCTGCTGTACCTGGCGCGTCGGCTGGCGCCAGCCATGGTCAAGGCGGGCAAGGGCGCCATCATGGTGACGGGCAACACCTCGGCGCTGCGCGGCAGGGCGGGCTTCGCCGGCTTCGCGCCGACCAAGGCGGCACAGCGCATCCTTGCCGAAGCCATGGCGCGCGATCTCGGACCCAAGGGCGTCCATGTCGCCTATCTCGTGATCGACGCCGTGATCGACGTGCCTTGGGCGCGTCAGCGCTACAAGGACAAACCTGACGATTTCTTCATCCAGCCGTCGGCGATCGCCGAGGAGATCTGGCACGTGGCGCACCAGGACCGCACCGCCTGGTCGTTCAATGTCGAGGTACGGCCTTATGGCGAGACCTGGTAGCGGCGGAGACGCGCGATGACCGAGCATGTCGTGGTCGGACAGGATGGTCCGCTGCTGACCATCACGATGAACCGACCGGAGAAGAAAAACGCGCTCACGCACGCGATGTATGCCGCTATGGCCGATGCCCTGGGGCGCACGGCGGCCGACACTTCGGTTCGCGTGGTTCTGATCACGGGTTCAGGCGACGCCTTCACCGCCGGTAATGACCTGGGCGACTTCCTGAATGCACCGCCGCAGGGCGGCGAGGCGCCGGTGTTCCGCTTCCTGACAGCGCTGTCGACCGCTGAGAAGCCGGTGATTGCTGCCGTCAATGGGCTGGCGGTGGGTATCGGCACCACCATGCTGCTGCACTGCGATCTCGTTTACGCAGCGCGTGCGGCCTCCTTCAGCGCGCCGTTCGTCAATCTCGCGCTGGTGCCCGAGGCGGCGTCCTCGCTGCTGCTGCCGCAGCGGATCGGCCATGCCAAAGCGGCGGAGCTGTTCCTGCTGGGCGGCCGCATGGATGCGACACAGGCGGAAGCTGCCGGTCTCGTGACCGCGATCTTCGATACGCAGGTGCTGCTGGCCGGGGCGACGACGCGCGCCCAGGCGCTGGCGGCCAAGGCACCAGGCGCCGTACGCGCCACCAAGGCGCTGATGAGGCGCGGCGAGGAGCCGGTGGCCGAGCGCATGCGCGCCGAGAGCATTCATTTTGCGGCCCAGCTCCAATCGCCCGAGCTGCGCGAGGCGATCAAGGCCTTCACCGAGAAGCGGGCGCCGGATTTCAGCAAGCTGGACTAGCGCGCAAAGACCATTAGGGGAGGCATTCATGGCACAGGCCGTTTGGCACAAGACCGTCTGCAACCTCTGCTATGTGAACTGTGCGCTCGAGGTATCGATCGAGGATGACCGACTGACCAAGGTGCGCGGCGACAAATCGAGTCCCAAGTCGCAGGGCTATCTCTGCAACAAGGCAGCGCGGATTCCCTATTATGCGCACCACAACGACCGGCTGACGTCGCCGCTGCGCCGCCGCGCGGATGGCGGCTTCGATGCCATCTCGTGGGACGAGGCGATCGCCGAGATCGCCGAAAGTGTCCGTACCATCCATGCCAAGCATGGCGGCCGCAGCTTCGCGCTCTATGGCGGCGGCGGCCAGGGCAACCATGCCGGCGGCGCCTACGCCACGGCGCTGATGCGGGCCTTGGGATCGCGTAACACGTTCAATGCGCTGGCGCAGGAGAAGACCGGCGACTTCTGGGTCAACGGCCACATGCTCGGGAGCCAGATCTGCCACACGGCGGAGGATGTCCATCACTGCGACCTGCTGTTTGCGATCGGCTGCAATCCGTGGCTGGCGCACGGATTTCCCAACGCGCGTGATCATTTGAATCAGATCCGCAAGGATCCGCAGCGCAAGCTGATCGTCGTCGATCCGCGCCGCACCGAGACCGCGCAGCAGGCCGACCTGCATCTCGCGGTCAGGCCGGGTGGCGATGCGTTCCTACTGGGTGCCATCCTGGCGACGTTGATCCGGCGCGATGGCGTCGATCATGCCTTCCTGGCCGAGCACACTGTAGGCTACGAGGAAGTGCGCGAGGCGCTGGTGCGCATTCCGATCGAACAATGGGCTGCCGCGGCCGACGTGCCGATGCCCGATATCGAACGCTGCGTCGACATGATGCTGGCCGCCAAGGCGATGGTCGTGCGCGTCGAACTCGGCATCCAGCAGGGCGTGAACTCGACGCTGAACTCCTACCTGGAGAAGCTGCTGATCATGCTGACCGGCAGCTTCGGCCGTAAAGGGACCAACCAGCTGCACAGCTGGCTGGTGCCCTTGTGGGGCAACAGCCGCGGCCAGGTTTTCGCGCCGACGGGCGACGAGGTCATCGCCGGTCTGCTGCCGCCCAACAGCTTCCCGCGCGCCATACTGTCGGATCATCCAGACCGGTTGCGCGCGGTGCTGGTCGACAGCAGCAACCCGGCCAACACCGCGGCCGATACGAAAGAGGCCGAGCGGGCGCTGGCGGCGCTCGACCTGCTGGTGGTTGTCGACGTGGCCATGACCGAGACGGCACGGCTGGCGCACTACGTGCTGCCGGCATCCTCGCAATACGAGAAGACCGAGTTCACGCTGTTCAACTTCGAGTTCCCGACCAACTACTTCCATGTGCGCGCCGCGGTGCTGCCGCCGTTGCCGGGCACATTGTCGGAACCGGAAATCTACACCCGATTGGCCCGGGCGCTGGGCCTGCTGCCTGGTGACAATGTGCTGGCGCCGCTGCGTGCGGCGGCTACGCGGTCGCGCGCCGAGTTTGGCAAAGCCTTCAGTACGTTCATGTCGGAGAATACGGCAGCGGCACCGCTGGCCGCGCTCGTGCTCTACAATACGCTGGGCGCCACGCTGCCCGACGGCGTCGCGGCGGCAGCGCCCTTGTGGCCAGCGGCCCAGATGGCGGCCCGGCGGATGACGGCGGCTGTGCGGCGCGCCATCGGTGCTGGGCCGGAAGTATCCGACGCGGCGCTGGGTGATACGCTGTTCGATGCGATCGTTGGCACGCGGCAAGGGACGGCGTTCACGACGCATACCTACGATGATGTCTGGTCGTTGATCGACCATCCCGATCGCAAGGTGCGGCTGGCGATTCCGGCATTGCTCGATTGGCTCGGTCGCCTTGATCCGGTACACATCCAGACCGAGAGCGACTATCCGTTCGCGCTCGCGGCCGGCCAGCGCCGCATGTACAACGCCAACCAGATCTTCCGCGATCCGGCGTGGCGGCGCAGCGATCCCGATGGCGCCTTGCTGGTCAATCCGCTGGATCTTGCTGGCCTGGGTGCCAGCGACGGCGACTGGGTCGCGATCGAATCGGCCAAGGGCCGCGTCGTGGTGCGCAGCCAGGCCGATGACACCATGCGGCGCGGCCAGCTGGCGCTGCCGCATGGCTACGGCCAGGCCTACCCGACCGCCGACGGCGGGCGGTTGGTCAACGGGCCGCGGGTGAACCTGCTCACGTCCAGCGATCATCGCGATCCGATCGCGGGTACGCCGTACCACAAGAACGTGCCGGTGCGCCTGGCGCTGGCCACGGCGCAGGAGGCGGCGACGGCGGAGGCGGCATCGCGCCGCATCCGCGCTGGCGTGGCCGCGGCGGCATCGTGACATAGTCCCTCTGTTGATAGCCGTCATTTTGCATCTTCCCGACCGCGTGAGTCCGGCTACAGTGCCGGCCACGCATGTCCCGCACCCGTAACAAGCCTCTTCCGCTTACCAGATCCCAGGGCAGGAGCCTCTGGCTGCGCGCGCAGCGGCTGGACACCCGGGCGCCGTTCGGCCACGGGCCCGAGGCGACGCGGCTGGCGATCGAGCATCTGGGCTATGTGCAGATCGACACCATCAACGTGATCGAGCGTTGCCATCACCATATCCTCTACAGCCGCATCCCCGATTACCAGCGCGTCCACCTGCACCAGGCGCAGAGCATCGACAAGACGGTGTTCGAGTTCTGGACGCATGCGCTGGCCTACATCTCCACCCGCGATCTGCACTTCTTTATCCGCGACATGCGGCTGCAGCGCACGCCGCCCATCAAATGGTATAGCGGGGTGACGACGCAGGAGCTGCGCAAGGTCCTGACGCTGATCCGCAAGGGCGGCGGCATCACCATCCGCGACATCGATGATGACGTGCTGACGGAAAAGGACCACCTGTGGGCCACCCGCAAGCCGTCAAAGCGGGCGCTGCAGCTCGCTTTCTATAGCGGCACGCTCACCATCAGTGCGCGCAGCGGCATGGTCAAGACGTACGAGCTGATGGAGCGGCATTTCGGCTGGGACAAGCGACCCAAGCCCGCCTCGGAGCGCGATATCACCGCCTACCAGCTCGACCGGGCGCTGCGGGCGCAGGGGCTCGTGAGCCTCGATTCCATCTGCTACATGAACGCGCCCAGCAAGCCGATCGTGCGGCGGCTGATCGATGCGCGCGTGCGCCGCAAGGAACTGGTGCCGTTGGCACTCGAGGATGCCGGCAAGACGGAATACTGGGCGAAGCCCGAGACGCTCGACACCCATCCGCAGCCCGATGAGGCGCTGGTTCACGTCCTCTCGCCGTTCGATCCGCTGATCATTCAGCGCAAGCGCCTGCAGTTCTTCTTCGACTACGAACATCGCTTCGAGGCCTATGTACCCAAGGAGAAGCGGGTGTTCGGCTATTTCGCGCTGCCGGTGCTGGTCGGCGACAAGGTCGTTGCCGCCGTCGATCTGAAGACGGACCGCGAAAAGCGGAAGCTGCTGGTGCAGAAGTGGAATTGGTTCGGCCGTGGATCGGCGCGGACATACAAGCGGCTGATCGAGGAGGAACTACACCGCTTCGAACGCTTCCAGCTCGCCGGCACGCCGAACGGCGTCGTCCCGGACGCCAGGTCTGTCGTCGCGGATGCCGTTCTGGATGACGGTGTTCAGGCCTTGATCCGCACCGGCAAGTAGCGGAAGCCGCGCAGGAAATTCGAATAGATCCGCTGCGACGCGCCCACGACCTCGATCTGCAGATCGCGCTTCAGGATCTCTTCCCACAGGATGCGTAGCTGCAGATCGGCCAGCCGGTCGCCGACACAGCGATGGATGCCGGCGCCGTACGACAGGTGCTGGCGCGGCTTGGCGCGATCGACGATGAAGGCGTCGGGCTGCTCGATCACACCGTCGTCGCGATTGCCCGAGACGTACCACATCACCACCTTGTCGCCCTTGCGGATCGTCTTACCGCACAGTACGGCGTCCGTGCTGGCCGTGCGCCGCATATGAATCACCGGCGTCTGGTAGCGGATGGTCTCGGCCACCAGGCTCGGTGCCAGGGCCGGGTTGGCGCGCAGCTTCTGCCATTGGTCGGGATTCTGATGCAGCGCCAGCAGGCCACCCGACATGGTGTTGCGCGTGGTGTCGTTGCCGCCCACGATCAGCAACGCCAAGGTGCCGACGAACTCCGCCGGCGTCATGTTGCGGGTTGTCTCACCGTGCGCCAGCATCGAGATCAGGTCGAACTTCGGTGGCGCATTCACGCGCTCATTCCATAGCCGCGAGAAATACTGCCCCATCCGGTCGAGCTCGGCGAAACGCTCTTCGTCCGAGCGAACGGGCGCGTCGGGCGCGGCGATATTGGCCACGGCAACATCAGACCAATAGGTGAGCTTGCGCCGGTCTTCCCACGGGAAGTCGAACAGGGTCGCCAGCATCATCGTGGTGAGCTCGATCGAGACCTTGTCGACCCAGTCGAACGTCTCGTTGCGCGGTAGGTCGTCGAGCACAGTCGCCGTGCGTTCCCGGATGGTGGTTTCCATGTTGGCGAGGTTGCTGGGGCCCACGATCGGACTCACCGTGCGGCGGCGGACCGTGTGCAGCGGCGGGTCCATGCGGATGAAGCTCACGACGTCGCGGCCCAGCGGCGAATTGGCGATCTGGATGCCGCCGACTTCGGATGAAGACGAATAGACTGCATGGTTCAGCTCGACGGCCATGATGTCGTCGTAGCGGGTCACCGACCAGTACGGGCCGTACGGGCTCTTGGGACAGTAGTGGACCGGATCCTCGCGGCGCAGCCGTGCGAACAGCGGCTGCCAGGTATCATCCAGGTAGAGCTGCGGATCACTGACGTCGATCGTGTCGATCAGCGGGGAGTCATCGACCACGGGCTGTAAGGACATCACTCGACCTCCCTCTCAGTCGCCTTCATGGTGAGCTTGTCGAACCATGAAGGCGTCGCACAGGCAGCGGTGCGTCCGCTTCATGGTTCGACAGGCTCACCATGAAGCGATCACCAGGCGAGTCTACAGGCTGTCCAGCACCCGCTTGATGAAGCCGTTAGCATGGGCCCTGTCGATCCAGCGCACAACCGCCACCAGATCGTGCTCGGGATCGATCCAGAGGATGTGCGAGCCCCAGCCCAGTGCGAAGAAGCTGCTTTCCGGCGCCGCCGGATATTGCTTGCGGCCGGTGTTTAGCCACCACATCAGACCGTAGAACGGTGCCACGGCGCAGGGCCGGCGCAGCTCGGCGCACCAGCCTTCCGGCAGCAGGCGCCGGCCGTTCCACACACCATCGGCGGCGACCAGCAGCGCGATGCGCGCGTGATCGCGGGCGCTGATGACGATGCCGCCGCCCCAGTGCCCGCCGCCGGGAACCGACACCATCGGCGTGCCGTCGATGTCGATGGTCGCATTGCGATAGCCGTCCCAGCGCCAAGTTATCGAGGCACCGATCGGATCCATGACGCGGCGCTTGAGCACGGAAGGCAGTGGCTCGCGGAAGCGCCGCAGCAACGACAGCGCCAGGCGATTGACGCGCACGTCGTTGTATTCCCAGAAGGTGCCCGGCGGCTGCAGCGCGCGGAATGTGCCCTTGGCCGGCGCCGCCGCCGTCCCGCCGACCTGGCGGTGGCGGTCGATCATGTCGGGCTTGTCGAACAGCGTGCCTTCCCATTCACTGGTCTGCTGCAGTAGATGGCGCCACGTGATGTCGCGGTTCTGCGCGTCCTCGAAGCCGTTGTCACGCCCGCCATTGCCGACACGATCGTCGAGGCTGCCGATCAGGCCGTCACCCACCGCCAGACCCGCCAGCACGGCGAGGTAGCTCTTGGCGACACTAAAGGTCATGTCGGGGCGGTCGACATCGCCCCACGCCGCCACGATCTGCCCGTGACGCAGGATCAGGCCGGCGGGGCCGCCGCGCGGCGTGACAGGTCCAAGGATCTCGTCATCCGGCGCCTGCTCGCCGGCTTCGGCGGTGAGACAAAAACGGCCATCGGGATTGTACAGGCTCTCCGGCCAGGGCGATCCATGCGCTTGCACGAACGCAACGGCCTGGGCGAGTCGCTCGCCATCCATGCCAGCGGCACGCGGCACGACCGTGCGCATCACTTGCAGCGTTGCAATATCGTTCATCGCTCTTTGCCTCTTCTGCCGTCGCTCTGGGCCTAGTCGTAGCGGGTCAACGTCGCGCGAGCCACCGGCTCCTCACCCCTCGCTGTGCTCGGGATGACAATGATAGGCTAACGGTCGCGACAGGCCGCTGTCATCGAGGAGGGAACATGGCAGACATTCGCATCGCATTGGTCGGCGGCGGCATGCATGCGCCGGCCCATATCCGCGGCGCCGCCGGCGCACCCGGGGTGCGGCTGTCGGCCATCGCCGATCCCAGCCCCGCCGCCAAGGCCGTCGCCGAGAAGGCTGGCCTGCCGTGGTTTGCCGAACACCACGCCTTGTTGGCGGCCGATCGTCCCGACGCCGCGATCGTGGCGACACCGAACGTGCTGCACGTGCCGGTGGCGCTGGACTTCATCGCTGCGGGCATCCCGGTGCTGGTCGAGAAGCCGATCGCCGATACCGTGGCGGAGGCGCGGCGCCTGGCCGATGCCGCACAGGCGGCTGGCGTGCCGCTGATGGTCGGCCACCACCGTCGTCACAACCCGATCATCCGCCGCGCCCGCCAGCTCATCCAAGACGGCGCGCTGGGCCGCCTCGTGTCGGCCGCCGTGCTGGCGACGTTCCTGAAGCCTGACCCGTATTACAATGTGGCGTGGCGGCGCCAGCCCGGCGGAGGGCCGGTGCTGATCAACCTGATCCACGAGATCGACCTGCTGCGTTTTCTCTATGGCGAGATCGCGAGCATCCAGGCCATCACGGCCAACGCGGTGCGCGGCTTCGAGGTCGAGGATACAGCGGCGATCCTGCTGCACTTCGCCAACGGTGCGCTCGGCACCATCACCTTGTCCGACGCCGCCGCGGCGCCGTGGACCTGGGATCTCGTGTCGGGCGAGAACCCGGCGTTCTTCAAGCCCGACGGCGTGGAGACCCACTTCTTCTGCGGCACCGAAGGCTCGCTCACGCTGCCGACGCTCAACCACTGGCGCTATCCCGGTGCGCGTGGCTGGCACGAGACCATCACCGCCCGCCCGGTGACGATCGAGACGTCCAATCCTTACGCCGAACAGTTGCGACACTTCGCGGCCGTCATCCGCGGCAGCGAGGAGCCGGTGATCTCCGGCCACGACGGCACGCGCACGCTGGAGGCAACGCAGGCCGTGCTGGAGGCGGCCCGCACGCGGCGGCCGGTGACGTTAGTCGCCTGACGTCTTTGTTATTGATAATCATTCTCAATGCCACTAGACATGGAGCAACCGACCGAAGGACGTCATGCGGCGCCTGGGCATGGCGATGGGGCGATTCGCGCGCTGGGGATGATCGAAGGCGTGCGGATCGGAATCGAGGAATGCATTGACGGAAGGCGCGGGCAAACTCGATCCCTATCTCGGGCATCGCGAGGCGCTCATTAATCGCGCCGCGTCTATTGTCGGCTGCCGTGTTCGTGCCGAGGATGTGGTGCAGGATGCGTGGCTGCACTGGGAGCGTGCCGCCCGGCAGCAAACGCTCCATCAGCCTCTGCATTATCTCTATCGAATCGTCCGCAATCTGGCGATCGACGTCCGCCGGCGCGCGAAGCGTGAAGCGCGTGTCGTGTCACCCGAAGCCGGGCTCGACGCGCATAGGGTTGCCGACGCAACGCCCTCGCCGGAGGTGGCGGCTTCGGCGCGCGAGGAACTGCGGCGGCTCGCGGACGTGGTGGCCGAACTGCCTGAGCGCACGCGGCTGGCGCTGGAGATGCATCGTCTGGGTGGGTACGGGTTGAAGGAGATCGCCGCGAGGCTCGGTGTTTCCCTGACGACCGCGCATGAGATCATCGCCAAGGGCATCGCGCACTGCCAACGCCGCCTGGATCCGCCTGCCTGACCTGAGAGCCGTCCGATTTGTCGGGATCCGGGGCAAAAAACCGGCGCGCTCCGACGTCTGTGTTATGGATTGAGTATCTGCGAGGGAACCGGGGTTGACGGAGCGGCAGGGGCAGCAGGGCGATCAGCCGGGCGATGTGGCTGTAGAGGCCGCCCGGTGGTTGGTCGCACTCAAGGAAGCACCGCGGGACGGGGCACTGGGCGCCCGTTTCGCGCAGTGGCTTGTCGCGGATCCCGCCCATGGCGACGCCTGGGACAAGACCTGCGCGACCTACGAGAAACTGGGGCTGGTGCCGCCCGTGCTCAGGGATCAATGGCGCATGCCAGCCCGGCCGCGAAGCGTCAAACCGCCTTTGTCGCTGAGGGCGAAGGCGGGATGGATGGCAACGGCCGCGCTCGCCGCCGGTTTGTTACTGTTGGTGCTGCCAGACCTTGTCTTGCGTGTGCAAGCCGACCAGCTGACGACGTCGGGGCAGACTCGCGAGATGGTGTTGTCCGACGGCAGTCGGGTGCGGCTGGGGCCGGAAAGCGCGCTGGCTCTCGATGATGGTGATGGGCGTCGTGGCGTTCGCTTGCTGAAGGGGCGTGCTTTTTTCGACGTGGCGCCGGACCCCGGTCGTCCGTTTCGTGTTCATGTCGAGGGCGTGGATGTCACTGTGCTGGGGACTGCCTTCGAGGTGGCGCTGACACATACGGACACCAAGATCGCCGTCGCGCATGGTCTTGTGCGTGTTGAACGTGGTGCGGCGCGGGAGGATCTGTGTGCCGGCGAGCAGGCGATCGCGGCGCCGGGCGGCGGGCTCGTCCGCAACACTGTCGCGCCGGATGGGATCGCCGCGTGGCGGGACGGGCGTATCGATGTGCGCAACCGGCGCGTCGCCGATGTGGTGGAGGATCTGCGTCCCTGGTACGGCGGCCAGATCCTGCTCGTGGGCGGGAAGATCAGCGAGCGGCGGGTCAGCGGCAGCTACAACGTCGCTGACCCGCTGCAAGCCCTGGCCGCCCTCGTTGGTCCTCATGGCGGAACGATTCGTCGAATCACGCCATGGCTCGTCGTCGTCTCGGACGACTGAGCAAAAAATCTCGCCCCCGACCGAAATCTGCGCGGCCACCGGCGTCATGCCCGATGGGGAGCGTGAGAACGCACGCTGCGCGACCCTTCGGCCAACAAGGGCATCGGTGTTCGGGGGAAGACGGAATGACATGGAGGCGGGGACTCTATGGAGCCATGGTGGCGGCAACGGCGCTCATTGTTCTGCCGTCAACCGGGCAAACCCAGGGATCGCCGAACCAGGAGACGGGAGACCGCCGTACCTTCAACATTCCAGCACAGCCGCTGGCGGCGGCGCTCGCGGGCTTCGGCCGCCAGTCTGGCATGCACGTTTCAGCCGACGCTGCGCTGATCGAGAGGGTTGGTTCACCGGGTGTCAGCGGCCAACTGACATCGGCCGAAGCGCTGTCGCGGCTGCTCACCGGCACCAAGCTCAGCTTTCGCATGACGGGCGGGAACACCGCCATCCTGACTGCCGATCCGACACCGTCGCCGACGGACGGCGCTATCGGACTGGGGCCAGTGACGGTTCTGGGCTCGCGCGCGCCCAATGTGCCGATGTCGAACGTGCCGTCGACGATCACCTTCATTGATCGGGACCGGATCGAGAAGGAGACCCCGACCGCCCCTCGGATCGAGGACGTGCTGTCGCGCACGGTGCCCGGTTTCAACCCGACCAACCAGGGCGTGCGCCAGATTCGCGGCCGCACCGCGCAGGTGTTCGTCAACGGCGTGCCGGTGAACGAACAATTGCGCGCCAGCAGCGGTTCCGATCTCAACCTGTTGCCTGTCGACCATCTGGACACGATCGAGGTCGCGCGCGGCGCCAACTCGGCGTTCGGCTTCGGCTCGCCGGGCGGAATCATCGCGCTCTCGACGCCGCGTGCCCGGTCGGAGACGCTGACGTTCAACACCAAGCTCCGCACCAGCTTCAACACCAGCCACCCGGGCGGCAGCTTCCAGCACGGCTTCTACCAGAGCGCGGCCCAGATCATCGGCCCGTTCGACTTTCACGTCGGGGCATCGCTGATCCTCGATGGTCTCAACTACGACGCCGACGGCAAGCGGGCCTACGATCTCAAGAGCCCGGCGCTGTTCTCGATGGGCAAGGAGACGCTGTACAATTTCGATACGTCGCTGGGCTACAATTTCAATGATGTCGCCCGCATTCGCCTGACGGCAGCCGCCGGCCGCGCGAACGTCGATCGCAACTATGACAGCGACTTCAGCGGCACCTATCGCCGCAGCCAGTCCACCCTGGCGTACTTTCCTGCCGGCAATCGCAACTTCCGCAGTTTCTACACGGCCAACCTCAGTTTCGAGCACGACGACGTCTTCGGCAGCGCGCTGAAGGTGGAGGCGTTCGCGAGCAGGGTACATGCCGTCAAATTCACCGACACTGGCACCGATCTCGAACGCGACCAGCAGACCAACCAGTACCGGGGCGTGCGCCTGAGTGTCACGACACCGCTTGATGCATTGTGGAAAGGGGCTTCGGTCACATACGGATTCGACGTCCTGCGCGATCGCTACTACCGCCCGAACATCAGTCAGACCACCCGCCAGATCCTGACCCTGTTCGCACCCAACGTGACGCTCGACAGCTACGCACCCTACCTCCAGGCACAGGCATCGTTTGGCGATCTGCGCTTCAATGCCGGGGTGCGTCACGAATTCTACCGGGGGCGGGTGAAGACCGGCACCAGCACGAGCGGCGCGGGCGACATCCAGGGTGGCGACATCGGCAGTTTTGGTCTGACGCTGTTCAACGCCGGCGTTGTCTATGCGCTGGGGCCGAAACGCGAGATCTACGGCAGCTTCTCGCAAGGCGCCGAAATCACTCAGCTGGGGCGGGCGGCCCGCGATGCCGGCACGGCCAGCCGCATCGATCCGCAGCCGGCCAAGTCAAACCAGTACGAAATCGGTGTGCGGCAGACTGGTCGCGCCTTCAACTTCTCGCTGGCCGCCTTCTTCACGGAATCGGACCTGATGAGTTCGCTGCAATGCCGGGACCCGAACGCCCCGTGCATCCCCTTGCGCGAACCGCGGCGCTTCTGGGGCATCGAGGCGACCGCTGACTGGACGATCAATGACCAGTGGTCGGTTGCCGCGGCGGCCTCCTGGCAGGACGGTGTCCGCAAGCCCGAGGGAGAAACCAGGTGGCGTCGGATCGGGAGCCGCGATGTTCCGCCGTTCCTGGGCAACCTTTCGGTGGACTACAAGCCCAAGGCCTGGTGGCGCAACACGGTGACGCTGGAGTATCACGCCGGTCGCGATCCGTTCGGCGCCAGCACTGAATTCGAGGAAGGCCGGGTCAGTCCGGTTCTGCTGGTGCATCTTGGAGCCGCGTTCGATGTCGGCCCGGGCACGCTCCAGATCGGGATTCAGAATCTGTTCAACCGCAAATATTTTTCGATCCCCTCGCAAGCGAACAACTTCGGCTTCTCGTGGATACCGGATCAGGGACGCAGGATATCGCTGGCCTATTCGATGAAGTGGTAGCCATCCCGCCGATGCGGGTGCGGGCTTTCTGGGTTGTCACGCATCGCCTTGTCGGGCTGGTGCTGGCGGGGTTTCTCGTCATCGCCGGACTGACAGGCAGCCTGTTGGTGTGGAACGAGGAGCTGGACGCGGCGCTCAACCCGCGTCTGTTCCGCATCACGCCGCCGGTGCCGAACACGCCGATGCTTGATGTCCTGGCGTTGCGCGACATGACGGCGGCGCGGAGGGCAGAGAGCATCCGCTCTTTCTGGCTGCGCCCGTTGACGCCAGGCCAGACGGTCATCTTCCAGCCAGATACGGTGCCGGTCGAGCAGGTCTTCGTCGATCCCTATACCGGCACCATTCTGGGACGGCGTGTGTGGGGCGATATCAGCGAGGGGATCGGCAACCTGATGCCGTTCCTCTATCGGCTGCACTACGCGCTGTTGCTGGGCGAGACGGGGCAGATGATCTTCGGCATCATCGCGCTGCTGTGGACGCTCGACTGTTTCATCGGCGCTTACCTGACATTCCCGCCAAGCGGTCCATCTGCCCCCGCCGGCACTTTCTGGCCTCAGTGGGCCAAATCCTGGCGCCTGCGGTGGTGGGGCGGCTTTTACCGCTTCAATGTCGACGTGCATCGCGCTGGTGGCCTGTGGGTATGGGCGATGTTGTTCGTGCTGGCCTGGTCGAGCGTCGCTTTCAACCTGCGCGACGTCTATGAACCCACGATGCGGGCGTTCTTCGCGCATCAGGAAGGGATCGACCGTCCGGCGCTGAGCACGCCGCGATACGCACCGGCGCTGGATTGGACACAGGCACGCGCGGTTGCCCGCCACCTGATGGCCGAGGAGGCGCGTCGGCGCGGGTTCACCATCGTGGCCGAGGACTGGTTCCTTCACGATCCACGGCGGAACTTGTACGTCTACGATGTCCGCACGAGCCTCGACATCAGCGAACGGCAGGGAAGGACCCGCGTTGTCTTCGACGCCGACAGCGGCGCGCTGCTCCACGTGCATCTTCCCAGCGGCGCGGCCGCTGGCGATACGATCTACAGCTGGATCGCCACCCTGCACCAGGCCCACGTCTGGGGCCTGCCTTTCCGCATATTCATGACACTCATGGGCCTTGTGGTCGCGGTGCTCTCGATCACCGGCATTGTCATCTGGTGGAAGAAGCGTACGGCCCGCCGTCTAAGATCAGGCTGACGCTGGTCGTGCGAAGCGCGCGATATCGAACGGCGCGATTGGCAGGTTGGTCCGGCCGGTGGCGATCAGCTCGGCTATGATGGTGCCCACGACGGGTCCGAGCTGAAAGCCGTGCGCCGAGAAGCCGAAAGCGTGCCAGACATTCTCGCTGTTGCGGCTGGGGCCGATGACGGGAATGTCGTCGGGCATGCGCGCCTCGATGCCGGCCCAGGCGCGCACGATCTGCGCGCCGCGCATCACGGGAAACAGGTCCCACACCGTCCTGGCGCTGATCGCCAGTGCCGCGAAGTCGAGGTCGGTCCAGTTGGTCTCCGGGTCCGGCCGGCCGCGATGGCCGCCGCCGATCAGCACCGTGCCGTTGGTGAACTGCTTGAACGACAGCGGCCGGCCGGTGGCGCCCAGCACCGGTTTCAGGAACGGCGCCATCGGTGCGCTGATCATCAGCATCGGCGCGATGACTTCCAGCGGCACCGGCTCGCCGAGCTGATCCGCCACCTGATGTGCCCAGGCGCCGGCGGCATTGACGATGCGCGGCGCCTCATGCGTGCCGTCCGTCGTGCCGACTTGCCACTGCCCGGCCATGCGGCGCAGGGCCGTCACGCGCGTGCCCTCGATAAAGCGCGCGCCCAGGCTCTCGGCCTTGCGCTTGAAGGCCAGCGTGGTGCGAAACGGCAGCGCTGCCCCGTCACGCCGGCAGACGATGGCGCCGACGCAATGCGGGCTGATCGCCGGCACCAGGTCACGCAGCTCATCCTGGCCGATCAGCTCCTCATGGGTAAAACCCAACGCACGCACGTCCGCGACGCGGCGGCGCAAGGTGTCGAGCTCGGCTTCGGTCTCGGCCACCTTGACCTGGCCGTGGCTCTCGAAGCCGCAATCGTCGTCGACCAGGTCGCGGATGGCGTGCCACAGCTCCATCGACGCGACGGAGAGCGGTATCTCGGCTGGGTGGCGGCCCAGCCGCCGCACACCGCCGGCATTGACGCCCGAGGCATGGCGGCCGACATAATCCTTCTCGATCACCAGTGCCCGGACGCCGCGCCGCGCCAGATGCAGCGCCGTCGAGCAGCCATGCAGCCCGCCGCCAATGACGATGACGTCAGGTGCGGTCATGCTGCCGTCGTCCTGAGCGTAGCGAAGGACCCTGCGGTATGGCGGTCAGTGCATGATGATGCCAAGCGATCACGAGCGCCGTCAGACCGTGGATCCACCACCGCAGGGTCCTTCGCTTCGCTCAGGACGACGGGGCCCATCACCCGCGCACCACGGCCTTGATCGCGGCCTCGCTCTTGGGCATCGCCGCGAGCTCGCCCAATGTGATGGGCTTCACCGGTGGCCGCAGCCGGTAGTGGCCGACCTCGGCCGGCGATACGCCGCGCGCGCGGGCGATCAGCTCGGTGACCGTGAGGCCGCACAGGCGACCCTGGCACGGGCCCATGCCACAGCGCAGGAATGATTTCATCTGGTTGGGTCCGGTGCAGCCCAGCGCCACGGTCTCGACGACCTGTCGGGCACTGACCTCCTCGCAGCGGCAGACCAGCGTGTCGCCTTCGGGTAGGCGGAAACGATCGGCCGGCCGGTAGAGCCGGTCGAGGAACAGCCGGCCGCGCGCGACCTGCGCCAGCGCCAGGCGCACGCGCGCTTCGTCGGGCAGTTGTTCGCGCCGCGCGTCGGGCTTCAGCGCGCGTACGGCGGCCAGTGCGGCGAGCTTGCCGCGCTCCTCGGCGGCCCAGGCACCGGCGATGCCGGCGCCGTCGCCGGCGATCGCGATGCCGTCCACCGCCGTACCGCCGAAGCCGTCGACCACGGGTGTCCAGCACAGCTGCTCGTCGTCCCAGCGATGCTCGATGCCCACCGACATCGCCAGATTGACGTTGGGCACCACGCCCTGGTGCAGCAGCAGCGTGTCGGCCGGCAGGCGCGTCTCGGGCCCATCGCCGGCGCGATAGACCACGGTCTGCAGCTTGCCCTCACCCTCGGCGCGCAGGTCGTTGACGTCGGTGATGACGCGCACGCGACGGCGCACCGACAGCAACAGGCGCAATCCCTTGCGGAAATAGGGCGACAGCAGGAACGGCGCCGCGAGCGGCCAGGCCGTCTTGCGGTTGGCGCGCGGTGTCGTGTCGAGAATGGCGTCGAGCTTGGCGCCGGCGTTGAGGTACTGCCACGCCAGCAGCCACAACAGCGGACCGCATCCCGCCAGCACGGTACGGCCCTGCGGGATCATGCCGCTCGACTTCAGCAGGATCTGCGCCGCGCCGGCCGTCATCACACCGGGCAATGTCCAGCCGGGGATCGGAAACGGCCGCTCCAGCGCGCCGGTGGCGATGATCACGCGCCGGGCCTGCACCAGCCGCGCGGCGCCGTCGATCGAAACGCCGATCTCGCGCTCGCGCGAGAGGCTCCACACCGTGGCGCCCGGCACGTGGTGCGCGGCGCTGGCGCGCACCACCTGCACCAGGCGCTCGCCGTACCAGTAGTCGTTGCCCAGCACCGAGGCCCGCCGCACCGGCGTCTCGCCCACGGCGCGATAGATCTGGCCGCCGGGCGCGGCCTGCTCGTCGAACAGCACTGTCGACAGACCGGCGCCGGCGCAAACGGTGGCCGCGGCCATGCCGGCCGGGCCGGCGCCGATGATCGCGACGTCGTAGCTGTCGCGCAGCTGCGGTGCGGTACTCATCGCTCGAGCTCGCGCTTGCCGTGCTGAATCTGGACCGCCATGCCGTCGCGCACGGGGATCAGGCAGCCCTGGCGGTTGCCGACGCCGTCGATGACGACCAGGCACTCGAAGCACACGCCCATCATGCAATAGGGTGCCCGCGGTGCGCCGGATACCGGCGTCGTGCGGCAATGGTCGATGCCAGCCGCCAGCAACGTGGCAGCGACCGAATCGCCCGCGCGCGCCGGCACCGACTTGCCGTCGATGGTGATGGAAAGCGTCGCGTCGCCCGCGTCAGGCAACCGCTGGAACATGGAATCTCCGCGCACTGAAAACCTCGAACTGTTCGGCCGGCAGGTGGCCCGCCGCGATGAGCGGCGCCAGCGCCAGCGCATGGTTGGCCGCCAATGTCACGCCGCTGTGGCAGGTGGCGACGAAGGCGCCGGGGCAGGTCGCCGAATGGTCGTAGATCGGAAAGCCGTCCTTGGTCATCACCCGCAGCGCCGCCCAGCTGCGCACGACGTTCAGGCGTGCCAGCTGCGGGAACATGCGCACGGCGCGATCGGCGATCACCGAGGTCACGCCGGTGCCGACCGTGGGATCGAAGCCGGCTTCCTCCAGCGAATCGCCCAGCATCACGCCGCCCTCGTCGGTCTGGCGCACTGTGACCACGGGATAGTTCAGGAATGGCGCCACCTTCTCGGTGACGACGATCTGGCCGCGCTGCGGCCGCACCGGCACGTCGAGCCCCACCATCGGCCCCAGGCGCGCGTTGCCGTTGCCGGCGGCCAGCACCAGCTTGCCGCTCTGTACCTCGCCGCCGGCGGAACGGATAATGAATGCGCCGTTGCGATGCGCGATGCTGTCGACCGTGTGGTTGGGCAGATAGGTGACGCCCAGCTGCTGCATGCCCGTGTGCAGGGCGCGGAACAGCCGCAGCGAGTTCACATGGCCGTCGAGCGGGCAGTAGCTGGCGCCGACCACGCCAGGCCCGATCTGCGGCAGTGCCTGGCGCACGCGCTCGCGGTCCATGATCTCCCAGTCGTAGCGCTGCATGGCCGGTTGGTTGTGCAGGCGCTTCAGCACCTGCTCGCGCTGCTCCAGCTCGCGTTCGCTGAGCGCCAGGTGGAATCCACCCGGCCGCTGATGGGAAACGTCGATGCCGGTCTGTGCTTTCAACGCATCGGCGAAGCCGCCCCAGGCCTCGGACGAGCGTACCGTCCAGCCGGCATATTCCGGCATGCCCAGGCCCTTGCTCTGCACCCAGACCAGCGCGAAGTTGCCGCGCGAGGCACGAAACGCGATGTCGCCTTCATCGAGCACCGCCACGCGCTGCCCGATCTTCGCCAATCCCCACGCGATCGCCGAGCCGACCAGGCCGCCGCCAATGACGGCGACATCGACGTCGCTACTCGTACTCATACGCCCTCCTGTCGCCCGCGGCCGACCAGCAGCCGCTCCAGTCCGTATATGCGATCGAGCGCCACCAGGAACACCACCGTCACCGCGATCACGCAGGCCGACACCGATGTCACCAGCGGATCGATGTTGTCCTGGATGTAGAGGAACATGCGCACCGGCAGGGTGACGGTGCCGGGCGCGGCGATGAACACCGTCATCGTCACTTCGTCGAAGCTCTGGATGAAGGCCAGCGCCCAGCCGCTAGCCAGGCCCGGCAGGATCAGCGGCAGGGTGATGCGGCGGAAGACGGCGACATCCGAGGCACCCAGCGACACCGCGGCGTGCTCGATCGCGCGGTCCATGCCGACCGCCGACGACAGCACCAGCCGCAACGCGAAGGGGAACACAACCACGATGTGGCTCAGCACCAGCCCGACAAAGGTGCCGCCCAGGCCGATCTGCGTGAAAAAGCGCAGGAAGGCGATGCCGAGCACGACATGTGGCACCATCAGCGGCGACAGGAACAGCGCCGTCATCGCCTCGCGGCCGGCGAACTCGTAGCGTGCGATGGCAAGCGCCGCCGGCACCGAGAAGCCGACAGCGATGGCCGACGACAGCGCCGCCAGCCAGACGCTGTTCCAGAACGCGTCGATGAACTCGGGGTACTGGGCGATGGCGCGGAACCAGCGCAGCGAGACGCGCTCGGTCGGGATCGACAGGAAGCCCTCGGGCGTGAAGGCCACGATGCAGACGATCACGATCGGCGCCAGCGTGAACACGATGAAAAGCGTGTGATAAGCCAACGCCAGGGGACCGTTGCGGCTCATGTGCGAGACCCCTGCAAGCCTTCATGGTGAGCACAGGTGAATGCTCCGCATTCACCGGATCGAACCATGAAGGCTTTCGCACGACGGTCGGTGCGAGTCGCTTCATGGTTCGACAAGCTCACCATGAAGCGAATGACCGCGGTGCGTTGCAACGCCTTCATTGGAACACCTGCGCGTAGCGGCGTTCGACGAGCCGGTTGCAGCCGACGATGATCGCGACCAGGGCGACCAGCAGCAGCGTCGCCACGGCGGCGCCCAGCGGCCAGTTCAGCGTGTTCAGGAATTCGTCGTAGGCAAGGGTCGACGCGACCTTCAGGCGCCGGCCGCCGATGATCGCCGGCGTGGCGAACGCACTGGCGGCCAGTGCGAAGACGATGATGGCGCCGGACAGAATCCCCGGCATCACCTGCGGCAGCACGATGCGGCGCAGCACCGTCATGTGCGAGGCGCCCAGCGACAGGGCGGCGTTCTCGACCTGCGGGTCGAGCCGCTGCAGGCCGGCCCACACCGATAGAACCATGAACGGCATCAGCACGTGGCTCAGCGCGATCACGACACCGGTCTCGGTGAACATGAAGGGGATCGGCGCCTGGATCACGCCCATGTTCAGCAGCGCCTTGTTGATGACGCCGGTCTCGCCGCCGAACAGCAGCGCCCAACCCAGCGTGCGGGCCACCACCGAGATCAGCAGCGGCCCCAGGATCACCAGCAGGAAGATGCCCTTCCACGGCTTCTGCATGCGGTTGAGGATGTAGGCCTCGGGTGCGCCGAAGACGGCGGCGAACAGCGTGACCAGCACCGAGATGCGCAAGGTGCGCAGGAACATCTCGTGGAAATAGCCGTCCTCGATCACCTCGCGCCAGTTCTTGAGGATGAAGACCGGATCGATGCCCTTGTACTGGCCCCAGTCGTGGAACGACAGGATCACGGTCATGGCGATCGGGACCAACACCACGCCGGCGAACAGCAGCAGCGCCGGCGCGCTCAGCAGGTAGGGCGCCCGGGACTGCCGCACCACCACCGTCGATGTCACGGCGACGCTCATCGTGTCGCCGCCGCTGCCGGCTGGATCGCCATGTCCTGCGGCCGCCATGTCAGGCGCACCGCAACGCCCTCGGCCGGCACGGTCTGGCCGGCGTTCTGCCGGATCACCGTGACCAGTCCGCACGGCGTTTCGATCTGGTAGAGCCAATGGTTGCCCTGGAAGATGCGCGTGCGCACCGTGCCGCCGATGCTGCCGGCGGCCGAGTCGGTAAAGTCGATCTTCTCTGGTCGCACCGAGACGGTCACGTCGTCGCCGACGTCGTCCGCCACCGGCCAGCGTCCGTCGCCGATCACCGCGACACTGGTGCCGTTCTCGCGCCGCACGCTGCCGGGCAGCACATTGGTCTTGCCCAGGAAGCCGGCCACGAAGGCGCTGGCCGGCTTTTCGTAGGCCTCATGCGGGCGACCGACCTGCTCGACCTTGCCCTTGTTCATCACCACGATGCGGTCCGACAGCGCCATCGCCTCGGCCTGGTCGTGCGTCACCAGGATCGTGGTGGTGCCCACCGTGCGCTGGATCTGGCGCAGCTCGATCTGCATTTCCTCGCGCAGTTTGGCGTCGAGGTTGCTGAGCGGCTCGTCGAGCAACAGGATGCGCGGCTGGATCACCAGCGCACGCGCCAGCGCCACGCGCTGCTGCTGGCCGCCGGACATGCGCCGCGGATAGCGGTCGGCCAACGCGCCCAGGCCGACCAGCGCCAGGGTCTGGGTGACACGCTGATCGCGCTCGGCACGCAGCACGTTGCGCATCTCCAGGCCGAAGGCGACATTCTCGGCCGCCGTCATATGCGGGAAGAGCGCATAGCTCTGGAACACGATGCCAAGGCCGCGTTGGCTGGGCTTGATACCCAGCAGATCACGCCCTTCGAGCGTGATGGCGCCCGATGTCGGCTCGACGAAGCCGGCGATCATCTGCAGGGTCGTGGTCTTGCCGCATCCCGACGGCCCCAGCAGCGATACGAACTCGCCCTGCTCGACGGCCAGATCGAGCGCATCGACCGCGACCTGGTCGCCGAACCGCTTGGTCAGTGCTTCGAGAGCGAGAAAGGGCATTCGAGCGTTCCGTCGGGGAAGATTAACGGCGGCACAGAGGAACACAGAGAGGGGAGGGTGACACGCCTTTGGCGCGCAGACTTCTTTCCTCTGTGATCTTCTGTCCTATGTGCCTCTGCGGCGAAGTCTTCTTCCTTCCTACCGCTCCACTTCGCGGTTCCAGCGTTTGGTCCACGTGTCGCGCTGGTCGTTGATGGTGTCCCAGTCGGCGACCAGCAGCTTGCTGGCGCGCTCACCGACCGGCGCCATGCGGGCGACCGCGGGATCGACCTGGGCCTTCTTGTTGACCGGGCCGTAGCCGTATTCCTTGGCGAAGATCTCCTGCAACCGCGGCTCGACCATCATGGCGATGAAGTCGTGCGCCATCGGCGATACAGAGGCCTTGGCCACCGGGCAGGCCGATGCCAGCAAGGTCACCGTGCCTTCCTTGGGATAGACGAAGTCGACCGGAAAGCCGGTCACCGCGAAGGAGAACACGCGGCCGGTGCCCCAGACCGCCAGAACGGCCTGGTTGCTCTGGAACAGCTCGGTCATCTTGCCCGGCGAGGGCTCATAGACCAGCACGTTGGGATTGACCTGCTCCTTCATCACCTTGAAGCCCGGCTCGATGTTCTTCTCGCCGCCGCCGTTCATGCGCGCGAACATCAGAAGCGTGTGCAGGCCGTAGGTGTTGTTGATCGGCGGGATCACCAGCAACTTTTTGAACTTGGGGTCCTTCAGGTCGTTCCATGACGTCGGCGTTGCCCAGCCTTTCTCCTGGAAGACCTTGGTGTTGTACATCAGGCCGGTGCCGACCAAGCCGATGCCGATCGCCTTGTTGTCCTTGTACTTGGCGGCGTCGTAGAGGTCGGTCGCCGGCAGGCCCTGGATCGGCGCGCAGAAGCCGAGCTGGATCGCCTGGTACATCGGCCCGTCATCGACGATCGCCACATCGATCTGCTGGTTGGCCTTCTGTGCCTGCAGCTTGGCCAGCGTGTCGGTCGAGTTGCCGGCCACGTATTCGACCTTCACGCCGTGCTTTTTCTCGAAGGCCGGGATGATTTCCTTGCGCATGGTCTGCTCGAAGGAGCCGCCATAGCCCGCGACATAGAATGTCTTTTGCTGTGCTACGGCTGCGCTCACGATTCCGACCGCGGCAACGCCCGCCAGCATGGCAGCGCGAAAATGGCTCACCATGATTTGCTCCCTGTCTTTCCTCCGACGCCCGCGGGAGGATTTTTTGTGCCACAAGAAAACGGTCACATGCGCCGCAGCAAGGCGTCAAATTCATTACGGTGGCCAATCTATAACAAAATGTTATATTGGCGCTCTGCATGTCACTCAATCCGCGCCAGATCGCGGCCTTCCGCGCCCTGATGTTGACCGGTAGCGCCACCGGCGCGGCCGAGATGATCAATATCACGCAGCCGGCCATCAGCCGGTTGATCCGCGACCTGCAGCAGGCCCTGGGGCTGAAGCTGTTCGAACGCCGCGGCACGCGCCTGATGCCGACCAGCGAAGCGCTGTCGTTGTATGGCGAAGTTGAACGTTCGTTCATCGGGCTGGATCGCATTCAGCAGGCGGCGGCGGAACTGCGCACGCGCCGCGCCGGCGTGCTGCGCATCGCGGCCCTGCCGGCGCTGGCCAACGGCTTCCTGCCGCGCTTCACTGGTCGCTTTCTCGCCGATCGTCCCAAGCTGGACCTGGCGCTGTTCGGCCTTGTCTCGCACAGCGTCGTCGACTGGGTAGCCGGTGGCCAATGCGATCTGGGCTTCGCCGAAGCCTCGATCAAGCACGCCGCGATCGCCAGTGAACCGATGCCGACCGTGCGCATGCGCGCGGTGGTGCCCCAGAACCATCGGCTGGCGCGACGGCGCACGTTGCGGCCCGGCGATTTCGAAGGCGAGGCCTTCATCTCGTTGGGGCATTCCGCCGTCTCGCGCTTTCGCATCGACGCGGTCTTTGCCGATCACGGTGTGAGCCGCATCATGCGGGTCGAGACGCCGCTATCGGAAATCGCCTGTGGTCTGGTCGCGTCCGGTATCGGCTTGTCGATCTGCGATCCCTTCACCGCCGCTGAGTACGCCACGCGCGGCGTCGTATCGCGTCCATTCGAGCCGGCCATCTCATTCGACTTCGCCGCGGTTTACTCAACCCAGCGTACGCTACCGGCGGTGGCGCGGGAATTCATCGATACGTTCGCGGCGCACGTCAATACGTTCAGCCGCGGTCGCGGCTGACGCCCGGTTCCGGCCCTCCGACTGGGCCCGATCACGGGGGGCCCGAAGATCAAGCTAAGTCATTTTGGTGTCAAGTAATTGCAGGGGTCAGAAACAGGTTTCGCAGACGGACCCATTTGAGAGTAGGTTGTCGCCGCAACGAAGGCGACTGTCGTCGCCGACAACCACATAGACAACAAGGGGACAGAGCAAGAAATGGCCAGCGCCGGGAACAAACCACGCAAGGCGTCTGTCGATTTGCCGTTCGATGCCAGCCTCGGGTATCAGGTGCGCATCACACATCGGGCGTTTCAGCGCGCACTCCAGAACAGCATCGCACCCAACGGCATCACATCCGGCATGTGGTGGTTCCTGCGTGTCCTGTGGGAAGAGGATGGGCTGACGCAACGGCAACTCAGCCAGCGCGTCGGCATGATGGAAGCCACCACGGTTACAGCGCTCAACAACATGGAGAAAGCCGGCGTTATTCGCCGCGTCCGCAACACCGAAGACCGGCGCAAAATGAATGTCTTCCTGACGGCGCGCGGCCGAACGCTGCGCGATGAGCTGTTGCCGCTCGCTGCTGAAGTTAATGCGGTGGGGTTGCGTGGCCTGTCGAAACAGGAAGTGAATCAGCTCCTGGTGCTGTTGCGGCGCGTCCGCGTCCAACTCGATGAAGGCGCCGCCGACAACTGACGGCGGACGACGGCGGCGGTCGCGAGGACCTCATCTGAGGCGCAAGCCATCATCAGGAGGCCTTTGCGCGGCGTCTCGCTGCTGCGCTCTGCGCGATAATGACGCAGCGGGTTGGCCCCGGAACGCTGTCAAGGCGTCGGCCGGGGCGATATTTGTCCAGATTGAACCATTTAGTTCGATCTCGAAGGAAGTGCGCCTGCAGGCACCGTGTGCCGAACATCCCCGTGAAGAAAGCATTCGGCCCCACGGTGCAAGTCAAAGGTCACTTATACTCGACCAGCACTTCCCGATACGCAGTCTTGCCGATGTTGCGCGCCTTGTGCGTGGCCGGCACGCGCGC
>Ga0187894_10002090_pt1 | contig 24367 bp, 20 predicted proteins | sample GBC1701081metaG_FD_136650 | JGI IMG/M metagenome (GOLD analysis project Ga0187894, IMG submission 136650) | White microbial mat communities from a lava cave in the Kipuka Kanohina Cave System on the Island of Hawaii, USA - GBC170108-1 metaG ... | reverse complement strand
GCGAAATATTTTGAGGACCATCCCGAACTGACCGCGGGCGGCAAGGCCGACCCGACCGATTTCTACACGCGCTCCATCGCCACACAGGAAGAGACCGAGCGGTTGGTACAGCCGGTGGTTGACCACTTCGACCGTCAAGTGATCGGGCAGCAATCGCTGGTGGATCGCTTCCGCTTCCTCTCGCCCGCCATCGTCACGCAGGCCGCGCTCAACGATGTCGCCGGCACGAGCGTCGCGCGGTACCGCCACTTCCTCGCGCTGGTGGACGAATTTCATCAGGCGTGGAGGTCCTACTTCAACCCGCGCATCGTTCAAAAAGCGAGATTCGGAGCAGGGGATTACGACCGGTTCCCGAACTTCGCTTTCCGCGAAGAGCCTTCCGGCGCGGTCGCGCGACGCGTTGCGATTGGCTTAATCGGATTGCTGTTGCCCTCGCTCATCATTGGCTGGTTGGCCTTACGCGCGTTGCGGCAGTATCCGCTAGCGGGCTGAAGCATTCCCTATCACAATCTCAATTGTGGTGACCTCAAAATAGAAAGACGAATATCAGACGTTGGAAAAGAGCGACTCGAAGGACGCTTTTTACTTCTTTTGCGTCCATAGGGAAGAGACACTTTAAAAAGGGCGGAACTATGGACGAAGTAATGCCGCAGTGACCATCGTATAATGAGTGATGAAAGGAAATTTTTATGCCGTTACCTGAATTTTTTGGATTGCTGAAATTCGTTCCGTCTGCTTACCGCGCTCTTAAAACGGGGGCCGAAAAATGGCGCTTCCGCAAAGACGACAAACAGATAAAAACGATTTACAACGGCCTAATCACACTCTGGCGAAATGGTCACGTGCCAACCATCTCCGCAGAATTCGGAACTGATATGAGAAGGATTCTTGAAAAGATGGTCGAACGAAAATTGCTCGAGCGATTTGGTGCGATGCCCGGAAACTACATCCTTCCGGGAACGGTCCGATTACCTCGTTAGCAATTTTTGCCTAGCGCAACAGTGAAACTATCAATCATTCGCGGATTTCATCGCGAACGCGGCTGTGTGTCCCCAAAAGACATTCAAAACAAAGAATTGCGCACTTCGCTGGCGGGCTGAAACGTACCCCTTAGCCAACGGGTGGCCGGCGGGGTCGATTCTCAATGACCATCACCAAACGAAGCGGTTCGTCAGGTGGGCGGCGGTCGACCGGTGGTCCAGCTACAACCAGGACTCGATTCCCCCACTTTCAATCAAACGTGATTGCGCCTCGCGAATGCCCGAAGGATTTCTGATCACGTTTTTGCTTTTCCATCGTGCTTCTGCCTTTATCCGTAACCTTCTTGAACAATTCCTCGCGGAATGCATATCTGATGGTATCTTTTTGGCAAGCATCCAAACACAGCTTACCGGTTGCCCAGTCGCCTTGTTCGGTCAGACATAACCAAGCAGCCAGCCGTTCAATTCCGTTCGTTGATTGAAACCTGTCAATCTGTTTCCTTAGCGCCGAGCGTCGCGCTTTGTTCTTTAGAGCGATGTCTCCGGCTTGTCTCACAAGTAGATCGGCATCATAGCGGTAATGTTCAAGCTGTTGCTCGTCACTCTGCACGTAGCCTAAAACAATAACAGCGGCAGCACGGCTCCATTCATCAACGTTCAGCGTCGAACATATTCTTTCAAAGAGGTTGCGGCAAAAATCCGGTGTCGCGAATACCAACCCCTGTAGCGCAATCTCACGTACTATCAAGTCTTCATCCGAAATCAGCCGCGTCATTACAGGGAGTAAGTCTGACCACTCAACGGACTGCTCAATGATCAGGCCACGAACCTCTTCAGCCAATGTCTTCCTTCCGAGCGCATGTAGATGCTTTTTGTCATAAGGAACTGTGATAGCACGTAATAGATACCGCGGATGATGTTCTGCGAGTCCTATGATTAGATGGTGCTGCAGATTAAGGTGATCCTCCTTCCCGCTTGCCCAATCTTCAAATTGTTCTTGAATTGCGTCTCTCCCTTGTGGGAGGTGGGCAAAGGCTCCGAGCGCTTCGACATACTCGCGCAGCATCTCCCATCTCTGTTCCCTCACCCCGGACAGAATAATCGGCAGAGATGATTCCGATTTGAAACGCGCCATGGCATGGATGAAACCACATGTGGGATTGTTGCTCATTACTCGCTCTATCTCCGTCAATGCCTCAGTCTCACCAAGCCAACCCAGCACAGTTGCGGCCTGTTCTTTTACTGCCAGATGATAATTCCGATCTCGCAGCGTCCGCCGCAGGAATACAACGACGGAAGTTTCTTTGATAAAGAAAAGTAGCCTAACCGCCTGCGCCTGTAATCTTGCATCAGTTGAATCAGCAGCCACCTGTTGAATAAGCTCACGATGAGCCGGAGCGTCCCATTCAGCTAATGCCAGCAGACCGCACATTCGGGAAGGCACGGGCATTTGTGAATCGATCGTTAGATCGCTAAGTTCAGCAGGGAGCAACTCTCGGCGGTGCAGAAGCGGATGTAGAACCTCCTGATGAAAGTCGAACGCGATGTAACTACCTTCACGCAAGTGTTGGAGAATTTCTTCTTTTGCTCTCTGGCCGCCGCATGTGCCAAGTGCACGTATCACCGTGTAAGTGGAATACCGAGGTCCTTTGCCCGAATTGTAGTGGAGTCTAGCCAACAACGGCCCTTCCGCTCGCGGATCAGCAACTACCCACAACCATTCACAAAGTTCGCGTGTGCTGAGGTCCGGTGTGATGGCAAGCAAGTCGCAAATCGCGGGAATGAGGTTATTCACCTGGCATTTGGCCAAAAGCTGCAAGTCTTTTACACGATTGAGCCGGTCCGCCATTGGAAACTCGTCGTGCTTCTCTATTTGTTGTGCAACCTGATTGATGAGTAGGTGGGACAAGTCGATCCCGGCAACTGCCAGCTCTTTTTCAGTTTCTGCCAGCGCATCCAACTGATCCGGGAGCCAGAATTCTCCTAGCCTTCGCACATTATCCAAGTTGCCTTCGGACACATCACTTTGCCCAATCCGCTGTGCAAGCATATGCAGCACCAATCGGAAAGCTTCCGGAAAGTGAATCTTCTCTGCCCACTCAATGATGATATGGATAGGAAAGGTTTTCTTCCCTGCGAGACCTTCGCGCACAAATTCCAGCATCAGTGGCACGGCTGCTTTGCGGTCGGTCTTAACGAGTGTAGCAGCCAACTGGCGAAAGACGGAGAAACTTTCGATCTTTTCCTCCCCTGCTGCAAAGTGCTGGCGCGCAGCTTGTTCCAGTTGGCTAAACGCTTCAGTTGTCGGAACCTCTGCAAAATATTTGGCGGCGCTTTGAACCAGTTGATAATTTTTGTGCCGTAGAAGCGGAATTATTGACTGTTGTTGCCTATTATCGCGGTATAGCATGGCTGCCATCACAGCGGCGCGAAGGATTTCCTCATCATTACTTTCTAGCGCCTGACTAATGACGTCGGAAATTTCATCATTCAATTGCCCCATGTTGCGTAACGCATGCAAACAGGCGGAGCGCATCTTATTTGCTTGGTTGCCATCTCTGATGTGATCAAGCAAGGCGGCCAGCGCAGGGTTCCCAATATTTTCAATTGCTTTGTAGGCGGCCCGCTGCGTATTAAAATCTTCATCAACCAATAAATTCAGCAGGTCAGGGATGGCCTGTTCATCACGGTGATTCCCTGCAAGCTGTGCCGCAAGCCTTCGGGCTCTTGCCTCTGGGTCGCGTAGATACCAACGAACCTCCTTGAGTGCTTCCGACGAAGATCTGAGCGCATTTGCGGCGCGGAAATAGAGATGCTGTTTCTCTTCTTTATCGCGAATAAGAAGCAGGAATAGCGAGCCGACGATCGAGGGCTTTAGTAATCTAAATATATTTCCGTATCTGTCAGAGTCAATGATTCGCTGTAGGAGGTCAAGTAGCTGCGGATCACCTGGCTTGACGCTCAGACGATCTATCCAAGCGAGCACCGCGTCGAGCATCGGTTGGTAATCACTGGCCTCGCTCAACCATTGGTTGGGCAACTCCGTACACTCAGCAGCAGTCCTGGCTTCAAACTGTGCTTGCAATTCTAGTGAAAGCAGCCAGCCACCCGTATCCGTGAAACGAAAGCTTACCGTGTCGTCTCTCTCAATGAGCAACCCATTCTTCACTAACTCAACAAAGGGCGAGGCAGCATCTGTATGCAGAAACATCTCAGGTACTTCAGTCTTCAGGCTCTCGACCGGTAGGCTCAGATCACGGGAATGCCGCCGCCAACCGACGGCGGCAACTCTGCGAAGCATTTGCCGCAAATCATCAGGAGTGTGATGCGTGTGTTTCGCAACTCGGCGTAACATCTTTTCCAGATAACAATGGATCAGGTCGCTCCACGTCCAGTTCGCTGCCTCAGCCGTATTACCAGACGAACGTAATTCGGCGTAGTAGCCGAGGTTTTGTGGATGAAGAAGCAAGGTTCGCAATGAGACAACATGCAAATCAACTTCTTCCCCTCGTGGTCGCAGCTCAATCAGTTCGTTTGCTCCCATCTCTGTCAAAGCGGCATCAAGCTCATTTGAACTGAAGTCACCGAGCGTCATCGTCATGTAGCTGTTTGTCGACTCCCTCGCCCGCTCACTCGTATCTTCGATAGAGTCTGGCAGCGCCCTGATCCTGAATTCATCCCAGGCAACATCACGGCAGGTGATGATGACCTTCAAACTCTCAGGGGGCGCCGTAACAATCGAGTTATGCAATGACTCTAATTCCCGTGTAATCACACTCGTTTCGGCGACATCAACTGCGTCAATCATCAAAATAAACTTGCCCTCGCCATCCGCAGTCTTTTCCCCCAATAGTCGTATGGCCTGGCGCCAACCGAGGTTACCGATATAGGCTGAACACTGCTGCCTGATTTGCGCTGCCGCCGTCTCCAACGAAAAGTCTTTGCCGCTTATCAACAGCACGGTCCAGCCTTGCTGCTGAAGCCTGCTGGCCTCAAAGGCGAGTCCAATTGACTTGCCGACACCGGATGAGCCAATCACAAAACAGTAGCGGGTGCGGGCGGAAAGAAAAGCGTCGAGTCGCAGTTGAAAGGCGGAGCGCGCAACCGTGACAGGCTGATCAAGCGCGGAAGCCTGAACGGCTTGCGTCACACGCTGGCACGCAACCCTGAGTCTAGTGACATTATTGATGGCTGAAATATCGGAGTCCTGCTGTGAAGTGGTTGAAGCGGTCTCTGAGATGCGATGTAACTTCGCAACAATGGCGTCAGCAATTTGCTCTGCGCCCTCATCGTGCCAGTTCAAAAATGCCACGGTCTCCAGAATGCCGGGAATTGGCGTATGATCTAATCGAATCGGTAGGATATACTCCCGGTTTTCTCGGAAATCTCGTGCCTGTGCAGCGCGCCGTTCTAAAGAAGTCCATTTCTTTTCTGCATAATGCTTCGATAAAAACATGACGCAGAAATGCGCATCGTTTTGATATACCTCGGAGAGGTCATCATATAAATTCTTTCCCCACAGTTCCGCCTTTTGGTCTTCATCGAAAAAGAAGGTTACGTTTCGCTGCCGAAGTGATTCTGCCAGAGTTCGGGCAGGCCCACGGTCCTCACCGGCAAATGAAAGCACAACATCAAACTTCCTGGTTCTCATACGAGTGCTGGTTCAAGATTATATTACTGCTCAACACCATTGTATTACATACAGGGCAATGGTAGCAGGAAGGCCGCTGAGGAAAAAAAGCGGGAATACCGTTTGGTAATGACAAGCCCTGAGGACACGGCTAAATTCAAATGCCACTGCGGCTGAGAAATTGCCGTAACGATCAATAGAGCAACTTCAGTGAGAGTTGAATCGAACGCGGCCCGCCGATCTGGTACAGCGAATTGAACCCGGAACTGGGGCTGGTCTGCGTCGCGCCAGTGTTCACGCTCAAGGATCGCCCAAGCATGCTTTGCGCGGAACCGAACGTCGCGGATCCGAATGCGCCCGCCGGTTCGGCGATGCTGGGGTGATTGAAGAGATTAAAGAATTCGGCGCGGAACTGTACGCGCAATCGTTCGGTCAGACCGAATTGGCGGCGCAGCGACAGATCAATCTGGTGCGCGCCGAAACCGCGCAGTGCATTGCGTCCGAGCGTCCCTTGTTTGCCGGCGGCAGGCACGGCGAAGGCGTCAGGGTTGAGCCGTTTCCCGCCAGGCGCGGCTGGGTCGTCAAGATAAATAGGAGCGCCTGGCTTCAGGTCCACGCGACGCGTCGAACCGACGTTGAGCGGGTCAACGAGTTGCGTAATTGCGTTGAATGGCTGCGCCGACCGGTAGCGTCCAATGGCGTCCACCGACCAATTGCCGAAGACGGCTTTGAAGGGCTTCACGTTTTTGAGCGTTGGGATGTCATATGTCACCGCCGCGACGAATGTGTGGCGGATGTCGAAATCGGACGGGCCGCGTTCGAGCGCGAAAATCTGCGGGGAGAAGGGAAGGCCCGTGACCGTCTCGTCTGAAACGTCGTCGAGCGATTTCGCATAAGTGTACGATGAGAGCGCCTGTAACCCCCGCGAGAGTCGACGGCGGAACTGCGCCTGTAATGCGTGATAGTCCGATTCGGAAGCGTTTCGCGTGACCGAAACCGTCGAGCCGCTGAGCGCCGCCGCGCTGTTCAGGTCGGGGCCGAAGATCGCCGGGTTGATGACGACGACAGCTTGGTCGAGCCCGAAACGCGCTTTGGCGAACGCGGCGTTGAAATTCTGCAACTGTTCGTTGCGCAGCAACCGGCGGCCCTGCGCTCCGACATAACCCAACGACACCGCCTGACTCCGTCCCAAGCCCTTTTCTAGAGTCAGGCTCCATTGCCTGGTGTATGGCAATTCCAGATTGCGGTCGAAGACGAAAAAGTTCGATGAATAGGGCGGCGCCGTCTTGTCGAGATACGGCGGCGGTTGCAGGTCGGCTTCGTTGGCCGGAAAGCGCAACTGCGCTGGCGCAGAGATGGTCTTGAAGACATTATACGGGAAACTGCTGTAGCCGCGCAGCGCCGTGCCTTGCCCGGTGTCGTAATAGACACCGAAGCCTCCGCGCAAAACCAGACTGTTCTTTTCCGAGAGCGACAATCCGAAGCCGACGCGCGGGGCGAAGTTATCCCAGGTCGTCTCCCATTGAGGCGTTCCCGGTTCGGCGATCGTCGCCGTCAACGGTTTATCCAGGCCGTCAATCTGATACGGCGCCAGGTCTCCCGAGAGCGGCGGATTGACTTCATAGCGCAAGCCGAAAGTCAGCGTCAGCCGTTTGCTCAAACGCCAGGTGTCCTGCGCGAAGGCGGAAAAGTTATGCGCGTAAAAATCCGTGACAGGCGCGAAGGCCTGCACCTGAATGCTGGTCGGCGTGCCGGTACGGCGGCTGGCTTCGGTGGCGAAGGCGTAACTAATGCTGAGCGAGCGCGTATCTTGAATCGGGCGCAACAGGCGATAGTCGGCGCCGAGCTTCAATTCGTGGCTGCCCGCTACAAAGGTCAGATTCTCGACGACGTTGATCTGTCGCTGTTTTGCGCCGAGCGTTTTGCCCTGCGTCAGGTTGCCAGCGGTGACGCCGTTCGGCCCGAAGCCCGCGGTTTGAATGCTGACGGCCGTGCTTTCGCGCGGCGCGAAAGCAGGGAAGAGCAAACTGTCCGGAGGCAGGATCGCGCCATCCACCGCCACACCCGCGAAATCGAACGCGCCGCGATCCGCGCTGTAATTGAACCGTGTGTCGCTCACCACGCGCGGCGAGATCGTCCACGTCGCGCCCGTTGTGAAAAAGCGAGTCTTCTTGTTGAACTGATTCTCCTGGCTGGGAAACGAGCGGAAGCGCTGTTCTGATGGCGAATCGGCGTAACGGCCAAAGACGGAAAAGCTCGACGAGAAGCGCTGATCCACACGGACGCTCACCGCATCCAACTCAGTCGGATAAGACAATCCGACTACGTAACGATCTGTGTCCGCCGGATCGCCATCGGCCGCAACGCGCGGCGAGTTCGGCGACGGGAAGGCGTTCAGGATGGATTTGAATGGTCCGGTCGCCGCTTCGCGCGCCGCAATCGAAGGCACGCGAGCGCGGAAGATGCCCGCCTGCGGCTGCGTCAAACGCAAGCCTTCATACGAGAAAAAGAAGAACGTTTTGTCGCGCCCGTCGTAACCGAGCGGCCCAAACCACTTCCCGGGCAACCGGACCGGCCCTCCCAGAACGCCGCCAAAATCGTTCTGCCGTAGTTTGCGTTTGGGCAGCCCGCCGATCTTGTCGAAGAAGTCGGCCGCGTCCAGCGCTTCGTTTCGAAAATAGTTGAAGAGCGACCAGGTGTATTGATTGCCGCCCGACCGCGTGACGATCGAAACCTGCGCGCCCGGATTGCGCCCGAACTCCGCGCCGTAACTCGACGTTTGCACGCGGAACTCCTGTAGCGCATCCACCGAAGCCAGATTGTTGAAGCCGCCCAGCACGCTCAGCGCGGGCAGCGTCCCGGCGTTCTGCTGAAATGCCTGCGCCGTCAGGCTGGCGCCGAAATTGGCGCTGACGCCGTCCACCATAAAGTAGTTGGCGTTGGTCCGCTGCCCGTTGACCGAAAACTGTCCCGTGCTGAAGACTGACGATTTGACTAGCGTCACGCCCGGCGTCAGCTCCAGCAAAGTCTGAAAGCTGCGCCCGTTGAGCGGCAAGTTCTCGACAAACTGGCGGTTGACGACGGTCGCGACAGCGGGCGAATCGCGCTCGATCAATGTTGACCGGCCTTCGACGATGATGGACTCTTCAATGCTTCCGGCGAGCAACGTGAAATTCTCGGTCGCGTTGTCGCCGATGTTCAAGACTATGTTCCGCCGGATTGCGGTCTGAAAGCCGTCTTTTTTGACCGTCACGCGGTAAACGCCCGGCGCGAGTTCCGGCAGGACGTACAACCCTTCGCTATTGGTCGTAACGGTGAAACTCGCATTCGTGGCGATGTCGGCGACTTGTACTTGCGCGCCAGCGATGCGTCCTCCGTTCGCGTCCGCCACGCGCCCGGTCAGCGTCGCCGTCAACGCGGCCCAGGCCGTCGTCATAGTCAGGCAAACAAGCAACAGCCCGGCAGCGAAGTTCGATCTCCTCATTCGTATTTCTCCTTCTCGTTTTTCTGATTTCGATAGTTCGGTTGGTTTCGCAAAAATAAACGGCAAAGTAGACATATGCAGGCGCGGGCGCGACCGATTTTCAATGAACAGCTCGTTCGGTGAGGTGAATGGTGATGGGTAACCGTCGAGCGCTACGCCGTTATTCGCCGGCCGGATGACAAGCTGCGCAGCTTCGACATAACCGGCGATTGATCAGGTGCGCGCAGGCGATCAATAGCGCGCCGAGCGCCATCGTCGGCGCTTCCAGACGCGAGCCTTCTTCCGCCGACAACCGCACAGCTACGATCAGGCTTGCGCCGAACGCGAATAACAACAGCGGTCGCCACTGCCTGTGCTTTCGCGCATAGCTCGGCAGCAGGCTCAAGCTCCCGATGCCGAGTGCGAGCCTGATCAACCACCACTCGGCCTGCTCACTTGCCAGGAAGCCCAGCCCTAGAAGCGGTAACAATCCGGCCAGCAATGGCATCGCCGCGCAGTGCGCCGCACAGGCTAGCGAAGCCGCCGCGCCCAGCCGGTCGAGGCAGGTTCCTTCAGTCATCGTTTCCGGTTTGCTCAAGACATTCTCCTCTTTGTTCCTGTTTGTCGTAGTTGAGTTTGAAGGAGCGCAATTTATCGATTCGTGACTTGCGGCGCGACTGCTATTCAACGAACGGCTTTTTCGGCCGGGCGAACGGACGACGGGGTTGTGTCGCGCCATAAGCGCGTGAATGCCATCTGATTGATAAAAACGACCACTGATGCGGAGTCTCGCGCTTCTCATTGAAAACCGGTAACACAAATTTCCACGCTTCTTTACTCTCTGGCCCGGCCTCTATTCGCTGAAGATCGTAATTCCACTGGCGGCGCCGGCTGATCTCCGGGAAGGGTTCTTGCATGCATAAAACGCTCACGCTCGCATTCGTTCTGTTGTTTGCTTCGCTCGACGGTAGGGCGCAAAGCGCCGGTCTGCTCACGGGACGAGTTGCCTCCGCCGACGGCAAGGCGCTGGCGGGCATCAGCCTGAGACTGGAAGAGACCTCGTTCAACGCCATGAGCGATGCCGAAGGCCATTTCACTATCGGCGATCTTCCGCCAGGCAAGTATGCCGTCGTTATCAGCGGCGGCGGCTTTGTTCCGCAAAACACACGGTTGAAATCAAGGCCGGGCAGAGGACGACGCAGGATGTACGCCTCGAAAAGATCACGGCTTCCGTTGATGTGGTCGAAAGCCTGAAGGAATACCACCTCGAAGAAACGCGACTCGCAACGAAAACGAATGTGCGGCTGATTGACCTGCCGCAATCGGCGCAGGTCTTTCCGAATCAACTGATCGAAGACCGCGCCATCCTCGAAGGCAACGGGCTCTTTCGCAACATCAGCGGCGTCAATCAATCCACCTACAGCGCAATGGTCTTTCGCGGCTTCACGCAGCGCGAAATCCTATATAACGGTGCGGGGGGCAACCCGTTCGGCTCGCTGGAAGGCGATGTGAACAACGCTGGCTTCAGTACGTCGCAGATTCGCCTGACCAACATTCAACGCGTTGAAGTTTTGAAAGGCCCGACATCGGCGCTTTACGGCGCGCGCAGGAAATTTCCCTGGGCAACCGCGTGCAGTGATAGTGACGTTCGGATGGACGCCGTACAGAAAGTAGCCCTATGACACATCGTATGAACTCCCGCTCGACCATCACGCGTATCGCCGCAAATGAAATTCGCCACAGCCTGCGCAATCGCGCGCTGTTGATCGCGTGCGTTAGCGTGGCGGCGCTGCTAATCCTTTCGACCTTCATCGCGTGGCAAAATCAAACGAAGCTCAATGCGCAGCGCACGCAATATCAGCAAACTGTGCGCAACAACTGGCTGGAGCAGCCGGATCGCCATCCGCATCGCGCTTCGCATTACGGCTATCTCGCGTTTCGCCCCAAAGCGCCGCTCAGTTTCTTCGACACTGGCGTAGACAGTTTCGCTGGCACGTCCGTTTATCTCGAACCTCATCGTCAGAACACCGCGAATTTCAGCGAAGCCCGTCATTCCGGCGGCATGCTGCGTTTCGGTGAACTCAGCCCGGCATTGGTGTTGCAGTTGTTCGTCCCGCTGGCGGTCTTCTTTTTAGGGTTTGCGGCAATCACCGGAGAGCGCGAAAGCGGAACGCTGCCGATGATGCTCGCGCAAGGTATTACATGGCGCGAACTGCTCGCGGGCAAGACGCTTGGCGTAGCGGCGATGGCGCTGTTTATCACTGCGCCCGGAACATTGCTGATGGTGGTCTGGCGCGTGTTTGATGGTGGCGGCTTTGCGCGTGACACGCTGTGGCGCGCGATGGCGCTGATTGCCGGCTACGGATTGTATCTGCTGATTTTCGCCGCCATCGCCGTACTTGTTTCGGTCTGGCAACAGACTTCGCGTGGCGCGCTAACGAGCCTGATTTTATTGTGGATTCTGTTTTGCGTAGTTTTGCCGCGCGCTGCGCAAACGCTCGGCGCCATCGTCGCTCCTGCTCCGGCAAAAGCGCAATTCGATGCGGCCCTCGAAACGGATCTGAGCCGCGAGGGAGACAGCCACAACCCGAATGATTTGCGCTTCGCTGCCTTGCGCGCCGCGACACTGAAAAAACACAACGTCAGCGAAGTCAAAGATCTGCCCTTCAATTACGGAGCGCTAGTGATGCTCGAAGCCGAAAAGATCAGCTCTGATATTTTCCGGCGGCATTACGGCGACCTGCTCGATACGTTTCGCCGTCAGAACCGCTTCAGTGAATTGGCCGCTGTGGTCAATCCATATCTGGCGATTCGCACGCTCTCGATGGCGCTCGCCGGATCAGACCTCGCCCATTACACCGATTTTCAATGGCAGGCTGAATCCTTCCGCTTCGAGATGGTACAGAAGCTGAACGAATTGCATCTGACCGAAATCAAATTTGAGAACGACCGCGCGCAACGCGTCAGCCACGAACGCTGGCAGGAATTTCCGGCGTTCGAATTTCACCTTCAACCTGTCGGATGGGCTTTGAAACAACAATGGCTATCAGTCGTCGCATTGCTTGGCTGGAGTTTGATTTTGCTCCTTACCATTTGGTGGGTTACACCGCGTATTCTGAAATGAAGCCGAACCGATTCCTACAACTGGAACTGAAAAACTTTCTCGCCGGACGCGCCGCGCTGACCGGACTGATCGTCATTTTTCTCGCAGGTCTCTACGCCATCGAACACGGCAGGCGCGTCATTGCCGCGCAACAAAACGTCATCGCCGCCACGCCGGAGATGCAACGCGAGCATCTGCAGAAAATGTTGGCGCAACACGCCGACCCATCGGGGCCGGGCAATGCGTTGTATTACATCAATTTCTTCACCGTGCACGAACCATCGCGACTGGCTCCGCTTTCGCTTGGATTGCGTGATGTCAACCCGTTCAATCTGAAAGTGCGCATGCTAACGCTGGAAGGGCAATTGTACGACAGCGACATCAGCAATCCGGCCACGTTGGCGCTGGGCAATTTCGATCTGTCGTTTCTGTTGGTGTTCCTGTATCCGCTGCTCATCATCGCATTCACACACAACACACTCTCGGCGGAACAGGAACAAGGGACATGGAACCTGATCTGTTCACAATCCGTCTCGCCGCTCAAAATTTTAGCCATCAAAGTAGGCATTCGTTTTTCGGCGATCGCTGGCGTCTGGTTGCTGACCTTGCTGGTGAGCGGATTCTGGTTGCGGCTGCCGCCCTTGCTAGTGGATAGGCGCTTTGGTTTTGCCGCGCTAGTTTCGCTGTCGTATTTGCTCTTCTGGTTCGCCGCATCGCTGCTGGTGATGTCGTTCAAACGCTCATCCAACTTCAATGCGCTGGCCTTGCTGGGCGTATGGCTAACCCTGACGATTCTGGTCCCGGCGGGGCTCAACGTCGGATTGTCAACGCTGCTGCCAGTTCCAGAAGCGTTGGAGGTCACCGTCCGCCAGCGCGAAGGTTACCACCAACAATGGGATCGCCCGAAAGCCGAAACGATGCGGCGATTCTTTCTGCGGTATCCTGAGTACGCTTCGTTTCAGGCTCCGCCCGACAGGTTTTCGTGGGGCTGGTATTACGCGGCGCAGCATTTGGGCGACGAAGACGCGGCCACGGCTTCGTCGCAGTTCCGCGAAAAACTGCGGCGACGTCAGCAATGGACGTGGCGTTTGGCGTGGCTGATACCAACGATCAATGCCCAGGCCTCGTTCAATCACATTGCGCAAACCGATCTGGTGAATCATCTGGCTTATCTGGATTCGGTGCGCGGCTTTCACGAACAGATGCGCAAGTTTTTCTATCAGTACATACTTTGTGACGGACCTGCGCCCGATGTAAGTTGGAGGCGATTGCCGCAACATCGGTACTCCGATGAGGACTCCCGCGTTCCGTTTCCTTTCACGAGCCTCTCATTGCTGCTGATCTGCGCATTAATGTTTCCGGTCGCGCTGGCGCGCTTGTCCAAACAAGCTTTGTGAGGAGCGCGTTATCCGTGGTCCGTGCTCCGGCCATCTCGGAGTCTGAGCCGCTCAAAGCCACTTCACAGCAGCGATTCGGTTGTTAGAACCATCTTCTATCGAACGCGCTCGAAGCAATGCCGCCATCATCGCGATGAACTGATGTTCATTATAAATACAGTTTTCGCTCTCTGCGCTGTCTAATAGCCGCTCATTCCATATCACACCGGGAAGACAGCCTAGATCCTCAGATCTCGCCGGGCTCAGCTTTCACTCACTTATCCTTGTTTCGAGATATTTAAGCGAGGAATCGTCCACTAGTGCTAATCCATTGAAGCCAGAATTTACGTAGAATACGACAGTAGTATGTTGGTAAAACCGCTCCCTAATGAAAACGGGGTGTTAGCTGCCCTCACACCTTCCGTCTATGCGCGCTTGACGCCGAACCTCAACAGAGTTCGCCTCGAAGCGGGCAGAACGCTCTACGATATCGGCTCCACATCTGATCAGGCCTGGTTTATCACAAGTGGAATTGTCTCCCTGCTCACTACCACTGAAGCCGGTGACATTATTGAAGCCGCGGCGGTCGGTCGAGAAGGCGTGGTCGGTCTCTCAGGGATTACGAAACGAAACGGAATGACGTTCTGGGCCCAGGTGCAAATTTCAGGCGAGGCGCTGCAGATCAGCGTGAAGACTTTGCAAGATATGCTCAGGCAGGAAAGCGCATTTTATGAGCCGCTCTTTGAATATGCGCATACTTTAAGCGAGCAGATTGCGTTGACAGTCGTCTGCAATTGGTTTCATAAGACAGAGCAGCGCCTGGCGCGATGGCTGCTGATGGCGCAGGATCGCGTCTATTCCGATTCAATGGTCCTCACGCATGACAATATGGCGCAAATGCTTGGGGTTTCCCGCAGCCGCGTCAGCCTGGCCGCCGGTATACTTCAGAGAAAAAGGCTGATTCATTATCTGCGCGGTCACATCAGGATACTGAATCGAAGAAGGCTCGAAGCCGCCGCCTGCGAATGCTACCAGGCGATCAGCCGGACAATCGGTTGTTTCCTCCCACATGAATAAAGGTCTACTTCTGACTGAGTCAACCATTGACAGAGTCAATCACGAACCGACAAGCCGCCAAGTTTCGTGTAGGCTCACCCCGTCCGTCAGATCAATTTCAAAAAATTTGTGACTCATCGAGCGCGTCATCACCCACCCATGCGCTGAGGTTCTCCTTTTCTATCGTAACCCCCTACGCTACTGGCTTGCTCATCGGAGGAAGAGAGGAGACCAATTGTGTCCCGCAATCTCTCAAACAGAAAAGAGCGCTCAGTCGGCGTAAGTCTGTTTCTCAGGCTGGCGCAAAGCGCAAGCATCGAAGAGGTGTTAGAGGATTTCGCGAAGATCGCGGCGGAGAAAGGAATCCATCTTTACAGCGTCAGGGTCAAGCGCGAGAGGTTGGAGCGCGAACTCAAACTTCCAAACGCCGGCGTAGGTCTCGGGAGGATTAATGAACTTGCAGTCAGCGTTGAGGGCGGGCAAACCCAGCTTATCGTGAAATTCCGTGAGCCGGTGGAGAGCGCTGTTGTATGCGAGCTTGAATACGCCGCTCATCTGGCCGCGTATCGTATTGAACTCCTGGCCGGAGGAGGGTTGCGTCCTGATGGAGCAGGGACGCGAAATGCAGACCGCTCGCCAGAGATAGACGGACTCATCGGCGAGTCCGAGCTGATGCGGGAGGTCAGGCAAGATATCGCGATTGCCGCGAGCCTCGACTTAAGCGTCCTCATCACCGGCGAGCCGGGTACCGGCAAAGAACTCGTCGCGCGCGGCATACACGATGCCAGCAGTCGTGCTAAGAAGCCTTTCGTGGACGTCAACTGCGCGGCGATCAATCTCAATTTGATCGAGAGTGAATTGTTCGGACACGAGAAAGGGGCGTTCACCGGAGCCTTCGCCCGAAAGCTTGGCCGATTCGAAAGAGCGAACGGAGGAACATTGTTTCTCGATGAGATCGGCGATCTGCCTTTGCCGAGCCAGGCGATACTTTTACGCATCCTGCAGGAACGTAAGCTCGAGCGAGTAGGAGGGACAGAGGCGATCAAGATAGATATACGCCTCATTGCAGCAACCAATCATGATCTACGTCGCGAAGTCGATGAAGGGCGCTTTCGCCGCGACTTGTATGATCGCCTGTGCGGATATCCTATCCGGACGCCGTCACTCAGAGAACATCCCGCAGATATACCGATTCTTATCCGACTCTATTTCCCATTCGTTGAATTCCAGGACGAGGCCCTTAAACTACTCTGTCGATACGCCTGGCCGGGGAACGTGCGAGAGTTGCTATCAATGGTTGAGCGCTTAAAAGCTAAAGCCAGGGACAACCGGATCATCACCTTAGACCAGGTGCGCCGCGAGATAGATGTTGAGCAAAAGTCCATGCACGCGCCAGGTCACAGTGAGTGCTTCCCTGCGCTGCGCGAGGGTGAAACGTTCATAGAGTACATTGGCCGAATCGTGCTAGCGATATATGAGCTGGAGCGGGTCCGATTGGGAAGTCATTCGGCAGTGGCGTCTCGGTTTGGAATACACCGCAACACGCTGACCGATTGGTTGGCGTGGGCGCGGCGACAACTTACAAAGAGAGTATCAAATGTTAAATGAGCGCTGAATACCTTGACTATACCGATCGGCGATTCTTTTTCCGAAGCGCCAGAAACCAGACCTTTTCTCAGCCAGCTTAAAGTACCACGGATACTGATCGCCAGCCTTATCGCTTCCCAAAATGCAAGCGGACAGCACTGTGTGACCGGGTTGATGGTCAACCAGTGACGACCGATAGCCCTCATTTGGGTAATTCAGGTCCAACTTTCATTCATCAGCGACAGGGGGGCAAATGTCTGCAAACGTAATTCCTTTCACTCAGAACCATGAGACACGTGCGAGAATCATTGTTCCCAACGGCAGTCATCGCGCTCAGGCTGCCGCCGAACGCGCCAATCGGGACGCCAAGGAGATAGAGCGTCTCCCCTTCGATCTATCCGTGATTGAAGAGGAGGGCGTCTTCGTGAACGTCGACGCCACGGGCTTCGGCATTCTTGACCGCAGGCTCGATTGGCAGGCGCTCGGCGTACAGCTTCCCAAAGATACCGATCTCGCGTTCAAACCTCCTCGCTGCGGGTTGCTGCCCAATCGCTATCGCAGGCCTTTGCTTACGCCGGTCTCACAGGCCCACACGGCCCTTCACAAGTACAGCTATCACTTTCGACTGACCGAGACGCTCTTCGAGTCTCCCGCTTACAGGTGGGTGCCATGGCAAGCGTTCACCGAATTCGAGGAGGCTTTCAATAGGGCATGCAACAATCTGAACCGGGCGAGACAGAAAGCGCTCGACGACTACGACGCAATTCGCGATGAAGTGCTCATCACATTCAGGCGAGTGGCCTCGGATTCCGCGCAGCGACTCGAAGCGACCGGCGCGACCGTGCCCCTCGATTTCGAGGACCGTCTTATTAATAGCGTGCTCGACTCCTTTCCCACAGAAGAGGAATTGCGACAAAAGCTAACGTTGCGCTTCCAGGTGGGTGTGATCCTGTTGGGGAGCGAGATGCTGCGCGAGCAGCGGCTGGCCGCCGAGGAACGCCGTAACATTGAGCGGATCGAGGATGAAAGCAGGATCAAGAGGGCGCGTGTGAACGCCGAAGAGAGAACCGTGCAACAGCAGATGTGGGCTGAGGAGGAGAATATTCGCCTCAAACTCAAAGCCGAAGAGGAAGACCGTAGGCGCGAGGCCGAGGTGAAGGAACGCATTCGCCAAATGAAGGTCGAGGCCGCGCGCGAGAAGCTTCAGGAGACCCTCAGCCCCTTACAGGAAGGCGCGGCTCAATTGCGGACGCAGATCTATGAATCGGCTGTGGCGATGCAGGAAGCTCTGCAGAAACACGATTTCCTACCGGGCGCGACGGCGAAAAAGGCGCGCAACCTGGCCCGCTGGTTCCGGTTGATGAACTTCCAGTCGGATGCTGAATTAGAGGAACTCCTCGGCAACCTCGAACAATTGGCCGCCAAACCCACTGGAAAAAGCAAGCGGCGAGCAAGCAACGCAGCAGTCAAGGAGGCGCTAGATAACATCATTCAGCTCTGCTACCGCGATGCTCACGAATTGGCCCAGCCGAATCGTCTGGCTGCGCTCGAACTGTAACAGTCTCTTTTTCAGATGAAGGATATCCATGTCACAGGAATCGCTTGAAGGGATTGTCGCCGGGCTCGATGTTTTGATCCGGGCCCGTTACCCGCTGATTGCCGTCAATACGCCAGAAGAGGGGCGCTTTCATCGCATCGTTCGCGCGGTCGCCCAACAGAAGTGCCACAAGGAAAAGGATAAAGGACTTTTTCTCTGGAGCCGCATCACGGGACTGCGCCAGGTCCTGGGCCCGGAACTGAAGGGCAAGGATGAAGTGTTGATTCCCGACACGCAGGATGCGGCGAGTGTCCTGGAACATATTGCCAAGCAGAAAAAAGGCATCTTCGTCCTGTGCGATTACAGCCCTTACCTCGCGTCCTATGGCCAGGAAGAACCGCAACTGGTCCGGCGCTTACGCGAGCTGGCCTGGGAGATCAAGGGACGGCATATCAACGTGATCTTCGTCGAGAGGAACTTCCCCGACATTCCGGCGCTGGAGAAAGAGATCAAGGTCATCGATCTGCCGCTGCCCGATGAGCAGGAAGTGATCGCGATGCTCGATACGCAGATTCAGTGCTTGAAGACCGGCGGCGTGAGCGTTGAGGTCGATGAGCGATTGCGGGAGCAACTCGTCCAGGCGCTGCTCGGCCTCACTGTGACCGACATCGAGAATGTTCTGGCCAAGGCGATCATTAGCGGTTCGGGACTGACGGCTGACGCGTTGCCCGTCATCCTCGATGAAAAGAAGTCGGTCATCAAGGGGACGGGCGCGCTTACCTACACTCACGCCGAGCCGGCGGATCATCTCGGCGGCTATCACAACCTCCGCAGAATTCTGACTGAGGCCGCGGCCACTTTCACGCCGGCGGCCCGCGCATACGGCGTCGAGCCGATGAAGGGATTGCTGATGGTCGGACTACCCGGCTGCGGGAAGGACCTGACGAAAAAGATTGCATCGTCGGTGCTGGGCAAATCGCTTCTCGATCTCGATTTCGGCAGCGTGATGGGTGAGGGCGGCGGCGTGATCGGTTCTTCGGCGATCACGATCAAACGCGCTCTCTCGATCGCCACCACGCTCAAAGGCATCCTCGGCATCAGCGAGTTCGAAAAGGCGGTAGGCGGTCTCGAATCCTCGTCTCGAACCGACGGCGGAGAGACGGCCCGCACCATCGCCTATCTGCTCAACTGGATGCAGGAACAGAGAGACGTTTTCGTGATCGGCACAGCCAATGACGTGCGAGGTCTGGCGGCGGAGCAGACCCGGCAGGGACGTTTCTCGCACATCGTCTTCGTCGATCTGCCGACACTCGATGACCGGCGCGAGATCTTCGCCGTGCATCTTCGCAAACGAAATCGGGCGCCGGAGGCATTCGACCTCGACGAACTGGCCGAAGTGACCGACGGCTACTCCGGCGCCGAGATCGAGGCGGCGGTCAAGGCCGGACTGCTGCGAGCGTTTATGGATGGGGAGCGGGAAGTGACGACCGCCGACGTCGTCAATCGAGCCGGGCAGATTCAACCCACGAGCGTCATCAAGCGCGAACAGGTCGAATCGCTGCGAAACTGGGCGAAGGATCATATGGCGGTGAACGCTGGCGGCGTCGGCGTTACGCCGATCAGCGAGCGAATGAACAGCGCACGGGCGCTGGAGATGTGAGTCGACAATTCGCCGCGGAAGAACACCGGGTGATGCGGATCGGCGGCGCCCGGCGTTCATTCGCGGCCTTTTTTTTCTGAGGGTGAACAATGAGCAAGTACATGACTTTTCCGGAAGTCGTCTTCAAGGACCGCGATCTTCTCATCGCCGCGATCGAAGAGATCGGCTGCAAAGATATTCGCCAGGGCGTAAATCTCGATATGGGGCGCTACTACTCGGAGCAACTGGAGCAGAAGGTCGAGATCGTCATTCCGCGCGGCTCGATCGGCAATCGTTATGGCGACATCGGCTTTGCGCGGACCGAGAACGGCGAATACCGCCCGGTAATGGATGACCTTGATCGCAGCCGCGCGCTCAATGGCCAATTCATCCCTAAGCTTCGCGCCGCTTACAACGAACGCGTCATCGCAAAAGTGGCGACGAAACTGCGCGGGACAGTCCATCGCACCGTCGAGGGCGGCGTGGTGAAGATCAAGATTCGCTACTGAAAGAGAGAAGTGAAGCCATGCCCGAAATCAATTTCACGATTGACACACAAACTGGCGAGATGGAGATGAAGGTGGAAGGCGTCCAGGGGCCTCAGTGCGCCGACATCGCAAAGCTCGTCAAGGAATTGCTCGGCTCTCCGGAGCGCGAAGAGAATACGAAGGAATTTTACGCGCGACCGAGCGTCAAACCGCAAATTCAAAATAAGAAGGTCTAAGGGCGGGGTTGCGCTCCGTACTCAAGTGTGTTGAGAAAGAAAAAGCTTGCTTTCGTATTCGATGATGGCAAGACGTAGATGGCGGAGCCACCCGATCCGGCCCAGGAGATTCCTAGGAAGTCCTGGATACTTCGAAAAATAAATAATGCTTTGGAATGCGATGTCAAAGGTTTGAATCGTGACTTCATGGCCAAATGTGTCGAGTGTTCCGGTGAGCGATCCCATTGGTTGGGGAATACCACGCTCGATGTCGAGGCCGAGTTTGACACCGATCTCCAGGCTGAAAACACAATATTCCGCTCCGGGATCTACTTTGGCAGAGGTATTAACGATTCTATCTCCAAAGCTAAGCATCGTCGGAATCGTGATGCCATCAGCCCTATCCGGGTAAACGAATGTCACGTCAAAACTGAGTTGTGTGGGCATGCTCAAACTCCGACAAAGGGTGGGGCATCGGCAGGCGGAATGTAGGTCACGAGCGGAAGGTACGCGCCATCGGCATCGGCAGCGGCGAAGACTTCATCGGCGTTGGCGCCATGGGTGATCAGGCGGTCGCCATCCAGCGCCACCCACTGACCGCCATATTCGTGAGAATGCTCGTTCAGCCAACGCATGCTCGGTTCCGGATTAGGCGCCGGAATCGGTTTGACGAACTTTACCCCGTTCGGCGCCACATCCGGGTTTTTAAGCTGGTCATCGAGCAATGCGCGTAGCTTCACCTTTTCGCTGACGGGCAGCGAGGAGATTTGATCGAGCAGCGTCTCAGCGGTCATTTGCGACATAACTGTATCCTTTTCCAGTCCGGCCACAGTATACACCCGATCTTTTGGCGCTGCATCTGAGGAGCAATAATGAACGAGACGACGTGGATTATCGATTCGCAATCAGGCGCGCTGACGGTCGAAGGATTGCGACAATCGGAGATGGTCGGGCTAGCCGCCGATCTTTTGCCGCCCGGGAGACATGTCAATTGCGCGCGCCCGATCAATATCGAACCGCTGAGAGGTTCTTCCACCCGTATTGCAGAATCAGGGGCTACGGTCAGAGTCTTTCGCATCTATCACAACTCGGTGGTCGAAGGGCCGGGCAGGCGAAGCGTCGCGCAATTTTCTGGTTGCGAGAAATGCTGTCCCGGATGTTTTGCTGTGGAGACGTGGCCGCCGGAGAGCGGCGGCGAGATGACCGTCAGCGAAGTTGTCGAAGCGGTTCTCGATCCGGAAGGCGCGCCACGGGACGGTGTGACAGTGCTTGGCGGTGAGCCGTTTCTTCAGCCTGAAGGTTTGCTCGCGCTCGTGACGACGCTTAAAGCAACCGGTCAGCACATTACGCTTTACTCGGGCTACACGCTGGAAGAATTGCTCTCACGGCCCGATCCGCACATCGCCTCAATTCTTGAGCTCACCGACATTCTGATCGACGGGCCTTTCGTCAAAGAACTCTCAGACAATGCCGGCGAATGGCGTGGCTCGACCAATCAGCGCATCATCCACAACCCTTCGAACCATCTATCGGCCAGCGCCACGGCATAGGAATCATTCGTCGCAAGCCTAATTCTCAACAACCTTCACACTGGGAGAAATTCGCATGCATAGCGCGGTCATGACCTCGAATTATTCTCAAGCCCGGAATCTATTTGCCACGGCAATGCAGGGCGCGGAAGGCCTGAAAATTCAGATTCACCGGGATGCCTTCCTCGCGGAACTAGAACTCCTGGCTGAGATAGTAGAGCCGAAGAACACGCTGCTGGCCTACAGCCATTTGCGGATAGAAGCCGCAGGAGATCGAGTGGTTCTCCAAGCCGCCGGATTCAAGAGCGCCTTACATTGCGAAGCCGAGGCGCTGGTGCTGGAAGAAGGCGTCCTTTGTCTGCCGGCGCGAAAGCTATTTGATATTCTCCGGCAATTGCCCCGAGAAACGCTCACCCTTAGCGGCGATGGCAGTATTGCCATGCTCCAATGGGGAGCCAGCCGGTTCAAGATCAATACCCTTTCGCCGGATGAGTTCCCGGAGGTTTCAACGAACGGCGATTCCGATCTCATAATTCCAGGAGAAATGTTGCCGGCAATGATTCGCTCGACGCGCTTTGCCGCCAGCAAAGATGAGAACGCGGCGCGCTATGCGCTCAATGACGCGCGATTGACCATTGGGGCTGATGGAACGCAGATGATTGCGACAGACGGTCACAGGTTAAGCTAAGTGCGGGGTGCGGATGTTACGTCAGATCATACAATCGATGCGCTCATCCCTCGCGACGCCTTGCAATCAATTTCCAAATTGATTGGGTCTTCTGAAGGCGAGGTGAAGATCAGCCTTGATGAGAACCGCATCTATTTCTGTGCGGGTGACCGACGACTATCCTGTTTGCTGCTCACGGGCCAATATCCGAATTGTGAGTCGCTGCTCTCGCAGACCTTCGATCATGAATTGAAAATCGACGCCGCTCGATTCAAAGAAGCCGTTGCCCGCATGTCGATCTTTGGCGCGAGTAACAGCTCGCGGAGTTTCGGCCTGATCAAATTTCACCTTGGGCCTGACATCTGCGAGATGCTGAGCGATGATCACAACGGTAGCGAGGGACAAGAAGAGATTGTGCTTCTCTCTGTCTGTCCTGAGGAAGAAATCACGCTCAGCTTCAACGGGCGTTACCTCCAGGATTTTGCGCGCACGGTGTCAGGCTCGGAACTGGTCATCAGATACAACGATGAGAATTCATCGGTTGAATTCAGTCCGTCCGATACGAATAATGAAAAATATATTTTGATGCCATGCCGCTGAGGAGGATACCGATGATCAACGACGATAATGCTGATGAAGAATATGCCGGGCCGGACAACCATGAAGTGACTGACTACGATGACCTCAGCGAGGTCGAGCTTCTGGAGATTGAAGAGGAACTTGTGCAGGAGCTGCGGAAGGGCGGGCTACTGCGCCCGGCGCTCGTTAAGCCGGGCGCGCGCGATCCCAAGCCGGATGCGCCGGAAACCTTCCTACACGGCTGGCCTGAGACTTTTTGAGATCGCCCCTTTCGGCGTAGTGTTACTCTTTTCGCGGAAACATATGGTAAGCCGTCTCCTCGCCTTTTCGAAGATCCAGCGTCGGAATAGAGCCGCTATGTTGAATCCGCTATATGTTTGCGGTGCTCTGGCATCATTTCATACGGATCATAAGAGCGCAGAGTTGTTTTACTGACACTGGACTTATCAACTGGCCAGCCGATAAGCGCCAAAAGTATACGCTCTAAAATCCATTGCAATTGTATCAGCGCGGTAAGTAACGCTTTCTTCTTTTTCGTATTAAACACCTCTCCGTGAACGATCCGGTTCCTGATAGTTGACAGTGATAACCCATTGCTGTTTCCGGTGACATTCCACAGATCCGCTACATCTATAGAATAAGCCTTACAAAACTCGTCAAATACGGGGGCAAAAGAAATACGGTTCAGGTCACGCAGTTTAGCTTGAATGAGATCGTACTTTTCGGGATTTTGAGCTAACAAAGCGTGGCTTTGCATCCACTGTTTCAGATCGCGGCTAAACCGCCTCCATTCAGAAGATGAAAAAACTTCTTCAAGCCCCCGTTTTCTGCGAAATGCAAGCACAAGCGATTCAAGTGCCGCATATGAAGTCATAAATTGCTTCTCAACGGTTACACTTCCTCTCGGTACCACTGCATATATCCCTTGCCGCAAATTTTCTTTATCTTCAGATTCCAAAAACTTCTTGTATGCCACGCTAATAAAATCCCGAAAATCAGCAAGGTCGATCAACTCATTTCCGCTATCCTTACCTTTCTTTATTTCAGGAAAGGTCATTTCTCTTCGGTAGTAGTCAATGTGGGCTTTTGAGTTTATAAGGTCCCATCCATAGCAAATGCACCATTGTCTTGAAGCAAAAGAAGCGAGCAGTAAAAAGTCATCCAGATCACGCCGTAGTTCGTTTATCTTTGCAGAATCTATCTCTTCACCATCAAGCTCAAACTCACCAACCAGTTCAGTGAATGTTAGGACTTCTTTCTCTTCCAAATCTTCATAAAAGTAGCGATCCGTGAATTCTAGGCGGACGCCGTTGCAAAGAGTGAACTCCTGCTTCCAAATGTGCTCTACCTTAACCTCGCCTGTGTGTGACTGCATTATCCTACCTGCAGGAGCCAACAGATTATTTGGCGTAATCTTAAAACGACCATATGACTTGCTATCGGGCTCACTTGGCGAAAGAAAGTTTATGATCTCTAGGTTTCGCGGATAACCAGTGAATGTGGAAATTTCCACGATCT
>Ga0187894_10002089_pt1 | contig 24369 bp, 20 predicted proteins | sample GBC1701081metaG_FD_136650 | JGI IMG/M metagenome (GOLD analysis project Ga0187894, IMG submission 136650) | White microbial mat communities from a lava cave in the Kipuka Kanohina Cave System on the Island of Hawaii, USA - GBC170108-1 metaG ... | reverse complement strand
TCGCCGAAGGCGGTTGGCAGATCACGGTCGTCGACGACTTTAACGATTTTTGCTCACCTGACAAAAAAACGCGTTTTTGACCAAGTAGAAAGCACTGGCAAAACCAGTGCTTCTACAATAAAGGTTAAAAGTAAGCTATCTACTGTTTTACGACAGTCGAAACTTTTATGTTGCTACCTTTCAAACTAAATGGTTTGAACTGGAGACTCATGACTGCATTTTTGACAGACACCGAGTTCAGTGGTTGCAATACATTCACTTTAGTTACTTGCCCGCTTTCATTTATGTCTACGTTCGCGGTGAACGCCAGACCCGCAAGAGGATTCTGTTCATTCAAGACTGTAAGTTTTTCGAACGGAACAAAATATACGCCGTCATCGACCGGTTTTATCTCTTCCGTATCAGTCTCGCTTGCGGGGTTCATTAGCACGAGCACTGCTTTACTTAGCGCTGATTGTCCTTTGACTAGAGAGCCATCCTTAATCTTCAATGGCGAGGAAACAGGATATTCATCCACAATTTTTGAAGTGCCATAGAAAATCGTGACCATAGTTGATTCGGGTACCTCAACATACAACAAAACCTTATTTTGGTTTGTTGGCCGACTGAAAGAGATTGAACTTGAAGACACTGTTAACGAACTGTCGGCGACATCTTCTCCCGGCAATGGAACTGTAATACTCTTGTTCGTGCCAGGAAATGTTAAGCTTCTGTCAGCCACCGTGATTACTTTCGCCACAATCGTGCCTGTGGCGCCAGGAACTATATTCACGGCATCACTTTCCTGCAAACCCGAAACATTTAGAGAGATTTTGCTGTTCCATGCATTACCAACTCCTACAGTTTTGGAAACCTTTGTAAGCGATTCATTCGTGTTTTGCTGAGCAGAGACAAATCTCCAAGTTGTCATGACAGCGACGAAACCAACTGCGCAAAAAACAATTAATAGTATTTTCTTTTTCATGATTACTTTTTTACTACCTCCAAGTGATTAAAGCCTAAAAATTAGCGGTTTGGCAAACACCACTTAAACTACAGATCGCAACTGTACCAGAACCGGTTCCATCATCATATATTCCAATTATTCCAGATGATGTAAAAATTACTAAGAGAAAAGAGCCTCCTCCAAGATTTATATCCAAAAAATTATTTACGCAACACTGCCCTGGTGCACAGAGACTGGCCGAAACGTTCCTGACCACGGTAAATTGGATGCTGATGACGAGAAATAGTGCTAACACCAAATTTCTTATTCGTCTTAAAGACGCTATGTTTTTCATATTTTGAAAGAATTTCCCTTTTTTTATGATGTAGAATCAAAATCTATTTGCAATTTTGAAAAAAAAAAACTGCCGGGTGTCAAATTTAAAAAGGCATTTTGAGTATCATTAATTAGAAGTTCTGGGTTAGATTTTTTTTTCATTATGATGAAGCAGATTAATCAAACAATTTTAGTCACCGGCGGTGCCGGATTTATCGGCTCACACCTCGTTGATCATTTGCTTGCCGAAGGCGTTTGGCAGATAACGGTCGTCGATGATTTTAATGATTTCTACTCGCCCGATATTAAGCGTGCAAATATAGCCGCGCATCTTAACTCATCTAATTACAAACTTGTCAAAGCCGACATTCGCGACTGCGCCGCATTAGAAAAAATCTTTGCAGAAAACAGTTTTGATTGTGTAGTTCATCTCGCGGCACGTGCCGGCGTGCGCCCGTCGCTCGCTCAGCCGAAACTTTACACAGAGACGAACGTCAATGGCACGTTGAATCTGCTTGAGCTTGCAAAACAACTCGGCGTAAAGCAGTTTGTCTTCGGCTCGTCGTCGAGTGTTTATGGCATCAACAGTCCCGATGCATCGGGATTTGCCGAGGACGACCGCATTCACCAAACGATCTCGCCATACGCTGCGACCAAAGCCGCCGGCGAACTAATTTGCCACACATACTCGCATCTCTACGATATTCGAATTGTTTGTCTCAGGTTTTTTACAGTTTACGGTGCGCGGCAGCGGCCCGATCTGGCGATACATAAATTTAGTAAGCTCATCACCGACGGACAGCCGATTCAGGTTTTTGGCGACGGCACGACGCGGCGTGATTACACATACATCGATGACATTATCCAAGGCGTGCGAGCCGCGATCGATTATGACAAGTCGACGTTTGAAATTTTTAATCTTGGCGAATCACAGACGACGGAACTTGGCGAGCTGATCAGTCTGCTCGAAAAAAGTCTCGATATGAATGCTGTGATCGACCGCCAGCCGCTGCAGCCGGGCGACGTTCCGATCACTTACGCGGACATTTCAAAATCACGCGAGTTGCTCGGCTACGATCCGACGACAAAGATAGCCGACGGCATTCCAAAATTTGTCGAATGGTTTAGAGGTCAAAGCAACCCTATCAAAACCGCATCCGATAGCGTAAAATAACTCAACCGAATGCCTAAAACGCGCACCTTCAGCCTTGTTCTGATCAAGCCGTCGCATTATGACGACGACGGTTATGTGATCCAATGGTTTCGCTCGGCGATACCGTCGAATTCACTTGCGTGTCTTTACGGACTCGCGCTCGAGTGCCGCGACAACAAAGTGTTGGGCGACGATGTGCATCTCGACATTCACGCGTTTGACGAAACGAACACTGTTATTCGCACGAAAAGAATCATCGACCTTGTCCATCGCGGCGACGATGGAATGGTGATGCTCGTCGGCGTGCAGTCGAATCAGTTTCCGCGTGCGCTCGACCTCGCGAAACCATTGCGAGAAAAAGGTATCAAGGTCGCGATCGGCGGCTTTCATATTTCGGGCACGACGGCGATGTTGAAGCACCGCGACCGTTACGTGCAGCAGGCTCTCGATCTCGGCGTCTCGCTCTTTGCCGGCGAGGCCGAGGGCAGACTCGGCGAGGTTCTCATCGACGCACGCACCGGCAACCTGCGCTCCATCTACAATTACATGGACGACCTGCCGAATATCGCGGGCGTCGCGACGCCGCTGCTGCCGGCCGAACGCGTTCATCTGACTGCCGGTGCGACAACGAGTTTTGATGCCGGTCGCGGATGTCCGTTTACGTGCTCGTTTTGCACGATCATAAATGTTCAGGGGCGCAAGTCGCGTCGCCGCTCGCCCGACGATATCGAACGCATCGTCCGCGCTAATGTCGAGCAGGGTCTGCATTCGTTTTTTATAACGGACGATAATTTTGCGCGGAACAAAGATTGGGAAGCTATTCTTGATCGGCTGATCGAGCTTCGCGAAAACCAAAAACTCAACATCAGCTTTATCATTCAGGTCGATACGCTGTGTCACAAACTTCCTAATTTTATCGAGAAATCAAAACGCGCAGGCGTCAAGCGCGTCTTCATCGGTCTTGAAAATATCAACCCAGACAGTCTGCTCGGCGCAAAAAAACGACAGAACAAGATCACCGACTATCGCCAGATGCTGCTCGCATGGAAGCACGTCGGCATCGTCACCTATTGCGGTTACATACTCGGTTTTCCCGGCGACACGCAGGAGTCGATCATTCACGATATCGAGGTCATTAAACGCGAACTGCCCGTCGATCTGCTCGAATTTTTTTACCTCACGCCGCTGCCCGGTTCCGAAGATCACAAGCGACTTTACGAATCAGACGTCGCGATGGACGATGACCTAAACAAATACGATCTGAACCACGACGTGACCGCACACCCCGTAATGTCACGCGACGAATGGCGTGACGTTTACGCCCGCGCATGGGAAACGTATTACACCGATGAGCACATCGAGACCGTGCTTCGCCGCTGTATCGCGACCGGCACGAGTCCGGGCAAAACGATGTTCTTTATCGTCTGGTTCAAAGGCTGCATCGGAATTGAGGGCATTCATCCGCTCGAAGGCGGCTTCCTCAGAATTAAATCGCGACGCAATCGACGCTCGGGATTGAAGATCGAAAACCCGCTGACTTTTTATCCGAAATACTACGCTCAAATGCTTTGGAAACAAGCGAAGTGGATCTCGCTCTACACGCGAATGCGACTGATCTATCGCCGTGTCCGAAAAGATCCCAAGCGTTTTGAATACATGGACGTCGCGCTCGAACCGGTAACCGATCACGAAGAGGAACGCGAGTTATTTCAAACCGACGCTGCAAAAAACTATCTCGAAAAAGTTCATAGAATAGAGCGCGTTAGCCGCGGCGAGTTTGTATGACCTGATCGTATTTTAACGCGCAATATTCTTGATGCTTTCAAAAGAAGTCGTCCTCATAATCTACACAACCAAATATCGCCTCGGCGGACATCAATTTCCCGTCGTAGCAGAAACGTTCGCTGACGAGAAATGCGAGCGTAATTCTAACTGCGAAGTCATAACCCGAGCAGTCGAGTCGAAGCGCGATGTTCTGAAAGTGCTCGACGAGATTTGTGCTAAAGACAAGCAAATAAAGGAATTTTCAAATCTCAAATCTCAAATCTCAAATTTGAAATTATCGACGGTCCGGTTTTGCCGTTTCGCGACAACTCATTCGATGTCGTCACGTCGCTGATGTCGTTTCGCTATCTCGATTGGGATCCGCTGCTGGCCGAGATCAAACGCGTGACGCGGCCCGGCGGCAAGCTTTTAATTGTTGATATGGTTACGGTTCCGGTTGCTGTTAAAGAATATCCCCGACTCTTTCTCGACAAATTGCGCACGTTGCTCGATCAGAGGTCGAACACGAAATTCAACGCCGCACTACAAAAACTCGTGTCGCATCCCGACTGGAAAAAGATGGTCGAATACAATCCGATTCGCTCGGAGCACGAAATGAAATGGTATCTCGAAAGCCGTTTTTCCGGACAGAAGTTAGAAATCCTAAACATGGCGTGGCACTCGCGCATCGTGGCGTTTGACAGCGGACCCGTCGAACGCGGTCTGGAAGTAAGGTTCACATTTCCCTGACTATCTCGCGATGAGCAAACTGACTTTTTTGCCAAGTCCGTCCTCAAAAATTCGATAGAGGGTGGAAAGCTGAATGTCACAGCGTCCGTTCTCAAGGCGGGAAATATAACTTTTCTTTGTGCCTACTTTTTCGGCAAGTTGCTCTTGCGTAAGCCGCGCTTCTCTCCGACCTTCTTTCAACAATTCGCTGATAACGAAATACTGGGCTTTTCTGTCGAAGTCGTCGCGCTTTTTAGTTCCGACTTTTCCATACTTTATATCAAGTAGATCGTCGTATGACTTGGCACGTTTGATGTCGTCTTTTTTTCTCATTAATTTTCACCTTTCAAATATTCCACTCGCAACTTTTCCGCGAGTCTAATCTCATTAGAAGGTGTCCTTTGCGTCTTTTTTTGAAACGCGTTGTAAACTAGAGCAACTATAAAAATACAACGGGACTAGCCACGAATGCACGAATAAGAACTTCGTAATCTCATATGTCTTTATTCGTGCATTCGTGGCCAAGTCTTTTGCTTATGCATATCTCAAAATCTAAAATCTACTGTAAGAAGTGTCCGAAGAAGTCCGCAAATATCACGAAGAAGATGTTATCGGCAAGACGCGCGACTTTCGCATCGCCCGCCGTCTCGTCAAATATCTTCGCCCGTATTGGCCGCTAGCCGCCGGCGCTCTCGTGCTGACTTTGCTCACAAATGTACTTATCAGCACGCAGCCGTATTTCACAAAAGTTGCGGTGGACGATTACATCACACCGAAGCGAGTTGATGGCGTATGGTTATTTGCCCTCGCGTTTTTCGGCGTGTTTTTGCTGCGGTTTATTTTTTCATACGCGCAGGAAGTGCTTTTAAATCATGTCGGTCAGCGTGTGATGTTCGATCTGCGAACCGAAATTTTTACAAAGCTGCAGCGACAGGAAGTTGCGTATTATGACCAATATCCGGTCGGTCGCACGATGACGCGTCTGACGAGCGACGTCGATGCGCTGAACGAACTTTTCACATCAGGTGTGATCGACGTGCTCGGCGATCTCGTTGTTATTTTTGCGATCGTCGGCATAATGTTCTGGCTCGATTGGAAGCTCGCACTCGTCTCGCTCGTCACCGTTCCGCTGCTTTTTACGGCGACGAATTGGTTTCGCAAACACGCGCGCACCGGTTTTGATCGTGTGCGAACGCGTAATGCAAAGCTCAACGCATTTTTGCAAGAGTACATTTCCGGCGCGCAGACCGTGCAGCTTTTTAATGCCGAGGGCAAAGCTAAGCGTCGCTTTGCCGAGATCAACGACGACTATCGCGGTGCAAATATCGACACGATCTTTTACTATTCGGTGTTTTATCCGCTCGTCGATTTTATCGGAGCCATTGGAATCGCGGTCGTGATCTTTGCGTTTGGCTATGAGTATCTGGGTGGATTCGCGGCTGCCGGAAGCGCTTTAACGGTCGGTATTTTGGCGTCGTTCATTCAGTATTCGCTACAACTTTTTCAGCCGATTCGCGATCTGTCGGACAAATTCAACGTCCTTCAAGCCGCGATCGTCGCTTCGCACCGTATCTTTATTTTGCTCGACCGCGACATTGAGATCACTTCGCCCGCCGACCCGAAAAAGAACGGCAAAGCGCGCGGGCTTATCGAATTTCAAAACGTCTGGTTCGCGTACAAAGCCGAAGATTGGGTGCTGAAAGACGTTTCGTTCAAAGTCGAGCTTGGCGAATCGATCGCGCTCGTCGGTCACACAGGCTCAGGCAAAACGACTATCACGAATCTCATAATGCGTTTTTACGATGTGCAAAAAGGTCGCATTCTCGTCGACGGCGTCGATGTTCGCGATTGGAACTTGCACGACCTACGATCAAATTTTGCGGTTGTGCTGCAAGACGTCTTTCTTTTTAGCGGCTCGATCGAGAACAACATTCGGCTCGGGAAAGCTGAAATTTCACGCGACCGAGTCGAATGGGCGGCACGCGAAGTTCACGCTGACGAGTTCATTCAAAAACTAGACGGCGGTTACGAGTCGCAGGTCCGCGAGCGCGGTGCCGGATTGTCGGTTGGGCAAAAGCAGCTAATTTCATTCGTACGCGCGCTCGCGTTCGACCCGACGATCCTCGTGCTCGACGAAGCCACAAGCTCGATCGACACCGAGACCGAACAGCTAATTCAACAAGCCGTCGAACGCGTGATGACGGAACGTACCTCGCTCGTCGTCGCACATCGTTTATCGACGATCCAGAAATGCGACCGCATCATCGTAATGCACCACGGCGAGCTTCGCGAGATCGGCACGCACAACGAACTGCTTGCGATGCGCGGGCTGTATTGGCGGCTTTATCAGCTTCAATATTCGGACGAGAAGCTGCATGTTTCCACCGAGATCTCGCCGCCCGGACAAACTGCTGAAACCGGGCTCGCGGGCTAAAACCTATATTTTTTGTGCGTTTGAGAGTATAATTCGTGAATAAGCTTAAGATGTTGGACGAAGTTAATGTTGAAAAAAGTGACGGCGGTGATTGCCCTTGGACAAGCCGCGCTATCAGCGTCGAAAAGGTCGCGGACGCGCTTCTGCCGACCGAACTCGGCGAATTTCGCATCGCCGGCTACCGTTCGCTCACCAGTGATGAGGAGTTTGTCGCCATCTACAAAGGCGAGATGGACGGCGAGGTGCCGACGCTCGTGCGAATTCATTCTCAGTGTCTGACCGGCGATGTTTTCGGTTCGATCAAGTGCGACTGCGGACCACAACTCAAGAAGACGATGCAGATGATCGAGGAAGCCGGTCGCGGCGCGGTCGTCTATCAACAACAAGAAGGCCGCGGCATCGGCATCATCAACAAAATTCGCGCATACGAGCTGCAAGACCAAGGCGCCGACACAGTTGAAGCAAACGAAAAGCTCGGTTTCGAGATCGATGCCCGCGACTATCAACAATGCGCCGAGATACTCTTCGACCTCGGCCTCTGTCAGGTTCGTGTCATCTCAAACAACCCCGACAAACTTGCCGCCCTGACGCGTGCCGGCCTAAAAATCGTCGAACGCATCCCGATCGAGGTCGACGCCGAACCGCCCGCCGCACATTATTTAAAAACAAAGAAAGAGAAACTTGGCCACTTGCTCAACACCTGATGGCCGAGAGAATTTACCGCGACTCAGTGCATAACATCATTCGCGTCAACACTGACACGGATGAGGGACGGCTCGTTGTTTCGCTGATCGACACGCCTGAGTTTCAGCGGCTGCGGCGGGTCAGGCAGCTTGGGCTCGCGTATTTTGCGTATCAGTCGGCTGAGCATTCGCGATTTACGCATAGCTTGGGTGCGTTTCATCTCGCGGGGCGGATGATCGCGAAGTTGCGGCTGAATTATAAAATTCCCGACGAAACGCAAACCGCTGTTCGCATCGCCGCTCTGCTGCACGACATCGGACACGGGCCGTTTTCGCACGTTGTCGAATCGATACTCGGCTTTCATCACGAAGAATTTACGATCGAAGCGGTTTTAAGTAACGATACTCAGATCGGAAAGCTACTAACCGGATACTCGGCGGAGTTGCCGCAGAATGTTGCGAGTATAATTCGCGGCGACTTCAAACCGCACGCGCTCGGGCATCTTGTCTCGTCGCAGCTCGATGTCGATCGTATGGATTACTTGCTTCGCGACAGCCTGATGACCGGTGCGAAATACGGCATTTACGACCTCGAATGGATAATCAAGTCGATCGAGATCAACGAGGCGGACGATCATCTATACATTTCCGCACCGGGCATTTACGCTGTCGAAGACTACTTGCAAGCGCGTTACTATATGTATCGTCAGGTTTATTTTCATCGCACTCTGCGTTCGGCTGAAGCAGTTTTGCGTGTGCTGCTAAAGCGCGCGCTTGATCTTTATAAAGACGGCAACGTTTGGCTCGAGAGCGATACGCCGATGCAAAAGATCCTCGCAGGCCTTAAATTGAAATTGCAAGAGCATCTCGCACTCGACGACACTGACGTGATGTTCAGCATCAAACGCTGGCAACGATCAGACGACAAAATTTTAAGCGATCTCGCATCCCGTTTTCTTGACAGACGTTTGTTCAAGGCGTTCGACCTCGATATGGCAGAAGACGCGCGAGATAAGTTTGTTGCGGCGGCTCGAAAGGTTGTTGAGGATGCCGGCTTCGACGCAGACTATTATTTTATCGAGGACAGTGCGGGCAACGCGCCGTATTCTTTCTACTCAAAAGATGCGGCCGACGCAAAAGATCTGATCTTCGTCGAAGAGGGTTATTCGCGGCCGGAGATTCGCGAAATTTCGTCCGTCAGCCCCGCAATTCGTGGGCTGCAAGAAGGTTATCGCATCCATCGAATTTGTTTTCCGGCGGAGTTAAAAGATGAGATCGGCAAGCTCTACCATCGGCAGTAAAAGGCAAAAGGCAAAAGGCAAAAGGCAAAATTGCGCTGTCGCCTTCACTCGCTTATGTCTGATTTTGCCTTTTTACTTTTTACTTTTTACTTGCTCGCTGCATGCGCAGCGAGTTGCTCTGCTGACGCCCGACGGATCGGTTCAAAGCAAAGAATTTGTCGAACACTTTGTTGCATCTTTAGACGATAAATTGACGATGCTCGACGGCGACCTTGCGATGACGGCCTATAGATCGGTTTCGCTCGCGTCGCCGTTCAATCTCACGACGACCGAATCGAAGCTAATCGGCACGGCGATCGGTTGTGACTTTTTTATTTTGGTTAAGTCGGCGATTCAACGGCGAAGCGCGTTTCGGCGAGATGAATATTATGAGGCTTACGCGCACGTTTATGTCGTCAGCTCGCGCACCGGCCGGCTCGTGTTTTGGAAGAATCAAAAGTTTGAAGCGTCGAAGCCGGACGCTGCGGCAAAACAACTTTACGACTCGACCGAAAACCTTGCCACCGAACTTGCTGCCGTGATAAAACTTGCTCAAAAAACTTCGCTCAACGAACAGCCCGCTCAACCGATCGAAGAAGTTCCCGATGCTGATTCACCGCTTGCCAAAGATCTCAAAGCACCGATCCCGTATCACCGCATCAAGCCTGAATACACGACAGAAGCGGCACTTTACGGCATAACCGCGACGGTCGAGATCCTCGTCGATACTGATGCAAACGGCGCGATCACGCGAACCGAGATCGTTCGCTGGGCGGGTTACGGACTCGAAGAATCTGTCGAAAAAGCCGTGCGAGCGATGAGTTGGCGACCGGCGTTTCGCGGCGTCAAACCACTCGCGATGCGATTTCTTCTGCGATACAATTTTAAAAAGATAGACAAGGAAGATTAACCGTGAGAACTCTCATCGCTACAATTCGCTTTATAAAATTTGTCGTCGCGACGCTCGGGCTGTATTTGTTTTGGTTCGTTGCCAATCCGTTTGTCCGTGACAAAATTCGCTGGCGGCAGACGATCTTTGCGACGTGGACAAAGAGTTTTGTTCGCATCACGAAAATGAAGATCGTCGCGAACGGCACGCCGCCCAGGCCGCCGTTCTTTCTCGTCACAAATCATTTGAGCTACACGGACATCGCCGCGATTCGCACCGTGGCAAAAGGCGTGTTCGTCGCAAAGGCCGAAGTTGAAAGCTGGTTTCTCGCCGGTCGGATTTGCCGCGATATGGGCACGATCTTTATCGACCGCAAGAATCGCCGCGACATTCCGCGTGCCGGCGAACTGATCGTCGAACGTCTCGACGCCGGCGAAGGCGTGATCGTCTTTCCCGAAGGCACAAGCACCGCCGGCAAAGAAGTGCTGCCCTTCAATTCGTCGTTTCTCGAATTCGCCGCCCAGCGCGATATTCCGGTAAGCTACGCAGCGATAACCTACACAACTCCCGAAGGAGCGCCGTCGGCATCGACAACGGTTTGCTGGGGTGATGAAGTTGGCTTCGTCGAGCATCTCTGGCAATTGCTGAAACTTAGCAGTTACACCGCGATCATCACGTTTGGCGACGCACCGGTCACAAACTCCGACCGCAAACAACTCGCTGCCGAACTTCACGATCGCGTCGAAGAAAAATTTGTCGCCGCACTGTAAAAAATAAGGCCGGAAGTTTTCGCTTCCGGCCTTAGTTCAATTTACTAAAATTTATATTATTCGTCTTCGACTTCGATCTTCATCGCTTCGTCGATGTCGAATTCCTCAACCGCTTCGTCTTCGAGTTCGGCTTCGGGAGCGATACCGTCATCGATGATCGGCATCGGCAGTTCGATACCGCCGCGAATCAGATCGCCCATCTGATCGAACTCGTCCTCAGGCTTCTGATTTTCCGTCGCGTCTCTGGCGATCTCGACGTTGCGATAGTGTTTCATGCCGGTGCCGGCAGGAATGAGGCGGCCCATGATGACGTTCTCTTTCAGGCCGCGAAGATAATCGATGCGTCCTGAAATAGCGGCCTCGGTGAGCACGCGAGTCGTTTCCTGGAAGCTCGCCGCCGAGATGAACGAGTCGGTCGAGAGCGACGCTTTTGTAATTCCCAAAAGCAGCGGTTCGCCGACTGAGGTCTGTCCCTTCTCATCACGCACGCGAGCGTTCTCGTCCTCGTAACGAAAACGGTCAACCTGTTCCTCCATCAAAAAGTCGGTGTCGCCGACGTCCTTGATCTTCACCCAACGCAGCATCTGGCGAACGATCACCTCGATGTGTTTGTCGTTAATGTTGACGCCCTGCAAACGATAGACCTCTTGAATTTCGTTCACAAGATAATTTTGCAGCGCGCCGGTTCCGAGCACGCGAAGGATGTCGTGCGGATTGAGCGGGCCGTCCATCAGCGGTTCGCCGGCACGGACGCGGTCGTCCTCTTGCACGTTGATGTGCGTGCCGCGCGGAATGTCGTATTCGCGCTCGCTGCCATCGTCGCCGATGATGATGATCTTGCGTTTGCCCTTCGCGATCGGGCCGAATTTAACCACGCCATTGATCTCGCTCATCACGGCAGTTTCGCCGGGACGACGCGCTTCGAAAAGCTCGACGACACGCGGCAAACCACCGACGATGTCTTTTGTCTTTGTCGTTTCACGCGGAATCTTCGCGATGATGTCGCCGGCCTTTACGTTATCGCCGTCTTCGACGATCAGGTTTGCACGGATCGGCATCTGATAGGTTTTGAGAACCTTGTTGTTGCCGCTGCTGCGAATTTCGAGACGCGGTTGATTCTTCTCGTCCGAGTCTTTGACGACGAGCCGCTTCTGACCGGTGACCTTATCGATCTCTTCTTCGACGGTCTTGCCTTCTTTGAGATCCTGATATTTCACCTTGCCCGATTCCTCGGTGAGGATCGCAAACGTAAACGGATCCCACGTGACAAGCACGTCGTCCTCTTTGACCTTTTGCTTGTCCTTGACGTGAATCTGCGCACCGTAAACGACCTTGTAGTGAGCGACTTCGCGACCGCGATCGTCGACAAGAGCGATCTCGGACTGACGACGCAAGGACACGGATTCGCCCGCACGGTTTTTGATAACCTTCATGTCGGGACCGAATCTGACGGTGCCGTCCATCGCGGCTTTGTGCTGCGTCTCTTGTTCGAGACGAGCAGTGCCGCCGACGTGGAACGTGCGCATCGTTAACTGAGTGCCGGGCTCGCCAATAGACTGTGCGGCGATAACGCCGACCGCCTCGCCGATCTCGACCGTGTTGCCGGTCGCGAGGTTGCGACCGTAGCATTTTACGCAGACGCCGCGACGCGATTCGCACGTCAGAGCAGAGCGAATTCGCACTTTTTGTAAACCCGAAAGCTGAACCTGCGAGCCCAGATCTTCGGTGATCTCGACGTTCGCTTTAACGATCACCGTTCCGTCAACCGGATCGACGATGTCGTCGAGCGACGTGCATCCGACGATGCGATCACGCAGGGATTCGACTTCTTCGCCGTTGCGAATGATCGCCTCGGCCCACACGCCGCGGAGCGTTCCGCAGTCCTGCTCGGAAACGATCACGTCCTGTGCAACGTCAACCAAACGACGCGTCAAGTAGCCCGAGTCGGCTGTCTTGAGCGCCGTGTCGGCCAAACCTTTTCGTGCGCCGTGCGTCGAGATAAAGTATTGCAGCACGTCGAGGCCTTCGCGGAAGTTTGCGAGGATCGGATTCTCGATGATCTCGCCAGAGGGCTTCGCCATCAGCCCGCGCATGCCGGCGAGCTGACGAATCTGCGCTTCGCTGCCTCGCGCGCCAGAGTCAGCCATGACGAGGATCGGGTTCAATTCTTTACGCTCTTTTTCGCGCGTGTGCATCGCCGTGAACATTTCTTTCGCAACGTGATCGGTCACGTCGGACCAGATCGCGGTGACCTTGTTTGTGCGCTCCAAGTCGGTCATCGTCGCGTCTTCGTATTGTTTGCGAAGCTTATCGACCTCTTTGAGAGCCTTGTCGATAATGCCTTTCTTCGACGACGGCGTGACCATGTCGTCGATGCCGATCGAGACGCCGGCCTTCGTCGCGTGGAGAAAGCCCATCGTCTTGAGATCGTCGAGCAGCACAACGGTCGGCTCGTGACCGAGACGCAGGTGACAAAAAGTAACGAGCGATTGCAGACCTTTCTTTTTGAGAACGCCGTTGACATAAGGGAGGCCGTCGCGCGTGAGACGCTCATTAAAGATGACGCGGCCGACGGTCGTCTCGATAACCTGATCGACGTTTTCGCGAACCGTCGCACGCATCACGTCCTGATTGTTGTGCTCGGTCGTGAGATCGACGAGATCGCCTTTCCAGCGCAGACGAATCTTCGATTGTGTTTCGACAAGTCCCGCGTCGAGAGCTAGCAGCACGTCGTCGATCGTCGCAAACGCCTTGCCTTCCCCGCGCATCTCGTCGCGAGCGAGCGTCAGGTAATAGCAACCGAGAACGATGTCCTGCGACGGCACCGCGATCGGTTGACCCGATGCAGGCGAGAGAAGATTGTTCGATGCGAGCATCAAAACGCTCGCCTCGATCTGCGCTTCGGGCGAGAGCGGAATGTGCACGGCCATTTGGTCGCCGTCGAAGTCGGCGTTGAACGCCGTGCAGACAAGCGGGTGAATTTTGATCGCCTTGCCCTCGACGAGCACCGGCTCGAACGCCTGTATGCCGAGACGGTGAAGCGTCGGCGCACGATTCAGTAATACAGGATGCTCGCGAATAACATCTTCGAGAATGTCCCAAACGATCGGCTCCTGCCGCTCGACCATCTCGCGCGCCTGCTTGATCGTAGCGGCGTGCTGATCCTTTTCTAATTTGTTATAGATGAACGGCTTGAACAACTCGAGCGCCATCTTTTTCGGCAGACCGCACTGATGAAGTTTCAGCTCAGGCCCGACGACGATCACCGAACGTCCCGAATAGTCAACGCGTTTGCCGAGCAGATTCTGACGAAAGCGTCCCTGCTTTCCTTTCAGCGTTCCCGATAAAGATTTCAGCGGACGGTTGTTCGCACCGCGAAGCACGCGACCGCGACGACCGTTATCGAACAGCGCATCGACCGCCTCTTGCAGCATGCGCTTTTCGTTGCGAACGATGACCTCAGGTGCGCGAAGCTCGATAAGTTTTTTGAGACGATTGTTGCGATTGATCACGCGACGATAGAGATCGTTGAGATCGCTCGTCGCAAAACGTCCGCCATCGAGCGGCACCAGCGGGCGAAGCTCCGGCGGAATCACCGGGATCACATCGAGGATCATCCATTCCGGTTTATTTCCCGAACGCAAAAATGAATTCGCAACCTTCAGCCGTTTCGAAAACTTCAGTTTTTTCTGCTGCGAAGTTTCGTCCCTCATCCTCACGCGAAGATCACTGACAAGCTCTTCGACATCGATCATTTGAAGCAGATCTTTGATCGCCTCGGCACCCATCTTGGCGACAAAACCATTCGGATGCTCGCGCGTCAATTCGCGAAACCGCTCGTCGTTGAGCAGTTCTTTTTCTTTCAGTTCAGGCACGTCGCCCGGATCGACGACGATGTATGTCTCGAAGTAAAGAATTTTCTCAAGATCGCGCAAAGTGATGTCGAGCAAGTGGCCGATTCGCGATGGCAGACCTTTAAAGAACCACACGTGCGAGCACGGGCTCGCCAAGTTGATGTGGCCGAGCCGCTCGCGACGAACCTTCGACTGAGTGACTTCGACGCCGCACTTATCGCAGATCACGCCGCGATGCTTCATGCGTTTGTACTTGCCGCAAAGACATTCCCAATCCGCCACAGGGCCGAAAATACGGGCGCAAAACAACCCGTCGCGCTCCGGCTTAAAGGTGCGATAGTTAATAGTCTCCGGCTTCGTCACCTCACCATGCGACCACGAGTGAATCTTCTCCGGCGACGCAAGCGAAATGCGAATCGCTTCGTAATTTGCGGTCAGTTGTGTTTTGTTGTCCTGATTAAATCGAAACATAATTCTCCAAGTCTAGAAAGTCTGGCCAGTCGAGGAAGTCTAGAAAGTCCTTACGAGACTTCCCGGACTTCCAAGACTTCCTCGACTGATTAATCTACTCCTACGAGCGCATCGACGCCGGCGACGATCTCGTCGGGGTCGATCTGATCTTCCTGAATGAGCTCGACGTCGAGGCACAAGCTTTGCAGCTCGCGCACCAGCACGTTGAACGATTCGGGAATGCCCGGTTCGAAATTCGATACGCCCTTGACGATCGTCTCGTAAATTTTCGAGCGTCCGGCAACATCGTCGGATTTGCATGTAAGCAGCTCTTGCAAGATGTGCGCTGCGCCGTATGCCTCGAGCGCCCAAACTTCCATCTCGCCGAAACGCTGTCCGCCGAATTGCGCTTTACCGCCGAGCGGCTGTTGCGTGATCAGCGAGTACGGCCCGATCGAGCGTGCGTGGATCTTGTCATCAACGAGGTGCGAAAGTTTCAGCATATAGATGTAACCGACGCACACCTTTTGTTCGAACTGATCGCCCGTCAAACCGTCGTAAAGACGCGTCTTGCCCGATGGGCCGACCGACGGCGGAAGTTTCAAACGGTCGAATTCGGCGTTTGCCTGACCGATATAACCCTTGATCTCTTCTTCGCTCGCACCGTCAAAAACGGGCGTCGCGAAATGCAGACCGAGAACGCGTGCTGCCCAGCCCAAGTGAGTTTCGAGGATCTGGCCGACGTTCATACGCGAAGGCACGCCGAGCGGATTTAGCACGATCTCGACCGGCGTTCCGTCCGGCAAATACGGCATGTCTTCCTCGGGCAAGATGCGTGCGATGACGCCCTTGTTACCGTGACGTCCGGCCATCTTGTCACCGACCGAAAGCTTGCGCTTCATCGCGACAAAAACCTTGACCATCTTGATCACGCCAGGTGGCAGCTCGTCGCCTTGCTTGAGCTTTGTGATCTTTTCGTCGTAGATGTCGCGAAGAATATTGATCTGACGTTCGGTGCGTTGTTCGTATTCCTTGACCTCGCCACCCGTGTCAATGCGACCCGACGCAACCTCGATCTTGCGATGAAACTTCGGATCGACCTCGGCAAGCAGCTCACGCGTGACCGTCGTGCCTTTTTTAAGAATGACCTCTTTGCCGTCTTTGAGATCGACCGCGAGTTTGCGTCCCTCGAACAGCTCGAAGATGCGCTCGTTACGTTGCTCTTGCAAAATGCGGACTTCGTCCTCGAGATCGCGGTGAAGAGCTTCCTCTTCAGTGCCCTCGATGTTCAAACTCCGCTCGTCCTTGTCCTGACCCTTACGCGTAAAGATCTGCACATCGACAACCGTGCCGTCAATTCCCGGCGGGCAGGTGAGCGAAGCGTCTTTTACATCGCCGGCCTTTTCGCCAAAGATCGCACGAAGAAGTTTCTCCTCAGCGGTCAATTGCGTCTCGCCTTTTGGAGTGACTTTGCCGACAAGAACTGAACCAGGTTTGACCTGAGCACCGATACGGATGATGCCGCTCTCGTCGAGATCGCGAAGCATATTCTCGCCGATATTCGGGATGTCACGAGTGATCTCTTCAGGTCCGAGCTTTGTGTCGCGAGCCTCGATCTCGAGCTCCTCGATGTGGATCGACGTATAGTAGTCGTCCTTAACAAGACGCTCGCTGACGAGTATCGCGTCTTCAAAGTTATATCCGCGCCACGGCATGAACGCCACGAGCACGTTGCGTCCCAACGCCAACTCGCCGCGATCGGTGCACGGCCCGTCGGCGATCACCTGTCCTTTGCGAACCTGTTCGCCGACATCGACGATCGGACGCTGATTGATACAGGTGTTTTGATTCGAGCGTTTGAATTTAACAAGCGAATAAATATCCGCCGTCACCTCACGCGAGATCGTGCCGTCAACCTGGTGATCGGCTTTGACGATGATGCGTTCGCTATCAACAAAATCGACGATGCCGTCACGTTTTGCGATGACGACCGCACCGCTGTCGCGCGCAGCGATCTTCTCCATTCCGGTGCCGACATACGGCGACTCGGCACGCAGAAGCGGCACGGACTGACGTTGCATATTCGAGCCCATCAACGCGCGGTTCGCGTCGTCATTCTCAAGAAACGGGATCAGCGACGCGGCAACCGAAACGAGCTGCTTCGGCGAAACGTCCATATACTGTGTTTCCATCTTGTCAGCGGTGATAAATTCACCTTTCTGCCGCGCGGCGTTGCGTTGGTTGATAAAGTTGCCCTTATCGTCAAGCTCGATGTTGGCCTGGCCGATGATGTAGCGATCCTCTTCCCACGCCGTGAGATAAAACGGCCACGGCTCGAAATCTGCCTTCTGGCCATCCTTGATCTTTTTGTTTGCGGCCTCGACATCATCGAGCGGCACATGATCGCCTGGCTTGAATTTTGTATCGCCGCCGTTGTGAACACGCACGTATTCGATCACGCGGCCGTCCTCGACCTTGCGATACGGCGATTCGATAAAGCCGAATGCGTTGATCCGCGCAAAGCACGAGAGCGACGAGATGAGTCCGATGTTCGGGCCTTCCGGCGTCTCGATCGGACAGATTCGGCCGTAGTGCGTCGGGTGAACGTCGCGAACCTCAAAGCCCGCACGCTCACGCGACAAACCGCCCGGCCCGAGCGCCGACAAGCGGCGTTTATGCGTAATTTCGGACAGCGGATTTGTCTGATCCATAAACTGCGACAACTGCGACGAACCGAAAAACTCGCGAACCGCGGCCGTCACCGGTTTTGCATTCACGAGATCGCGCGGCATCGTGGTGTGCATGTCCTGCTGGATCGACATCTTCTCTTTGATCGCGCGCTCCATGCGTTCGAGGCCGATGCGAAACTGATTCTCAAGCAGCTCGCCGACCGCGCGAACGCGACGGTTGCCGAGATGATCGATGTCGTCCTGACCATAATTTTCGCTGTCGCGCTTCATTCGAAGAACATAATTGACGACATCGAGAAAATCCTGCGGTGCGAGCAGCGGATCGGTGATCCGATCGAAATCGGGCCGTTTCATCTTGATGTTGAACTTCAAACGCCCGACTCGTGAAAGATCGAACCGACGCGTGTCAAAGAACATTCCTTCGAGCAGACGGTAAGCCGTCGGCACCGTCGGCGGATCGCCGGGGCGCATCTTGCGGTAAATTTCGAGAAGCGCATCGACCGGTTTCGAGATCGGATCTTTTCTCAGGGTCGCCGAGATGATCTCGCCGATCACATCACGCTGTGGGAAAAACACCGAGAATTCTTTGACGCCTTCCTCAACCAACTGCTGCAATATGCCGGCAGTGATCTCGGCGTTCGATTCAGCGATAACTTCGCCGGTTTCTTTGTTGACAATGTCTTCGAGAGCGAACGCGCCTTCGAGGTCGGAGGCCGTGACCTGAACTCGCTCTTTCTTCAAACGACGGAGATCGGCGATCGCGGCTTTTGTGACCTTTTTGCCTTTGCGCGTAACTTCTTCGCGTTTGTCCTTGATGTCTTCTTCGGCACGCATTCCGGCGAGATGCGTGTCACCGTCCTTCTTTACCTTGACGAAGAGCTTGCCCTTCTCGGCGACAATGTCGTCAGTCGTGTAAAAGAGTTTGAGAATATTCGCGTCCGAGTATTCGGCGTTTTTTACGATCTCTTCGAGAATGCTGTCCGAGACTGTTTTCATGTCGATCTGCGGATTCAGCCACAGACCGAGAGCACGCAAAAACACCGTCGCCGTGAGCTTTCGCTTGCCCAACCGACAATGCAAGATGCCCTTTTGATCGTATTCAAACTCGACCCACGAGCCGCGATACGGAATGATCTTCGCGAGAAATTCGTCGCGATCGCCTTTAAAGAAAACTCCGGGCGAGCGATGAAGCTGCGAAACGATGACACGCTCGGTTCCATTAATAATGAACGTGCCATTGTCGGTCATCAGCGGAATCTCGCCGAAGAAAACGTCCTCTTCCTTGATGTCGCGGATCGTCGCAACATTTGTGTCGGGGTCTTTGTCGTAAACGGTCAGACGGATCTTCACCTTGAGCGGAACGCTGTATGACATTCCTCGCTCCTGACATTCCTGCTGGTCGTGTTTGTGTTTCAACCCGACAGGCTCGCCGCAGTTGTTGCAAAGATTTGGACGAACGGCGTTGAAAGTGCCGCAGTTAGTACAAAGCACTTCAGCTGGATTGAACGGATCGACCTTTACCTTTGCCGAGCAGTTTTTACAGTTAGCACGCAGATGCTCGAGACCTTCGAGGTTGCCGCACTTACACTGCCAGTTGCCGATCTGATACTCGACATACTCGAGCGTCGCCGTCTCGCGAAAATCCGAGACCGGGAAGATCGACGAGAACACCGACTGCAGCCCGATAAAGTCGCGCTCATCGGGAACGAGGTCCATCTGCAAAAAGCGGTTGTATGATTCGCGCTGAACCTCGATCAGATTCGGGATCTGAGCCGAGGTATAAATTTTTGAAAAATCCACACGCTCTGGAGATTGACTTGTTCTAACACCAAGTCCGTTTGAGCTGTTCTGAAGAGGATTGTTAATCATATCGTTATGTAAAAAGCTTCTTAAAAAGCTGTTGATTTTTGCGGGCGTTGCTGTTACGATGCACGTTGAAAGTAACAGTTAAGTCTGTGTTCGCTCGTTAAAGACAGCAAATGCGGCCGAGGGCAAAGTTTACCCAGACCGCTTTTTCAGCAGCACCTTCTGCTAAATAAATTTTCCGAGCGTGCCGAAATTGACACCAACTCTCCACTTGTTTGCGACCAATGTCGCGTCTAAAACCACCGATAAACTGTTGTTTGGTAATAGTTTACCGCTTCCCGACCAACCGGCTGATCCACACTCTAAAAATTAGATAAAGAGCGCGAACCAGAAAGTATAACAGCACTTAGCCGCTAAAACAAAAAGCGGGACGTCCGTCTTTCGCGCGACGCCCCGATCCGGTTTGAGTTACTTGACCTCGACAGTAGCGCCGGCTTCGGTCAGTTTTGTCTTGATCTCTTCAGCTTCGGCCTTCGAAACGCCTTCTTTCAGCGCTTTCGGAGCGCCGTCGACGAGATCTTTTGCCTCTTTCAAGCCAAGACCCGCAACGACTTCGCGAACTACCTTGATGACCGCGATCTTGTTGCCGCCAGCCGCTGTAAGAACGACGTCAAACGCATCCTTCTCTTCAGCCGCCGGAGCCGCGTCACCGCCGCCTGCACCCGCACCAGCCGCCATCATCATCGGTGCAGCCGCCGCAGCCGAAACGCCAAAGACCTCTTCGAGTTCCTTGACGAGTTCCGACGCTTCGAGAAGCGACATTCCTTTTAAATACTCAACTACATCATCTTTTGTGATTGCCATGATTTTCTATCTCCTATTTAGGGTTCTGTAAACAAGTCAAAAGTAAAAAGGCAAAAGGCAAAAAAGGACCTTCGGCGATTTCTTACCGACTTGCGTTTTTGTTCCGGCAAAGTTGTTCGGCTCGGCATTTTGCCTTTTGCCTTTTTACTTTTGCCTTCTTTTCCGCCGCTAGAACCCAGGGACACGTTTGAGTCGGGTTGCATCACCTCCTCGCCCGGTGTCCGTGCCTCGTGACCTGACAAATCACTCGGCTCGCTTTCCTTGGTACGGCTCTCTTGAATTTCAAATCTCAAATTTCAAATCTGAAATTCAATCCTTTGTGTTCCGTCAACCTTGCGCGTCGGAACTAAAATTCTTTTACTCCGCCTTCTCCTCGCCCTCAGGTGCCGGTGCGGAATCCTGCCCATCCGCCGCCGCATCGTCCGGTGCGTTCGAATCAGCCTCGGCAGCCTGTTCGCCTTCCGGTGAAGCAGCATCTTGCTCATCTTCGCGGGCTTCCTGTGCCTCTTCTGCTTTTTCGACCGGAGCTTCTTCCGTCTCGGTAGAGGCCTCCTGCGCAGCTTCTGTTGACGCAGCTTCGACCGGAGCGGCTTCGGCTGACGGCGTTCCCGCCGCACGGCCTTCTTGATCGCCGATTTGTTTGACCACAACCGCGAGGTCACGCGGCACGGCGTTGATAACCGTGACGATGCGTTGAGCCTGGCTGTTGAGCACAAAGAGCAGTTTCGATATAAGCTCTTCTTTCGACGGCAGGTTCGCGATCGTCGTTAATTGCGCGAGATCGACAAGTTTGCCGTCGACAACGCCGGACTTGAATGTATAAAAGTCCGCATTGTCCTTCATGAATTTCGAGATCGCCTTCGTGAGGACAACGGGATCATTCTCCGTCCACGCGATCGCCGTCACACCTTTAAAGTGATCTGACACCCCTTCGAACTGTGTGCCTTTAACTGCGATGCGTGCCAACGTGTTTTTGACGACCTGATATTCTGCGCCCGCTTCGCGAACCGAATTGCGAAACTCCTGATCTTTGGTAACGGTCAAGCCTGTAAAACTAACGACCATTGCCGATTTCGAAGCAGCGAGTGACTCGGTAAGGGCGGTCAGATCTTTTTGTTTTGTTTCTTTTGATTTCATTTCTCTTCCGCTCCTTATCTATGCGTACGCGAGCTCATCGAGCGCGACGCCTGGGCTCATCGTTGCTGCCAAGTTAATTTTCTTTAGATAACGACCTTTTGCCGTGGTAGGCTTCGCCTTCATGACCGCGTTAATTAATACACGCGTGTTCTCGGCGAGCTTCGCCTCGTCGAACGAAACCTTGCCAACCGGCGAGTGAATGACGCCTGTTTTATCTACGCGATATTCGACCTTACCGGCTTTTGTCTCTTCGATGGCGGTTTTGACATCCATCGTGACGGTGCCGGTTTTTGGATTCGGCATCAGACCGCGCGGGCCGAGAACTTTACCGAGCTGACCGACCTTGCCCATCATATCGGGCGTCGCGATCAGCGCATCGAATTCGAGCCAGCCGCCTTTGATCTTTTCAACGATGTCGTCTCCGCCGGCAAGGTCAGCACCGGCCGCCTCGGCCTCTTTGATCTTGTCGCCTTGAGCGATGACGACGACCTTTTTCGCCGCGCCGCCAAGACCGTGTGGAAGCACGATCGTGCCGCGAACGAGCTGATCCGCTTTTCGCGGATCGACGCCGAGCCACATGGTGAGTTCAACTGTTTCGTCGAATTTGGCGAAGGCGATCTCTTTTAGTTTAGCGACCGCTTCGTCGAGTGTGTGTTTCTTACCGGCCTCGACTTTCTCGAGAGCAGCAAGGTATTTCTTGCCTCTTTTCATATTCCTCCAGGTATTAACGAACGATTTTGTCGTTCTCCCTTTCTCAATTATTATCCTTCAACCGTTAGGCCCATCGACTTCGCCGTTCCCTCGATCGTCCGCATAGCGGCCGCGAGATCGGACGTATTCAGATCGACCATTTTCTTTTTCGCGATCTCCTCGATCTGCGAACGTTTGATCGCGCCAACCTTTTCTTTATTTGCCTTGCCCGAACCTTTTGCGATGCCCGAAGCCTTTCTCAAAAGATCCGCTGCCGGCGGCGTTTTCGTCTCGAACGTAAACGAGCGATCGGCATAAACCGTGATCACGACCGGAATTTTCATATCCGGATCGTCGTTCTGCGTCTTTGCGTTGAAAGCCTTGCAGAACTCCATGATGTTCACGCCGTGCTGGCCCAACGCCGGGCCGATCGGCGGCGCCGGATTGGCCTTGCCCGCCGGAATTTGCAACTTAATGTAACCTTCTATCTTCTTTGCCATTTATTTTAAGTGACAAGTGACGGGTGACAGGTGACAAGTGAAACCGGTTTTGCGGCTTGTCACTTGTCACTTGTCACTTGTCACCAGTTCATTCTTCTTCCGCGAAGGTCACTTTCTCGACCTCCAAAAATGTCAGCTCATACGGCGTCGAGCGGCCAAAGATCGTGATCGAAACCTTGAGCACGGCCTTGTCTTCGTTGACTTCCTCAACCTTGCCGGTAAAGCTCGCGAACGGCCCCGACTTGATACGCACAACCTCGCCGACCGTGTATGTAAATTTCGGTTTCGGCTTTTCGGTCGCGACCTCGATGTTATGAACGATCTGATCGACCTCGGCCTGACTGAGCGGCGTCGGCTGTTTGCCGCCAAGAAAACCCGTAACCTTCGGCGTCGCTTTGATCGCGTGAAAAACGTTATCGGGAATCTTGCCCTTTTCGTCGCAATCGATCTCGACGAGCACATAGCCGGGATAGAACATCCGCTCCGACACGTACTCTTTATTGCCGCGCATCTCGATGACTTTTTCCTTCGGCAGCAACACGCCTGTGATCTGCTCGGCGAGCTCCATATCGCGAATGCGAGCCGCTAGGCTCTCAACGACCTTGTTCTCGTGTCCCGAATAAGTGTGGATAAAATACCACTGCTTCATGTTTCAAATATCCTTTAGGCTCCGGCTATCGTGTTGACCAGCCAAGTAAACGCCTCGATGACGTAGATCCAACCCATGTCGATCAAAAACAGATACACCGCGAAAAAAATGACGCTCACGATCACGATGATCGTAGTGTTTTTGACATCGTTGGATGACGGAAACGATGTCTTGTCGAGTTCGGCGCGTGTCTTTTGAACAAACTCGCCAATGCCCTCTTTTTCTTTTGCAACTGCTTCTGACATGCTTTTCTCTCTACTAGCGACTCACCACTCGTGACCCACGACTAATTCGTGGCAGGGGTAGCAGGACTCGAACCCGCACCTAAGGTTTTGGAGACCTCCATGCTAACCATTGACACCATACCCCTAAATCCATTGCGGATTTTCGATTGCGGATTGCGGATTTTTCTTTCAATCCGCAATCCGCATTCCGCAATCCGCAATTATTTATTCTCCTTATGCAGTTGATGCTTGCGACAACGTCGGCAAAACTTACTGAACTCGAGCCTGTTCGGCTGAGTCTTTTTGTTCTTTGTCGTCACGTAGTTGCGCTCTTTGCACTCAGTGCACTGCAAAATAATATTGTCTCTAGCTCCCTTAGCCATATTTCCTCTTAGTTCAGAGTGCAAGCTTTAGCTTGTTCTTTTCTGACCACTGACCACAGACCACTGATCACTGCTTTTATTCCACGACCTCGGCGACTGTGCCGGCTCCGACTGTGCGGCCGCCTTCGCGGATGGCGAAGCGGAGGCCTTTTTCCATGG
>Ga0187894_10002088_pt1 | contig 24379 bp, 27 predicted proteins | sample GBC1701081metaG_FD_136650 | JGI IMG/M metagenome (GOLD analysis project Ga0187894, IMG submission 136650) | White microbial mat communities from a lava cave in the Kipuka Kanohina Cave System on the Island of Hawaii, USA - GBC170108-1 metaG ... | reverse complement strand
CTCGAGACCGCTTCGAAATACCGCATGCCGATGGTCGTGATCGTTTACAACAACAACGCCTGGGGCACGTGGACTGGCAATAGCCGCAACCCGGTGACATTGAGCCTGCACCTGTTCCAGGAAAACGTGCGTTATGACAAGGTCGCCGAAGGCCTCGGCGCGCACGGCGAGTATGTGACCAAACCAGGCGATTTCCGCGCGGCGCTGGAACGGTGTTACCAGATCGCCGCCAAAGAGAGCCGGCCCGCCCTCATCAATTGTCAGGCGAAGAAAGAATTCTGGGTCAGCCAGCAGTATCCGCCAGGCTTCCTCGGCACGGTCGAGCCGGGATGTATGTCGTATAACCACTGACCCTCGCTGCTTGACAAGGCGCTCCCAAACTGGGACCATCTGAGATGGGAGGGGAATGTGTGAGGATCATAAGCAAGAGCCGGCTTCGGGAATTCTGGCGCAAACATCCGGACGCCGAAGCGCCCTTGATGGAATGGTACAAGGTGACGAGTAAAGCTGACTGGGCGAATTTCGCCGAAGTGCGCGACACCTTTCGCTCTGCCGACCCTTACTGCGACTGTGTGATTTTCGACATCAAAGGAAATGACTACCGCTTGATCACCATCATTCTCTACCAAGCGCGGCACGTCTACGTGCGATACGCGCTGACGCATGCCGAATATGATAAAGGGAAGTGGAAGAATGACTGTAACTGTTAGCAAGCGGTCCGCGCTGAAAAAGATCGACCTGAAGAAGTACGCGCGGTTGGTGGCGAAAGCTGCGCCCCTTGTGATCGAGACCGAAGCCGAGTTTGAGCGGGCCGACGCGGAAGTCGGGCGGCTGCTGCGGAAGGGCTACGACAATCTCTCGGTCGAGGAACAACGATTACTGGCGCTGTTGAGCCGGTTGATCGAGGATTACGAAGACCGAACGTTTCCCGTACCCGATAGCCCGCCACATCAGACGCTCCGGTTTCTGATGGAGCAGAATGACCTGCGGCAGGCCGACCTGGCGCCGATTCTTGGCTCGCGGGGGCGCGTCTCTGAGGTGGTCAACGGCAAACGCGCGATCAGCAAGGCGCAGGCGAAGGCGCTGGGCGAGTTTTTCAAAGTGTCGCCGGAGTTGTTCATTTGAAGTTTCCGCCTCTCAAAAAGAGAGATGTCTTGGCGCGCGCCTCGGCACGGCTTCGCTGACCACTGCTGAAGAACTGCTGGCCAACAAAGTCACATGACAACAGCGCAAAGACAAACGACAAATAAGCCCCTGAGTACGGTCAGGGAGAGCTTGCAGGCATACGCCGACCGGGGCGTCTTTCGCGGCTTCAGTGAAATCAGAAACGGTCACTTCCAATTTGTTTGGGTGGTCAATCACCGGATGGAACTGAACGTGGACACGGCGAAACACGAGTTACGATTCAAACAGCTTCTGCCCAACGTCCCGGCGAAATCGGCCCTCTATGCCGAATTGAAGAACTTCATCGAGCGACGGCACGACAAAGAGTTGCCCGAACACCGGCGGATTGATCGCAAACGAGCGGAGGTTTCCTGTACGAACCGGGGAGGCTTCGTTTCCGTATCACTTAAAGTCAAAAACAATCAATATGCGTACGGGGTGAACCGCATCGTCAATCTGGCGCACGAACTGTTTCTGCATCTGCGCGAGCGGCGACCCGAATATCTGGTGGAGAATTTCGATGTCCCTCAGGAATAGCAGGACCATTGCGCGCCAATGGCTGGCGCTGGCTTTCGGCGTTTTTGTTATGGCCGCAATGTGGCTGTCCACTCACGCTGGCGCTCAATCTCAGAGGCTGTTTGGAAATTCGCTGGAATCCCCCCAACGGCAGTCGGGGGATTGTTCAAGCCCGGACTACACGGAAACAGTCAGAGTTTTGGAATACCCCCAACGGCAGTCGGGGGATTGTTCAAGTCCAACCTTCGCCTTTTGGCGGACCCGAAGGTTGGACTTGAACAATCCCCCGACTGCCGTCGGGGGTATTTTGTGGAGTCGTGGCCGCGTTTGTAGGTCGGAACTGAACGATCCGCCGACTGCCGTCGGTGGTATTCACCAGGCGCTCAATCTCCGATCAGCCTCTCAGGAGCCACGCCGCAACCCCGAAGCGCAGAAGTTCAAGAATCCTGAACCGAAGAACGCTGAATCCATCGAAGCCGGAAAGAAACTTTATCAGCGTCATTGCGCTTCGTGTCACGGGCCGAACGGCAAAGGTGACGGCGGCATGGCGCTCTCCGGCGGCGAGCCGTCCGACCTGACCGACGACGCCTGGGATTACGGTTCGACCGATGGCGAGATCTTCGTCGCCATCCGCGACGGCGTGTCGGCTGACATGCTGGCGTACAAAGAGAAGCTCACAGAGAAGCAGATCTGGCAAGTCGTCAATTACATTCGCAGCATTGGACCCAAACAACCGAAATGAGGCGGCGTTATGTCCACAACCCGAAGTGATCATCAAATCGGTCTGGCCAGTCTGGCGCCAATGAACGGACGGCCTTTCATTCTCCTGGTTTTGTTTATTCTCTCGTCAACCTCGCCAGCGCCGGCGCAGAATGGCTTTCAGTTCAGGAATTGGAAGCCGGCGCTCAATGATGGAGCCAATGTTAAACCAAAGCGGGCCGAAGCTGGATGCGGCGCGCTCGTGAGCCTGACCGGCCATGAGTTCTCGATTGAGACCGCCACGCCGGTTCCGGCCTCTGGCGACATGCCGGAATACTGTCACATCACGGGACAGATTCTGCCGGAGATACGCTTTGAACTGAGCCTGCCCGCGTCCTGGAACACCCGGTTTTATATGTTTGGCAATGGAGGTTACGCGGGTGAGCCGCTCACGGCGACGCCACGCGTCAATACTCGCAACACGGCGCTCAAGGCCGGGTTCGCCGTCGCCCAGACCAACACCGGGCACGACGCCGCCAACGAACCGCTCGGGACATTCGCCGCCAATCGGCAGAAGCTGCTCGATTATGCGTTCCGCGCCGTCCACGTCACGGCGGAGACTTCGAAGCGGATCATCCGCGAGTATTACGGCGCCGCTCCCGCGCGATCTTACTTCGACGGGTGCTCTACCGGAGGAAGGCAGGGACTGATGTCGGCCCAACGCTTCCCCGATGATTTCGACGGGATAGTCGTCGGCGCGCCCGTGCTCGATTTCACGGGCACGATGACCAATTATGTGTCGGTCGTTCGAGCGCTAGAAGCCGCGCCGGTCCCAATCGAGAAGCTGAAGATCGTCGCCGAGCGTGTTTATGCGAAATGCGACGGCGCCGACGGTTTAGTTGACGGCCTGATTGACGACCCGCGCCGTTGCGCTTTCGATCCGGCCAAAGAACTGCCGCTTTGCGCCAACGACGGCGCCAATGACGTCAGTGGAAAAGACTGCTTCACCGCGGCGCAGATTCGTACGCTTAACGTCATTTATCGCGGAGCGGAGAGCGGCGGTAAACGCATCTTCTGGGGACAGCCGGTCGGCGCTGAAATCGGGGCGCCTACGCAAAGCATCTGGGCCAACTGGATCATCTCGCCGACGGGGCGCACGATCTCTTACAACTTCGCCGAGACCTTCTTCCGATATCTCGCTTTTCCAAAACCCGATCCGAATTATGACTTCAAGACGTTCAACCTTGAGACCGACCTCCCGAGGCTTCAACCCATCAGCGACATCCTCAACGCGAAGAACTCCGATCTCACCCGCTTCAAATCGCGCGGCGGGAAGATCGTCATGTATTTCGGCTGGGCCGACACCGCGTTGAATCCGCTGATGGGCGTTGATTATTACGAGAAGGTCAGCGCCCGTTTCGGGCCATCAACCCCAGCAACTATGGATTTCTTCAGGCTGTTTATGGTTCCCGGAATGGCTCATTGCCGCGGCGGAGTCGGTACGGATCAATGCGACTTCCTGACCGCGCTGGTCGAATGGGTCGAGAAAGGCGTCGCGCCCAAACAGATCGTGGCCTCGCAGAGCCGCGACGGAAAGATTGTCCGAACCCGACCGCTGTGCCCGTATCCACAGGTTGCGAAACACAATGGAACTGGATCCCCCGACGACGCGCAAAGCTTCGTTTGCGCGAATCCGGAGAAATGATTTTGAGAATAAAAACTCCATTTAAGCTGTCTGACTCGGACGAACCAGATCGTTTGGGCGAGATTTATCGCGCGGCGGCCCTCCTCATTTGCGAAAAGGGCTATGACGCCACTTCCATGAACGACATCGCCGAAGCCGTCGGGCTTACCAAGGCGGGGGTCTACCATCACATCGAGGGAAAAAGAGACCTGCTCTTCCGCATCATGAACTTCGGCATGGATGAGCTGGATGAAAATGTGATCTTTCCGGCGCGCGCCATTACCGACGCCGAATCGAGGCTGCGCGCGATCATCACCAACCACGCGCAACTGATCATCAGCCACATCACGCCTCAAGGATATAACCCGGTCACGATCGTGGTGGACGAGGTCGCCGGGCTGACCCCTGAACATCGCCGCAAGATTGACCAGCGGAAGCGCGCGTACATTGATCTGATTCGCGAGACGCTCAAGCAGCTCAAGGAAGAAGGAAAGTTGAGAGAGGTGGATGTGACGGTCGCAACGTTCAGTCTGCTTGGCACGGTCCTATGGCTCTCTCGCTGGTACCATCCTGACGGCCGTCTGACGCCTGAACAGATAGTCGAAGAAATAAGTAAGATCGCGCTGGGCGGCCTGCTGCGCCCGCGCCTCGCGCCTCAGCGGTAAGGTGAAAGGCGAGGCGCGGGCGCAGCGCAGCGCGCGCAAGCAAGCGGTTGCGCGCAGAATCAACCACTTTACGCGCGCGGCGCTGCGCCGGCCTTATCTGGCGGGCCTGCTGGCGGCGCCAACCTTAAGCTGATTGACGACGCGCTTGACGCCCTCCGTCTCTTTGGCTACGCGCCCGGCCTCGGTCTTCTGTTCGGCGGTATCCACCGCGCCGCGCAAAGTAACGACGTTGTTGACCACGTCCACATTGATCTTGCGCTCGGGCGCGCCGGCGTTGGTGACGAGCTTGGCGACGATCTTCGTGTGAATCCAAGCGTCATCCAGTGAATCGCCCACATTCTCGCCCGCGCCTCTGGCTTTCTCCCGCTCCTCACGCGCGTTCTCTTCAGTATATTCCTCGCGCGTCAACTCACGCGGGGTGACATCAATTTTGTCGGTGAGGATGAGACCCGGGCTGGCCTCTCTGGCCAGGTTGACCGCTCTGGTCCGCAGAGCCTGCGCCCCCACAGAGCCGGAGATGGTAGCCTCATTCTTGTCAGCGTTGGCGCTGATACTCAGTCTCGCCGCTTTGAGCTGCGCATCTGAGTCAAGCTTGGCCTTGATTTTGTTCTCCAATTCTGAGTCGGTCATCTTCGTGGTCGGTTTGTTGTTCATAGGGTCACTCGGCTCAGCCGGAGCGCAGGCCGTCAGGATCAGGCCGAAAGCCATAACAACAAATGAAGCCCAAAACAGTTTTCGCATATCTCCTCCTGGTTCGATTGATTGAATTGGCGGATGAGGCGGCCCGCCAACGCGGCGAGCGGAGACGAATCGCCCCATCCGAAATTACTGGAACAGTGTCGTCAAAGGTCAAATATCTATCTGACCGCGCGCTATCTTTCCGCTTTCGCTTTGCGCGTTGAATAACGGCTCAGAGTTTGCGGGAATTCGCGCACCGCTTCCGGCGCGGCGACCTTGTTCTCCTTCAACACTTCCTTGGCCGTGACCCCTTCGCCATACACGTCGCGCATATCGCTCTCATCGGGAGTGATCACGACGCCTTTCAACTCCAGCCCGGCAAATAACCCGCGGCTGCGCGAATACGTAAGGATCTGAGCCTTCATCGCGGCGTCTGTTTCCGCTCCGGTTGTGCGGCCCACCGGCCCGGCGGCGACCGAAGCGTCGGCCCCCAGCGTGAACTTGTTCGAGAGCAGGCTGTTCAAGCCCTCCCTGTTCATAAACAACAGCACAAAGTCCGTAGCCTCCGCGCCGATTTGCAGGCCGACGCTGCCGCCGCCCAGATTGAAATAAGCCGGCGCGCTCCAGCCCTCGCCGGTGCGACAACTCGCCACTCCGCGCCCGCCGCGCCCGCCGAAGATGAAGCCTGCTTTGATCACTGACGGAAAGGCCGCCACGCATTCCGCCCTGGCCAGCAAATCTTCAGGAATTCCCTTATCAGGCGTGTCCATGATTTCGCGCAAGACTTTCGCCGCCTTCGCCGACTGCTCTGATTCATCCTTCAACTTCTTACTAACTTTATCTTGAGCAGAGGCGGCGGAAGTGAGAAACAGACTGATCGTCGCCATCGCTAAAATTGATCTTCTAAACATTTCTCCTCCTCGGCTTTGCGGCGCGCTCGACCGAAACTTTCTTGCGCCTGGCCCTCAATACGGTCCGCTTCGCCTTCCGCCTCAAGCTCGGGATCGCCGATTATCTCGCCCACCTTATCCTTGATACGCCCCTTGATCTTTTTCACCTTGCCCTTAATTTCATCTTTATTCCGCATATTTCGTCTCCTTATGTTTGTGACGTAAAAGCCGAGACGGCAATGAACAGGTCTGCGCCGCTCCACTTGCCTCCCCGTTGCGCAGCCACCTGTTCCTTGCCGTCTCCCTCCGACTGGTAGTAGGCAACCAAGGCGCCAAGGGGCGCCAGGGATAACGAAGCGCCTTAGTGGAGAGAGGGAGACTCGTTCGAAAAAAGTCGCCTTCTTTACGCCGTAAAGTTCAAAATTATGGCCTTTTTCGGCCTCTTCTGAAGAACCGGATAACTTATTATGAATAAGGTTTGAGCAAATTCGGCGCAGGCCGGGAGTGTCTCGCCAGACGGCGGTCGCCGGCTTGTAGCGAGGAGAAACAATAGCTGTGGCTGCCCGCCACAGTGACCGTGATTATTTACTTTAAAGATGGCGACTGAGGAGCCAGGCCGCGGCTGTTTGAGACTTCTCCTTATGGCGCCCGGTTTGTGGAACGCATCAACCGCAAACAATCGCTGTGGGTATGAGATTGAAAATGATTCAAGGGCGAGAGGCTACGGTTTAAAGCTGAGAACCTTACGCGCTCGATTTAAATCAAAGCAGGCGAGATTGGGACACCGCAACCAACCACGGGGAGCGCGGGGAGCACAGGGAAGCTTATCGTTATTGCCTTTCCCCGTGTTCCCCGCGCTCCCCGTGGTTGGTTCTGTACTAATGTCCGTGGGTTCGATTTAACGTTATAACGGGAAATGTATCTTAGACTACTCCGGTCTGCGGAGACCTCAGTTACTCGAAACATCAAAGGCGACACGCGCATTGACGAAAACGCCTATTTTTCGTCATTTTTGAGTAACCAAACCCTCCGCCTTCGTCAATTTTTGAGTAACCAAGATCTCCACAGACCGGAGCAGTCTACGGTATACCTCAGAGAGAGAATTCGTAGCGCCGGCTTGCGGCCGGAAGCAGCCGCCAAGAAAGGGAGTTCGTAGTACTAATACCACGAACAAAACATAGGCATGCTTCCGGCCGCAGGCCGGCGCTACGAACAAAACCATCAATGAGAAGTCGCCTGCTTTACGCTCTCGTGAATTTCAAGTTTGAGCGCCGGTTCGATTCTAGCCAGGAGTTTCGCGAACTCGTCGGCATGCTCCTCCTCAGTCGCCAGGATCTCTTCGATCAGACGGCGCGAAGTAGGATCCTTCTCGCCGAAGAAACTGACCATTTCGCGGTAGGTTTCAATCGCGATTCGCTCCGCCACCAGGTCGTCACGAATCATCTCCGCCAGCGATTCCCCCTCTTTGTATTCGCTATGGCGGATATGGGTTACAACCGCCGGATTCATCTCCGGATTGCCGCCTAACTGGGTGATGCGCTCGGCGAGCATATCCGCGTGCTGCAGCTCTTCATTGGAATGGGTCAAAAACTCTTCCGCCACGCCAGCCGAGTGAATGCCGCTGGCGACGAAATAGTGATAGCGATAGCGCAACGCGCAGACGATCTCCGTGGCGAGCGCCGCATTGAGAATCGCCACCACGCGACCCCGATCCAGATTGTAGTTTTCCGTAACGGGTCCATCCTCGATCTGTTTGCGCGCGCGCGCGCGCAGATCCTCAATGTTGATCAATAAGTTCATGTCTTATCCTCATGTGTATCGGCCGTATCGGCGGCCCCTGAAAAACCCAAGTAAGGCCACAAACAAGGCCGACCCGATGATCGACCAGATAATTGGGAATGTCCTTCCGCCGATATTTACCGCAAACATCTCGCGCAAGCCGATCGCTCCCGCCAACCACATACCAATCAGGGCGCCGATAAAACCAATGGCGATTGAAACCAAAATGCCTCCCCGAAAACCGACAATCGCCTGGCCGATTGCGCCGCAAATTCCCGCAATCAGCAACAGGACCAAAAATGAAAACAGTGTCATAGCTTTTCTCCTTGAAGACCGAATGTTGACGGCTCGGCTCCCCCTTAGTAATCGGGGTAACGACGCACGATAACGCGATCGCGGTCAATGAACAGATTGAGCAGCAAACCTATCAGAGCTGAGCCGATGATTGACCAGAGTATCGGGAACGACCATCCGCCAATGTTCAGCGGTAGTAGTTCACCCAGTCCGAGCCTCCCGGCCAGCCACGATCCTATCAACCACCCAACGAAACCAATCACGATGGAACCCAGGATTCCGCCGCTCCAACTACCCGAAATCGCTTGTCCAATGGCTCCGCAGATTCCAGTGAGTAGCAACAAAATAAGAAGTGATTCCAGTGACATAATTCATCCCTCCTTTGTCAAAGTCGAATCAAAAAATGCCCAATCAAACTCTCTCCAAAAATTCAGAACTGGTTGTCGTTCTTCCGCCTCGTTAAGTCACAGTTCTATCCCTGGAGAAAAGGTGGGAGAAAAGCTGAATAACCAAAATCACCGTCGCCACAGCCAACAGCAAGTGAATAAACCCGTCTTCTATCTGTCCTATAATGATCAACGCCAACGTCAGCCCAATAACTAAAATTGTCCACAACATACATCCTTCTCCCGCATCATGCTTCTTACGAGCCAACGCTGTTATTCATCAGCTTATTGCCTCCATTGCATGCAGTGCAATGCCTGTGCCGCGCATTTTCATCGGACATTTACTGGTTTGCAGCTCATAATCTCTTAGCGCTTTATTCGTCTTCGTGAAGGAATTGTGTCGGGAAGAAACAATCTGTGTGGCTCTCTTCCACACCTGACATCAAAAAAGGGCGGAACATTTATCCAATGTTCCGCCCATCCAGCTCCGACAATCTGAACATTATTCGCTTACGCGGCAAATGCAGTATCGGAGATGATGCGCAACCACTCTCCCATCGCCAGGGATGCTATGGATGGTCGGGATCGGCGGCGCATCATTACGCACGCAGCACCGTCAGTTGACTTGGTTACGTGTTGACCGTCACTCAAGAATTCATCTACCAGCCGCCTGCAAACTTTTCGACGATTTGAGCGGCAACCGGCGTGCCTCGGCGATTGATTTCTCAGCAGTCAATCTTCCAGCGATTGATTTCGAGAAATGCGGAAACCTAACGGTGAAAGTCGAGCCTTGTCCTTCGCCCGGACTCTCCGCGTCAACCGTTCCCCCGTGCAGCTTGACTAACTCGCGCACGAGCGCCAATCCCAGGCCCAATCCTCCGTCGCTCAAAGAGTCGGAGGAGTGGGCCTGGCGGAAGCGGTCAAAGACGTAAGGCAAAAAATCGGGCGCGATGCCTCGGCCCGTATCGCGCAGGATGAGCGACAACTGCTCGCTCTCGCGCCTGAGCTCCAATTCCACGCGCCCGCCCTGCTGTGTGAACTTGATCGCATTAACAAGGAGATTCCAGACAATTTGCTGCAACCGCGCCGGATCGCCATTGATCCGGTCTATGTCCGGAGCCAGGCGGACGTGGATCTCGACCCCTTTGGCCTCCGCCGCCGGACGCGCCATATCAATCGCCGCGGCGATGACCGCGGGCAGATCAACCGGCTGCATATTCAAACGAAATTTGCCACTGTTGATGCAAGCCGTGTCGAGCAGATCCTCGATCAATCGAGCTTGCATACGGGCGCAGCGCTCGATGGCGCCGGCGGCCCGCTCCGCCGCTTCGGCGTCAGTCTGCTTTGACACCAGGATATGGCTCCAGCCAAGAATCGCATTGAGTGTCGAACGAAGCTCATGTGAGACGAGCGCCAGAAATTCACACTGCGCGCGATTGGCGGCTTCAACCGCATCGCGCGTCGTCTTCTCATCGGTCAGGAGTTCTTTGCGTTCCGCCTCTTGCTGTTTGCGCGCGGCGCCATCCATTCCATTCTCCGTCAACAGATGATCCGTGAAGCTCACCAGGCTTACCTCCTCGCTCCCCGTCTGAAATTATTCGTCCGTCAAAACCTCGGACCTATATTCGGCTAAACGTCAGACAGCAACCAGTATGCCGTATTAAAATTTTCAGCAGTCGTCAGAACGCCCTCTGGCAGGGGCGTTGACGACGAGTATCGCGATTGTCTGTGGAGAAGAGCTACGAAGATTGTGGAAGATGGCGACAGCCGGCGCGGGTTGAGCTACGCCTTGACTACAGCGTATTTTGCTTGAATGAAGAGAATGCCTAACCGCCGCAGGATCGCAGAGCTTAGGCCAACCTCTGCGCCCCTTTGAGTCCTGCGGCGGATGAAATAGGCATGGCGTTTGCTCAGAGAAGAATGAAATGAGCTTATTTTTTCAACGGAGTCGTTCATATCGTATCTGACGACGCCCTGAAACAATGAAAACGCCCCGGGCAGGCGCCGCTTCCAGCGCGTTCGCGCTGAGAGAACACACGGTGATTAAGGTAATGGCTCAGCCAAGCGTCCGCGCTGGAAGCGACGCGTACCAGGGGTTTGGGAGGAAATGAAAGTGATGGCTGATAAAACCCCATTGACTGTTGATGAATCCAATCGCATGACCAACTACGAAGCCATCAAAGGGACGGTCCAACAGGACGTTAGTACGGAAATCGCGAATCACTCGAATCGTCTTGACGAGGCCGAACGAGCGCGAGCCGCGGCTGTCGGCGGACGGTTGAAACGCAAAGCCCTGGACGAAGTAGTCAGCGCGGAAACTGAACTGGGACGCGCGAAAGCGGTCGCCCGGGTCTCACAGGTTATTGATTACCTGTTTTATCTGATCTATGGCGTGATCTCTCTGGAAATTACGCTTGATCTGTTGGGGGCGCGTCGCGGCAATGGGTTCAGGAACTTCATAGACGCCATCTGCGCGCCGTTGCTGACGCCGTTCAATAGCCTGATGCCCAGCGTCGGCAGCGGGAATTTTCAACTCAGACTTTCTTACGTTTTTGCGCTGATCGTCTACCTGCTACTGCATCTGGCGATCAATGGGTTGTTGAGATTGCTGGCGCACAGAAAGACGGCGATCTGATCACACTTCATCCAGTAATCCCGCTTCGCGGCATTCTTCGAGTTTGCGATAGAGCGTCTTGCGATCCAGTCCGAGCATCTCCGCCGCGCGTGATTTGTTGCCGCTCGCGCGGCGCAGAGTTTCAGCCACATAGGTCTGCTCCAACTGGCGGAGCGTCATCTGGTTTTCCCGCGCCTGAGTCAACACCGAAACCACGTGATTGCCGGCGCGCAGCCGCTCCGGCAAATCATCCGGCGTCAGCGCCGCGCCGCCGGTCATCGCCACCGCGCGCTCAATCACGTTTTCCAGCTCTCGCACATTACCCGGCCACGCGTAAGCCGTAAGAATCGCCAGAGCCTCCGCCGAGACTTCAAGCGGCGGCGAGCCGGAAGCTTCGGCGTATTGGGCGATGAAGTGTTCGATCAGCAGCGGGATATCAAACGGGCGCTTGCGCAACGGCGGCAGGCTCAATTGAATCACATTCAAGCGCCAGTAGAGGTCCTCGCGGAATTTGCCCGTCTGCACTTCACTTTCCAGATCACGATTTGTAGCCACCACCACGCGCACCTTGACCTGGCGTTCGCGGTCGGCGCCGATGCGGCGAACCGTGCCATCCTGCAGAACGCGCAACAGCTTCGGCTGCATGGTCAGCGGCAGTTCGCCGATTTCATCAAGGAAGATCGTGCCGCCGTCAGCGGATTCAAACAGCCCGGGCCGCGCCCCTTTGGCGCCGGTGAAAGCGCCGCCCGTGTGACCGAAGAATTCCGACTCGATCAACTCCGCCGGAATCGCCGCGCAGTTGACCGGCACGAAAGCGCCGTGGCGCCCCGACGCGTCGTGAATCGCGCGAGCGACGAGTTCCTTGCCGGTGCCCGATTCGCCGGTGATGAGCACGGTGCTTGCGCTGCGCGCCGCCTTGGCGATTTGCTCAAACAGCGCGCGCATCGGTTTTGACGCGCCGATAATGCGCGTCGGCGCCGAAGGCAATTCACGCCGCAGCCGCGCCTGCTCGCGATGCGGGGCGCTCTCTTCCAGCGCCTTCTCCACCAGGCTCAGCAGTTTCATCTTGTTGAAAGGTTTGGTCAGGTACTCGAAGGCGCCGCTCTTGACCATACCGACCGCTTGCTCGACGGAGCCGAAAGCCGTGATGACAATCACAGGGGTTTCGACGCGCCGCGCGCGGACGGCGGCCAGAATCTCGCTCCCAGGCGCCTGAGGCATCTGCACATCGGTGATGACCAGATCAATAAACTCCCGACCGTCTTCGACGTATTTAAGCGCCGCGCGTCCATCCGCCGCCGTGAGGGTCTCATAGCCCGCTTCGTCCAACAGCAGTTTCATCAGATCGCGCATGTCGTCGTTGTCTTCGACGATCAGTATCCGGATGTTTTGTGCGCTCATCACGTGATCTCCCTTATATTTCAGCTCGAATTCCTGGCCAGGCTTCTCACCCCAATAACCAGTTCGGCGGCGCTCACCGGCTTGGAGACATGCATTTGAAAACCCGCGGCGAGCACGCGCGCGCGATCTTTCGCGCGGACATGCGCCGTCAGAGCCACGGCGGGGATGAATTTGCCAAGCCCGGCTTCTTGCGCCCTGAGGCGGCGGATCAGCTCGTAGCCATCCACTTCCGGCATCTGAATATCGCTGATCAACACATCGAACGGTTGCGTGTTGAGTGTTTCCAGCGCGGTGGCGGCGGAGTCCGCCGTCGTGACCATCGCGCCGCGCTGTTGGAGGACGACGGCGAGCAGGTCACGCGCATCAGGCTCGTCGTCCACCACGAGCACACGCAGGCCCGTCAATAAAGGCGATTGCGCGAGCAGCAAGCGATCCTCTTCTTCGTCAGTCGCCACAGCTTTAGGCTCCGGCGGCGCTTCACGATATACAGACGGGATTGGGAGACTGACGGTGAAGGTTGCGCCCTGTCCTTCGCCGGGACTGTCGGCCGCGACTTTCCCGCCGTGCAGTTCGACCAGGTGGCGCACGATCGCCAGTCCCAGCCCCAAACCGCCGTGCTTGCGCGTGGTCGAACCTTCGGCCTGACGGAAGCGGTCGAAGACGTACGGCAGAAAATCAGGATCGATGCCCTGCCCGGTGTCGCTCACGGTGATTTCAATTTGCGACTCGCGAACGCTCAGCCTTACCTCCACGCGCCCGCCCTTGGGAGTAAACTTGACCGCATTCGAGAGCAGATTCCAGACGACCTGCTGCAACCGCTGCGGGTCGGCGAAGACCTTTACGACCTGCGAGTCGAGGTTCGACTCCATTGTGATCTGCTTGCTCTCGGCCGCCGGCCGGATGGCTTCCAGCGCGGCTTCAACGACTCTCACGAGGTCCACCGTTTGCCGCTCCAGACGCAGCTTGCCGGTGATGATCCGCGACACATCGAGCAGGTCTTCGATCAGCCGGGCCTGCGCTGACGCGTTACGCTCAATTGTCTCGAAGGCGCGATTGGTTTCCGCCTCACTCAAATTGCCGCCGCGCAGCAGATTCGCCCAGCCCAGGATGGCGTTCATAGGCGTGCGCAGTTCATGCGAAACGTTCGCCAGGAATTCATCCTTGATCCGATTGGCCTCTTCCGCCTGGGCGCGAGCCCTCTGTTCGATCTTGAGCAGCCGGGCGCGTTCCTGCGCGATCCGCTGGCGTTCGGTCTCCACCTCGTACTGCGCGGTGATGTCGCGCGAAGTGGCGAGCAGCTTGATCACCTTGCCCTGCCGATTGCGGATCGGAGCGACGATCACATCCCACCATTTGGGCGCCCCTTTGGCGGTCGGGCAGAAGCCCTGAAAACGTCCTGTCTTGCCCCCGCGAGCGGTTTCAACGGCGGCCAGCGCCGCATCGCGTTCCGCGCCCTGCCAGAAGTTAATCCAATACTCGCCCTCAAACGGCCCGAAGTCCTCAATCTCCATCAAGCGCATGCCCGGGGTATTCATCGAGAGCAGGCGGCCATCCAGGTTCAACGCATTGATGCAGTCCGGCGCGCTCTCCAGTATCCCGCGATTGAATTCCTCGCTGGCGCGTAACTCATCCTCGGCCTGTTGGCGCGCGGTTACGTCACGAAAGACGAGCACCGCGCCTACTTTCTCCTCCTCGTGGTCTTTGATCGGCGCTCCGCTGTCATCAATCGGGATTTCCCTGCCGTCCCTGGTGATCAGCAGCGTGTGATTAGCCAAACCGACCGTCTGGCCGTCGCGCAGCACTTTCGTCAACGGATTCTCAACGGGCTGGCGGGTCTTCTCGTTGATGATCTTGAAGATTTCAGACAAAGCTCTGCCTTGCGCGTCCGCTTGAGTCCATCCGGTCAGAGCTTCGGCCACCGGATTGAGAAACCGGATGTGCCCGCGCTCGTTAGTCGCAATCACCGCGTCGCCGATGCTGGAGAGCGTGATTTGCAGCCACTCCTGCTGTTCACGAATCGCCGACTCGTTACGCCGGCGCTCCGCCAACCCGCGCATCAACACCCAACCCATCAAAACCACCAAAGCCACGGAGGTGAGAGTGGAGATGGCGAAAGTCAGCCGCGCGTCGCTGTGGCTGGACTGCGATTCCGCATCCCGAGACTTGAGCAAGGCCGCTTCTTCTCTTTCCATCTCCTCCATGATCCGGCGGATTTCGTCCATCTGCCGCTCGCCGAGGTCGGTCTTCACCACAGCCTGCGCCGCCGGGAACCCGCCACGCTGGCGCAGTTCGGTGAGATCAGTGAGCATGTCGAGACTACGCCGCGTTTTGTCACGCAAGAGCGTGAGCCGTTGTTGCTGGCTGGAACTGTCCGTCACCAATTGACCGAGGATCTTCAGCTTCGGGTCAACTTCGGCGATGGCTTGCTGGTATGGTTTCAGGTAACGTTCTTCGCCGGTAATCACGTAACCGCGCGCGCTACTCTCGGCCTCTCTGATGCTCGAAAGCACGGATTCGATCTGCGTCTGCACCTCGCGAGTGTGAGCGACCAACTCTTCATTTCTCACCAATGTGTTGGCCGCGCGGTTGGACAGGACGGCATTCGCGACCAGAGCTAAAAATACGACGATCAGCCCGGCGATTACATTTCTCTCAAGTGATTGTCTCATTAGTTCTCCCGAACCCGAATCTAGCGCGACGAGGCGCTGGGCTAGGCTGTCGCCGTAGCATAGAGGAGATGGCTCTGGTTTTCCAGCCAACGGAAATACGACCATGATCCCGATCATATTTCATATGGCGTATGAAAGATGATCGGGACTGCTTAAACAATCGTTCACGCCCTACCGCGAAGCCGCTATCCGCAGGCTTCTCCCTGTCAACAAAAAGGCGAGGACCAACCCTGCCACGAACCCGCCGATGTGCGCCATATAAGCGACTCCGCCTGTCTGCGCCGATTGCGTAATAGAGCCGATTCCGTTGATGAGCTGCAAAACAATCCACAAACCAATCACCACCAGCGAGGGCACGGCCACGACGCCGCCACGCATCAACACCTTGACTCGCCCCTGTGGGAATAAAACCAGGTAGCCGGCGAGCACACCGGATATGGCGCCTGACGCGCCCAGGTTGGGAATACTCGATTCCGCGCTCACCGCCACTTGGGCGAGGGTGGCCGCAATCCCGCACACGAGATAGAAGACCAAAAACTTGGCCCGCCCCAACTGGTCTTCGACGTTGTCGCCGAAAATCCACAGGAAGAGCATATTGCCCAGCAAATGCGCCCAGCCGGCGTGCATGAACATCGCCGTCAAAACCGTCGGAAGCTCAGCCGACGGGTTATTTGTCAATTGGCGCGGCACAACCGCCCATTGCCGGATAAATGACTCTCCCTGGCTCAATTCCATAAAAAAGACCAGCACATTGAGCGCGATCAAGCTATATGTGACCACCGGCATGGCCCGCCTCGATGAATTATCGTCCCCGATTGGAAATAGCATGTCTTTCCTCCTTAACGTTGCGCCTGAGCGCGAAGATTTCTGTTTGGCGCTTTTGGCGCCCATACTTATCCGCCGCTCAAAGGGCAAGTCCCAAGCCACTACGGCCAGTGAAGATAGATGTGGACTTGATGCGTATTTAAGGGCTTAGGGCGACAGGGTGAGGCGAAATGCAACAGTGAACACAGAAGTAAATGGGGATTTTTGGGACGAAATAACGCCCCCAGATCCAATTTCCTTTAGGTCATTTCCCTCTGGGATATTTCCCTTCGGTCTGGCAAGCGCTTTGGCGGCTGCGTCTGGCGCCGTCCTTGCTCTTCCGGCCTGACAGAGAGATTGAAAATCCGGAGTGACGTTGTCGTAAGGAGCGCGCCCGCCGAAGGCGCAATTGAGGAGATCAGGAGTTATGTCGATCAGGAATGAAAAGGCGTTGAGGGCAGCCGCCGGCGTCGGTAAAAAATCAGGAATGGCCTCGCTCAATATCAAGCAGCGATGCGATGAGGCCAGTGAATTCGAGCAGGAACTCTTCCAACGAATCGTGGCGCAGGATGAGGCGGCTCTGGCGCTTTCGCAAATCTACCAGGTCTATCTGGCGAAGATGATGTTGCCGGGCAAGCCGCTCGGCGCGCTGCTCTTTCTAGGGCCGACAGGATCGGGCAAGACGCGGGCGGTTGAGGCCGCCGCCGAGGCGCTGTTCGGCGACCCGAACGCGATGGTCAAGATCGACTGCGCCGAGTTCCAGCACTCGCACGAAATCTCCAAGCTCATCGGCTCGCCGCCGGGCTATCTCGGTCATCGCGAGACTCCGCCGCTGCTGACACAGGAGAATCTGGAGCGATTCCAGACGGCGAATGTGAAGCTCACCTTCGTGCTTTTTGACGAGATCGAGAAAGCTTCGGACTCTCTCTGGCAACTTCTACTTGGCGTGCTGGACAAAGCGACTCTGACGCTGGGCGACAACCGGCGCGTAGATTTCTCCAACTGTGTGGTGGTCATGACTTCGAACCTCGGCGCGAGGGAAATGAGCGAATTGACGGAGGGCAAGATCGGCTTCTCCTGCCGCGCCACAAAAGAGCCAAAACTCGATTCGCAGTTAGAGAAGATCGGCATCGAGGCCGCGCGGCGCAAGTTTTCGCCTGAATTCATGAACCGGCTCGATAAGGTGGTTGTCTTCCGTTCACTGACCGGAGACGCGTTGCGCCAGATCATCGAACTCGAATTGGCGATGGTGCAGCGCCGCGTCCTATCTATCGGGCATAGCTATTTTGCGCTCAGTTATACCGACGAAGCGAAAGAATTCCTGCTCGCTGAAGGATTCGACCGCCGCTACGGCGCGCGATCCCTGAAGCGGGCCATCGAGCGCCATCTGATCATCCCGCTGTCGAATTTGATCGCGACCAGGCAGGTTGCGAGCGGCGAAGTGGTTTGCGTTGACATGGACGATGAAGCCCGCGAGTTGTGCTTTAAGAAGCCGCCTCATTCGACGCTGGCGTCATTAAGGCCCTCTGGCGTCTATAATTCATGGCGGTCGAAAGTGGTTTGAAGGAGAAAGGGCATGAAAGAGATGAAATCAAGCAATAAGCGTGGGCAGCGTGGGCGAGATGTGGGTCAGGCGATCATCTGGCTCATCGCCGTCGCGACCATATTTACGCTGACGGCGTTGGCGCAGGGAAGCAGAATTGTGGCGCCGCAGAACAGATACAGAGCCAGCGATGATATCCAGCTTGGCCGGCAGGCCGCCGCGCAGGTCGAACGACAATTGCCAACCTTGCCGGAAAACAGCGAGGTCGACGCTTACGTCGAACGTGTGGGACGGCGGCTGGTCGCGGCGATCCCCCGTGAGTTTCAGCATCAGGGGTTCAATTACAAGTTCGATGTGGTCAATGCTCGCGAGATCAACGCCTTCGCGTTGCCGGGCGGCCCGATGTACGTCAATCGCGGCATGATCGAGGCGGCGCGCGCCGAAGGCGAGATGGCCGGTGTGATGGCGCACGAGATCAGTCACGTCGCGCTGCGGCACGGCACGGCGCAGGCCACCAGGGCGCAGAGTCCCGGCGTTCAGCTCGGCGCCATTGGCGGCGCAATCCTGGGCGCGATCATCGGCGGCAACGTCGGCGGCGCCATTGCGCAAGGCGCGCGGTTGGGGTTGGGCGCGTATCTGCTCAAATACAGCCGCGAGTATGAGACGCAAGCCGACATTCTGGGCGCGCAAATTATGGCGCGCGCGGGCTACGACCCGCGAGATCTGGCGAACATGTTCCGTACCATCGAACGTCAAGGCGGCGGCGGCGGGCCGGAGTGGCTGAGCAGCCATCCGAATCCGGGCAACCGTTATGCGCGCATCAATCAGGAGGCGGAAAAGCTGCGCGGCTATCGCGCCCGCAACGATGGCGAGACATCTGATTTCAGTCGGATTCAGTCAGTATTGCGCCGGATGGCGCCGGCGCCGACGATGGAGGAGATTGCGCGCGGCAGGCGCCGTGATCCGCAAGCGGGACGACGTTACCCTGACGACAGCCGGATCAGCGCAAGAATCGAAGGGCCTTCCAATCGCTATCGAACTTACAGAGGCGGGAATCTGTTTCAGATCAGTGTCCCGGAAAATTGGCGCGAGTTTGCGGATCGGAACTCGGTGACATTTGCCCCGCCGGGCGCTTATGGCGCTTATCAGGGACAGGCGGTCTTTACTCACGGAGCAGTGGTCGGCGCGATTGACGCGCAAAGCCGCGATTTGCGGCAGGCTTCCGACCGTTACATCAACGCCTTGCTTCGGAGTAATTCCTATCTGGCGCCGCAAGCCAATTATCGCCGCGCGACGATTGACGGGCGCAACGCGCTCTCAATGGTCATGGCGGGCCGCTCGCCTGTCACGGGCCGGATGGAGGTGGTCACGGTTTACACCACGTTACTCTACAACGGCCTGCTGTTTTATAGCGTCAATGTCGCGCCGCAAAATCAGTACCCTGGTTACGAAAGAACGTTTCAGAACATGCTGCGTTCAGTTGATATCAATTGAAGGAGTATTTATGGCGCGCACTGTAAGAGTGGTTGATTCACCTGCATATGCGAGAATGGATCGAATAAGACCGGATGTCGAGGTAGTGGAAACTGATGGCAGTGGCTTATACGGGCGAAGATGGGCTGGCAGAGGATCTTTTGTATTCGTCCTGATTCTTGCTCTAGTGGCGGTATGGTTGTATCGAAACAGAGGCGTGGAAGTTTTTGGGAGACCAATAAGTGTTGAAGCGCCGACGACTGTAAACCCGCCGCCTGTCGAAATTAAGACAGCGCCGGTTATCCCGCCCCTGCTGACTGTCGAACAGCAGCCAGGAATAACTGTCGAACAGCAACCGGAAATAACCGCCGAACAACAGTCGGATATTACGGGTTATTCAAGAGTCGCGGCTGAAAGACTCAACCTTCGCGAGCGTCCTGGGTTTCAGTACCGCGTCATCAGTATTTTACCTAGGAATTGGGAGGTAGCGATTCTCAGGCAGTTACATATTACTCCCGATGGAGAGGTATGGGTTGAGGTAATGGCGCCGACCAATCAGGGATGGCTGAAGGGGTGGGTAATACAGCGCTATCTCGATTCTTGTGATTGCCCGGTGTACTGATGTTCGATCTTGCCAATGACTGCGAGAGTGACCCAGGCCAGCGCGACGCTCAACAACGCCACCCCCAGGCGGCCCAACCCCGCGGCGACGCCGACGGCAGCCGTCATCCAAATACCGGCTGCCGTCGTCAATCCTTGAATGTCACGCTCCTCGCTCAGTTTGAGGATGGCCCCGCCCCCGATAAAGCCGATGCCGGCGGCCAGCCCTTGAATCACCCGTGACAAATCATCCGAAGTCATTCCGGCTTCCAATGGCGCAAGCACGAATAGAGCCGCTCCCAGAGCAACCAGCATGTGTGTGCGCAGTCCCGCCGGCTTGCCCGTTTTCTCCCGCTGGACGCCAATTACCGCGCCCAGCAACATCGCCACCAACAGCCGAATAACCATGCGCGCGGCCTGCCGCGCGTCAGGCAGCCCGGCAATCAGTTCTTCCAGGATGATATCCATTTAAAGTGACAGGCGCGAGTTAGACCGCGCGCGCGTCCCGCTCGTCCGGCCTCACACCAGGCTGCGGTTCGACTCCCACGGCGTGCTTGAAGACCATCTCCCCGCCGAGCCAGCCGGAGACGCCGAGTAGGATGACGCCAAGCAAAGAGAGCGCCATCGGTACCCTGGCGCCGGGATCACTTCCCATACGCAGCCAGAGATTGAACGCGAACAGCGCGACGATGATCAGATTGATCGTCATGTGCCAGATCCCGATGCTCTTCACTTTGGGATCGGAAATGGAGACCAGATCAACCAGACCAGGCGCCGCGGCGAGCAACGCGCCGACTATGCCTCCAGCCATTGAGTAAAAAGCCACGTCGTTCCAGATCGCGCCTCCCCAGCCCATGAAATAGACGACATCGCATACCAGAGAGAACACCCACAACCCGATGGGGAAAGCGACCAATATCGGGTGGATCGGATGCCCGTTAATCCTAGCAGGACTTGTCATAATTACCTCCTTCTTAAAGTTGAAGCAGGCCGTCGGAGCGTAGGTTACAGTCTATCAGATCATAGGCTGAATCCCTGGCCCCGGCGGGCTGCGGAATTATTTTGCGAAATTACCTTAAAGCTACTCCAAGAATTCGACTATACCTTCCTTAAAGCTACTCCAAGAATTCGACCGTACCTCCCTTTTCCTCTTCCGCCAGGTTCAATATTTTATTTTCGCTCCGCCGTCGCGTGAGGATTCACTTTTCCGGTATCAAGCTCCATTGGCGCGGAGTAGCCTTTGCCTGCGAGCGCTGCGACCTCAATCACCATCTCTTTTTCGCCTTTGATCAAGCGCGTCAATTTCCTGCTCGTGGAACCTGCTTTCTGGAGTTTTGATGACGCGGCGCTCGGCGACAGGCCGTCGGCGCCGTCAGCGTATAGCGTGGGCGCCGCGGCAGGGACTTTTTCTCCGCGAGCGTTGCGTCCCATCTGGTCGAGCGCGGCCAGCGCCTGCGAGCGTTCACTCTCGCTCAGGTTTTCAAGCGCTAGGCCGTAAACGCCGAGCACGTTTCGCAGATTCTCTTCCGTGTTGGTTCCGCGTTCGTAAACGTCACGGTAGATGTACAGTTTGCCGTCCTCAACGACAATCGTTTCATAACGCAGTTCAACCGGAATCGGCTGCCGGAGCGCGATGTTTTTCGTCTCTGTGCGCGTCTGCCGGTACTTTGCGATCTGATCGTCGGTGATTTCAACTCCGCCCAATCGCGCCAGCCGCTTGGAGAGATCAATGACCTGCGCGTTGGTTAAGCCCACGCACCCATGCGAGGCAAAGCCGCCGAGTTTGGCCGGCGACTTGCCGCCGTGAATCAGTGACGGCGAACCTATCGGGACTTTGACCAACCCAAGGGGATTGAGACCGCTGCCTGCCGGGACTTTCTGGCCGATCTTGACTTTGCTCCTTGGCGATTCGACCCATGGCTCGTCGGGCGGCGTCCACGTCGGGTTGAAGATGATCGCATTCGCCGTCCGCATCCCCGCCGGTAGCGGGAATTCGGGGTAGCCGATGCCGATCTGATAGGACTTCACCAGTTTGCCGTTATCGAAAACGTCCATTCGGTACGCGGGCGCATTGATGACGATACGTGTATCGCCAGGAACAGCGTTGGGCGCGGCTGCGCCAGGTGTGGTCGCGACAACCGGTGTTACGCCCGGCGGCGGATTCTCGCTCCCGTTCACGCCGCGAATGTCGTCGCTCCACCGCTCGCGCGCCAGCGCATAAAGCCGCGCGGTCTTCTCCACGCCGATGATCGCTGTGATCCGATCCCGGGCGCGCGTCAAGGCGGCTGTGGCGCTGCGTTCATCCACCGCCCTGCGCAGCGACGAGGTCTCCTCGCGCGCAACCGCGCGGAGAGAGCCGACCTGCTCTTCTCTCAGGCCGAGCCGCTCTTTCAGCTCCGCCCGGAATGCTTCATCCGCGAATAATGCGTTGAGGACGGGTAGATAATCAGTGTCCGGCGCCGGAGTAGGAGAGGGAGTCAAAGCCTGCGTTGGCGATGGTGTTGACGCCGGCGCCGGAGTAACAGTCGCGCCGGCGGGTTCCGGCTGTAATGTGGAGCATGCGCCAAAGCCTATGGCCAGTGTGATGACGGACGCGGTCACAAATATTCGCGCTTCTTTTCGCATCTCCAACCTCCACTTTACCCGCCTCGACGACGACGGCGCCGGAAACCATGTGCGCCAGGATAAGACTGGACAGTTCCGCGAATCTCCCAACGGCGGTTGGGGGAATTCAGCCTACGCTCTTCACCCTTATCCTGGCGCACATGATTCCCGGCGCCGCACCGGTCTATGGGGATAGACGAAGCAGGGGGTAAGGGTTGATGTTTTCGCCATTCCAGTACCGCTTTGGATCGGTCACGATCCAGATCGCAAAATGCAAATGGCAGGCGCCCGGGACAACATTGCCTGTGTCGCCGACATAGGCGATGACCTCGCCTTGCTGCGCGAAGCGTCCTTCGGTCAAGCCATCGGCGTAGCGCGCGAGATGCGCGTAGTAATAGACCGTCCGATTGTCAGCGGCCATTTGATAAATCGTGACGCCGCCACGGTCGCTGCGGAACAGCTTGATGATCTTGCCAGCGAGCGCCGCCACAACCGGCGCGCCGCAATTCGCCATAATATCCAGCGCGTTATGCGTGCGGCCTTCAGAGCGCGACTCGCTGTAAGTGTCGCGCAATTGGTCCGGGCGCACACCGGCGACGGGGATTATCAGCGCTCCGGGCTTGATCAACGCCACTGTTTCCATTGGCCCAGCCGCGGCGCGATTTTCAGGCGTTTCCTGACCGGCCGGAGGCGTGGGGGACGGACCTGTTACAGTGGAGGATTGCGGGGGGTGGCGAGCTTCAGGGTGGTCGGTCGCAACCGGAACCGCGCCACGTCGCGCATAGTAGGCCAACTGAAAAATGGCCAGCAGCAGCGCGAGGGCAGCCATGATTATGAAGCTCGCCACGACCATAAGAATGACGTGTTTGGCCGTTAAGCTCATGCCTCACACCCCATCGCGGCATTTACAGCGACACTGCCTGTCGATTGCTGGCGATGCTGAGCCGATTGCTGACGACGCTTACGCCCTTCACTCCGCGCGCCACACGCTCGGCCAGCGCGCGCTCGGCGCGTGAGGCGACCGCGCCTGACAACGTCACCGCGCCATTGCGGCTTTCAACTTCGATCGTCGCCACGTTGGCGAAGTTGTCACGCTCAATGAAGAGCGCGAACGAGATCTGGTTGGCCAATTCCTTATCTTTTCTCTCCTGCTCCGATACTCCGGGCGTTTCAGCCTGTGCGGCGTTGGGATTGGTGACATCCAGTTGATTGACCACGTTGGCGACATTCGGCAGGCTGCGGGCAAGCTGCTCGACTCCGGTCTTCTGTTGCGGCGTTTGCACCCGCCCGGTGAGGGTCACGACGCGGTCTTTGACGCTCACGTGAATCTCATTGCCGGCCCCGCTGGCCCCGCTAGCCCCGCTAGCCCCGCTAGCCCCGCTAGCCCCGCTAGCCCCGCTAGAAAGATGCTCGCTGGCCGCCAGTCGTTCGCGCAGATCGGCGTGAATCTCCAGGTCCGCAACACGAGAACTTTCCCGCAGGCTGGCGTCCGAAGGTTTCACCCCAGGCTCGACCCGTATTTGATTATCCACCTGCTTCACGCCGGTGGTGTCTTTGGCGATGGCGCCGGCAAGCTCGCGATCAATCTCCGTTGGCGCCTGACCGGTGAGCGTGACCACCCCATCCTTGGTATCAACGCCGATCTCATAAGCCGAGATCCGCTTGGAGATCGCAAACGCCGTTTTTACTTGCCCGGTGATTGTGGCGTCAGAAACCTCACGCAACATATCACGCGCTGAATCCGGGACAGAGATTTGGCCCCGCCAGACAACCCCGATCACTACGACCAAAGCTAGCAGCCCCAATAGGAGAATCAGGTTATTCCGTCTCATAAACCCACCTCGTCTGAAATAGGCGCCACGCGCTGGCTGCGTTTGCTCTCTGTTTGGAGACATGTTCATTTCCTCTCCCTTTCT
>Ga0187894_10002087_pt1 | contig 24385 bp, 20 predicted proteins | sample GBC1701081metaG_FD_136650 | JGI IMG/M metagenome (GOLD analysis project Ga0187894, IMG submission 136650) | White microbial mat communities from a lava cave in the Kipuka Kanohina Cave System on the Island of Hawaii, USA - GBC170108-1 metaG ... | reverse complement strand
CGCACGTCCGTGACGACGCGGGCTTCTACTACTCGGACACGCAGGCGGGACGCGATGAGTACCTGCGAGACGCGCGCACGCTGCTGGAAGAAGTGCGCGCGCGGCAGGGCGAGGTGCTCGGCATCAAGCCGAAAGCCGGCGTGGAGGTTCGGGCCGTCGAGGCCTGGCGCGAGAAATCGGCGGCCAAGGCCTTCTATCAGAATCCGGCGCAGGATGGATCGCGCCCGGGCATCTTCTTCATCAATCTTTACGACATGCGCGCCGCGCCGCGCTACCAGCTGCCCGTGGTCCTCTATCACGAGACTATCCCGGGTCACCATGTCGAGACCGCGGTCGCCTACGAGCTGGCGGAGCTGCCGCGTTTTCGCCGGTTCTCGGGTTTCGCCGCGTTCAGCGAGGGATGGGGCTTGTATTCCGAGCGACTGGCCCACGAGATGGGCCTGTATCGCGATCCGTACCAGGACTTCGGGCGCCTGTCGCTGGAACTGATGCGCGCGGCGCGCCTGGTCGTCGACACCGGCCTGCACGCGAAGCGCTGGACGCGCCAGCAGGCCGTCGCCTACCTCGACCGGAACATGCCCGGCTCGAACTACGACAACCAGCGCGAGATCGATCGCTACATCGTGCTGCCCGGACAGGCGACGGCGTACGCCGTCGGCATGCTCAAGATCGTCGCCTTGCGTGAGCGCGCACAGCGCGAGCTCGGCGCGCGGTTCGACCTGCGCGCCTTCCACGACGTGGTGCTCGGCAACGGGCCGCTGCCGCTGCCGGTTCTCGAGGAGAACGTCGAGGCCTGGATCCGGTCGAGAGCGGCGACGTGAAACGCGCGGCGCCAGTCGCCGTCCTGTGCTCATGGATGGCACTAGCTCACGCCGCCGCTCCGGCCGATACGCTGCTGCATGCCGGGCGCCTGCTCGCGGACCCCGCGAGCGGGCGTGTGCTCGAGAACCAGACGATCGTCGTGCGGGATGGGCGCGTTGCGGCGATCCGGGCCGGCTTCGCAACGGGCCCCGGCACGATCGTCGACCTGCGCGGGATGTTCGTACTGCCGGGACTGATCGACTCGCACGTCCACCTGCATCACGAGAACGGGCCCGGCGACGCGATGGAGCGGGTCACGCGCACGACCGCGGATCGCGCGATCGCCGGCGTGCGCTTCGCCGCGCTGACCCTGCAGGCAGGGTTCACCACGGTCGCCGATCTGGGCGGCGAGAACGATGCGATGTTCGCGTTGCGCGACGGCATCGCGCGCGGCGACCTGCCGGGTCCGCGCATGCTGGCATCGGGCAACGCCATCAGCCCGCACGGCGGCGCCGGTGACGTGCACGGCTACAGACCGGGCGTCACCGAAGTGCTGCGCCGACCCAATCTGTGCAGCGGCGCCGACGAATGCCGGCGCGTCGTGCGCGAGCAGATACGCCGCGGAGCGGACCTCATCAAGATCGTCGCCACGGGCTCGGTGCTTTCTGACACGGCGCAGGGCGTCGGCCTGCAGTTCACGCCCGAAGAGCTCAGCGCCATCGTCGAGACTGCGCATGCGCTCGGTCGTCGAGTGACTGCACATGCTCACGGGGCGGACGGCATCAACGCCTCGCTCGCGGCGGGCGTCGACAGCATCGAGCACGGGACGTTCCTCGATCGCGAATCGGTGGCGCTGTTCAAGGCGCATCGCGCCTGGCTCGTGCCGACGCTGCTGGCGGGTGCGACGCTCGCGGAGTGGGCGCAAGCCGACAACGGGATGCTGAGCCCGCAAGCGCGCGACAAAGCCCTGACGGTCGGGCCGGCGATGCTCGCGATGGCGCGACGCGCACACGAAGGCGGAGTGCGCCTCGCGTTCGGAACCGACGCCAGCGTCGCCCGCCATGGCACCAATGCGCGTGAGTTCGCGCTGCTGACCGCGGCCGGGCTCACGCCACTCGAAGCCATCCAGACCGCGACCGTCGCAGCCGCCGAGCACCTCGGCTTGAGCGGGGAGATCGGTACGCTCGCGCCCGGCAAGGCCGCCGACCTCGTCGCGGTTCGCGGCGATCCCCTGGCAAACGTGCGCGAGCTCGAGCACGTGCGCTTCGTGATGAAGGGCGGGCAGGTCTACAAGCACGAATCCCTCGGAGAAAGGCCATGAAGTCGCGAACTCAGGTCCTGCTGGTCGGCTATGCGGCGCTCGTCAGCACGCTTGCCGCGGCGCTGCTGGTCACGCAGGTGGTGGCGGATCCGAAGGTGCAGAAGTTCGACGAGATCGACGTCCAGCGCATCAACCTGCGCGAGGACGACGGTACGTTGCGCATGGTGATCAGCAACACCACGCGCTTCCCGGGCATCTTCTTCCGCGGCAAGGAACAACCGCACCCGAACCGTCGCACCGCCGGAATCCTGTTCTTCAACGAGGAGGGCACGGAGAACGGCGGTCTCACGTTCGGCGGCAAGACCGTCGACGGCAAGTCGTACAGCAGCGGCCACCTCTCGTTCGATCAGTTCGAGCAGGATCAGGTCATCCAGTTCACGCACCAGGAGCAGGACGGCAAGCGGCGCGCTGCGCTGATCATCTCGGACCGCCCCGACAAGCCGCTCGATTTCGCGGCGCTGGCGAAGTACACGGCAATGCCCGAAGGCCCGGAGAAGGAGGCGGAGCTCAAGCGCCTCTCCGACACCTTCGGTGTCGCGACGCGCGTACAGGTCGGCAAGACGCGCGAGCGCGACGCCGCGGTGGCGCTGCACGACGCCAAGGGCCGGCCGCGCATCACCCTGCAGGTGACGGCCGAAGGCGCGGCGTCGATCACGTTTCTGGACGAGAACGGCAAGGCGGTGCGCACGATCACTCCCTCCGACGCCCCGGCGCCCTGACAGGACAGCGCCATGGGCGAATTCTCGGCACCGCGTCGGCGGTTTCTGCAGGGCACGGGCCTGGCCGCTGCGGGCGTGGCCGCGACGGTGTGCGGCATCGGTGGCGCGTCCGCTGGCGCAACGCGCAACCGCTTCGCCGAGCGCAGCTATCGGCGTGCAACGATCATCGATGCGCTCGGCACCATCTCCGATCCCGAATCCGGAGGGTCGCTCGAGTCGGCGCCGTCCGAGCGATTGCTGCGCGACATTCGCGACTCCGGTGTGACCGCCGTCAGCATGACGCTCAGCGTCGGCAGCACCGGCGATCGCATGTCGAAGGCTCAGTACAAGATCGCGTTGTTCGACGAGAAGGTGCTGATGGCGCCGGACGTGCTCATGCGGATTCGCAAGGCCGCGGACCTGCGCACCGCGAAAGAGACGCGGCGCCTGGGGCTGATCTACAACCTGCAGGACACCTCGCTCCTCGAGAACGATCTCGGCAGGGTCCAGACGCTCGCCGCGCTCGGTGTGCGCCAGGTCCAGATGACCTACAACACGCGCAACCTGGTCGGCGACGGCTGCCTGGAGCGCAACGACGCAGGACTGAGCAACCTGGGTCGCGCGCTGGTGGCGGCGTTGCAGGGCGCGCGCGTGGTGATGGATCTCAGCCATGCGGGGGCGCGAACCGTTGCCGAGGCGATCGCCGAGGCGAAAGTGCCGCCGATCATCAGCCATACCGGCTGCCGCGACCTGCGCGATCACCCGCGCAACGTGTTCGACCGCGAGCTGCGTGCGCTCGCAGCCAGGGGCGGCGTGGTCGGCATCTATTTCATGCCGTTCCTGGTCGAGCGCGGCAGTGCCACTCCCGACGATCTGTTCCGACACCTCGCGCACGCGGTGGACGTGTGCGGCGAGGATCACGTCGGCCTCGGCACCGACGGGCCGCTCTCCGGGATCGAGATCGACGACGACTATCGAAAATATTTGCGCGAGGAATTCGAGAGCCGGCAGAAGCAGGGCATCGCCGCGCCGGGCGAAGGGCCCGACGCCTACCAGCTGATACCCGAGTACAACGATGCGCGCCGCTTCCAGCGTCTGGCTGACGACCTGGTCGCGCGCGGCTGGAGCGAACGTCGCGTCGAGAAAGTGCTCGGCAGCAATTTCGCGCGCGTCTACGGCGACGTGTGGGGCTGACGCCTCGAATCGAGGACCCGGCGGACATGCAGGAGCTGATCGAGCACAACGTCGGGCTGATCGTCGCGTGGGCGCCGATCATCCTGAGTCTCGTCATGATCGCGGCGGCAGCGGGCGTCTGGTGGCTCGGTCGTGGCCGGCGAATGCTGATCCCGGCGGGCTGGGTGCGGCGTTCGGTCTCGCTGCTCGTACTGCTGATCGGCGTGGCAACCGCGTCGGCTCTGTTCCAGACGCGGGCATCGGTCTCGCCGAAAGTCGACGTGATCTCCCGACTGAACGCGGCGGTCGGCAGCAGGATTCCCGACCTGTCGTTCCGGCTCGTGGCGGACGACGGGCCGCAGCGCCTGCGGCAATATGCCGGCAACGTTCTCGTGATCAATCACTGGGCGACCTGGTGCCCGCCTTGCCTGGCCGAGATGCCGACGCTGGGTCAGGTACAGGATGCTCTGGCCGACAGGGAGTCGTCGTGATCACGCTCTCGGACGAGCCGCGCACGGACATCCAGGCATTCCTGGCGCGCCATCCGGTAGCGACCGTCAACGGACGCGTCGAGCGCTTCGAGCATTTCGACATTGGCGGCATGCGCCCGATGACCATGATCGTCGATCGCGACGGCGTGCTACGGCGGGTGATGTGGGGCGCCAGAACCTACGCGCAATTCATCGAGAGCCTGCAGCCGTACCTCTGATCTGGCGCGCAGGACATCATGCAACACCTCGGGCCTGCCCACCCCGTCCTCCCGCTCGTCGCACTCCTGCTGACGACGTTCGCCGGAGTCGTCGCCGCCGCGACGAGCTTCGACGTCTCGTACCCGGCGAGCGTCGAGTCTGCCGCGATCACCGGCAGGCTGTTGGTGGTGATCTCGCCGCGGCCGGAGCCCGAGCCACGTCTCGGCCTGCGACGCACGAATCCCGTCGGCTGGCGCGCCGATCAGAGCGTCGTATTCATGGGCCGCGACGTCGAGTCGCTGCGGCCCGGCGCGGTTGCGACAGTGGACGCAACCGCCCCCGCCTATCCGCTCGCATTGCACGAGTTGCCTGCGGGTGAGTACTACGTGCAGGCCGTGCTCGCGCGCTACACCCTTGCGCGCCGTTCGGACGGCCACTCGATCTGGGTCCCGATCACCGACCGGCGCGTCAATGCGCACTCGATGCCGGGGAACCTGTACAGCAAGCCGCTCAAGGTTCGCCTCGATCCGCGGGCGGGCCTGCGCGTGCCCTTGTCGCTCACCGAAACGATCGCACCGCTCCCGGAGCACGTCGACACGCCGTGGCTGCGGCACGTTCGCATCAAGAGCGAGATCCTCAGCCGCTTCTGGGGCGTACCGTTCTACCTGCGCGCCCATGTGCTGGTGCCGCGCGGCTTCGACGAGGATCGCGACGCGCGCTACCCGGCCGTCTACGTCTTCGGCCACGGCGACGCGCCGTTCTCCTTCAATCCGGATCCCGCCAGCCACGAGCCGTCAATCGTCGATGCGCGTGCCGCGAACCTCGAGACCGGCTACGAGCTCTACCGCAGCTGGATCGCCGACGACTTCCCGCGCGTGGTCGCGATCACCTTCGAGATGCCGAGCCCGTACTTCGTCGAATCGTACGCGGTGAACTCGGCGAACAACGGGCCGTTCGGCGATGCGCTCACGCGCGAGATGATTCCGCACCTCGAGAAGCTCTTCCGGCTGATCCCCGATCGCAACGCGCGCGTGGTGGAGGGGAACTCGACCGGCGGGTGGGAAGCACTGGCGATGCAGCTGCACTATCCGGACTTCTTCGGCGGCGCCTGGGTGCTCAACCCCGATCCGATCGACTTCCGCCGCTACCAGTTGGTCGATGTCTACGCCGACGAGAACATGCTCGCCCGCAGCCTGCCTCCGTATCAATCGATGGAGCGGGTCTTTCGCCGTGACACCGACGGCCAGGCAATGTTCACGGTGCGCGACATGGCGCGCTACGAGGCCGTGCTCGGCACGAAGCAGCGTTCGGGAGCGCAGTTCGATATCTGGCAGGCGACGCACGGTCCGGTCGGCGCCGACGGTTATCCCGCCGCGCTGTTCGATAAGACCACGGGAGTGATCGACAAGGCGGTGGTCGCCTACATGCGCGAGCATGGTTACGACCTCACGGAGTACGCGCGCCGCAACTGGTCGACGCTCGGGCCGAAGCTGGCAGGACGACTGACGTTCATCACCGGCGAGATGGACGACTTCTATCTCAACCTCGGCGTGTACGGGTTCGAATCCATGCTGGCCGAGACGGCAGCGCCCGGGTATCCGGCGCGTTTCCACTATGGCCGGCCGCGCAAAGGCCACAACTGGCATCACGCGCCCTGGGCGGAAATGATCCGCGAGATGGATGCGCTGATGAAGCGCACCGCCCAACCCGACTAGGGGATGGTCGCCGCAGCGCGGCCTATGGGATGAATTCCACCCTCACGATCCTCCCGCCCGCCACGGTATAGATCACGGTCGCCTCGATGGGGCCGGCCGCGGAAATGCCGACGACGCGCTCGTCGTCGATCACCACGTTGCCGCGCACGATGCGATGCAGGAGATCGCAGTGCAGATTCGTGGCCTCGAAGCGCTTCAGGTAGCGGGCGCGCATGGCCTCCTTCCCGCGGTACACGAGCCGGCCGGGATAGTCGTACACCTCGACGTCGTCGTTGTAGACGGCGAGGAAGGCGTCGATGTCGCGCCGGTTGTACGCCTCCAGCTGACGCTGCGCGAGCGCCGCGGGGGTATCGTCGACGACCGGTGCAGCGGGGTCCACGCGCTCGCCTGCACCGGCGACACAGCCGGCACAACAGAGCAAGACGATGGCGAAATTCCGTAAGGGCGCAACGATCACGGTTGTCTCCTGGGGCGACGCGGACGGTCGGGAGCCGCAACGGCCAATCTATCGTAGCCGCCGTGCCCGAGGGAGAGATGCGCGAACCCGAAGGTTCCGCACCTCAGGTTCACCAGCGCAACGGCTTGCCGTCGCGGAAGAAGCCACCGCTCGGTCCGTCGTCGGGCAGCTCCACCGCCCAGACGATGCTCGCCGCGCCTTCGCGCAGCGGCCGGCCGCCTGCGCCGCCCATGTCGGTCTCGGTCCAGCCGGGACAGACGGCGTTCACCAGAACTCCGCTGCCACGAAGCTCGGCGGCAACCACCCGCGTCAGGGCATTCAAGGCCGCTTTCGATGTTGCATACGCAGGTGTGCCGGCACCCATCGAGGCGAGCGAGCCGGCTTCTGAAGACACGTTGACGATGCGGCCCCAGCGCCCGGCGCGCATCATCGGTGCGAACGCCTGGACCATGCGCCACGCGCCGAACACGTTCACGTCGAAGGCCTCGCGCACGATGGCCCAGTCGGCGCTCTGCGCGCTTTGCGACGTGTCGTAGTGCACGCCGGCGTTGTTGACCAGAACGTCGAGGCGGCCGTAGCGCTCGACGACCTGCGCCGCGGCCGCTTGCACGGTGCCGGGGTCCGTGACGTCGATCGCGAGCGCATCGACGGCCGGCGTCAGCTCCCGAGCCGCAGCGCGCGTCACGATCAGCGCCGCATCGCGCGCATTCGCCAGCGTGCGGGCAGTAAGCACCACGCGATAGCCGCGGCTGGCAAGCTGCCGGCACACCTCGAGGCCGAGACCGCGATTCGCGCCGGTCACCAGTGCGATGCGCGCTGCGCGGGTCACGCTGGGCTCACGCGACGAGGTCGGCGATGTGCACGGGAAGGCGGCGCAGCCGCTTGCCGGTCGCGTGCCAGATCGCGTTGATCAGCGCCGCGCCGATTCCGGTTGCGCCGAGCTCGCCGATGCCGCGAGCGCCGACGGCCGAGGCGTGTGGATCGACCTCGTCGACGAAGAAGACGTCGATGTCGGCGGGGATGTCCGCGTTCACCGGCAGCATCACGCCGGACAGATTCTTCGAGAGGAAGCGTCCGTATCGCTGGTCGATGGCGCTCTCCTCGAGAACCGCCTGGCCGTAACCCCAGATGATGCCGCCGATCATCTGGCTGCGCGCGGTGCGCGGATTGATGATGCGTCCCGCGGAATAGCCGGCTACCGCGCGCCGCAGGCGCACGAGCCCGAGCGCCTCGTCCACGCCGACCTCTACGAACACCGCGCCCCAGGTGTGCATCGAGTAGCCGGACGTGCCGCCCGTGGCGTCGAACGCGGCGCCGCCGTGCGGCTTCCATGCACCTTCCGCCGCCATCTTCCCGATGCCGCGCTCGCGCATCGCCGCGGCGAGGTCGCGTGCGCCCGGCGACAGTTCCAGAACCCTGGCGCGCAGCTTTTCGGCTGCATCCTTCACGGCCGAGCCGGCCGAAAGCGTGGTCGACGATCCGAACGTGCCGCCGGCCTCAGGCAGCGAAGTGTCTCCCAGCTCGAGGGTGATGGCCGACACCGGAAGCGCGAGCACGTCAGCCGCGATCTGCGGCAGCACCGTGTAGGCTCCCGTGCCGATCTCCTGCACGCCGGAGGAAATCGTCACGCGCCCGTCGGCGTACAGCGTCGCGCGCGCGGACGCCGCGAATCGGAACGTGGACATGATGCAGCTCGCCATTCCCTGGCCGATGAGCCAATGGCCGTCGCGCAGCGTCCGCGGCTGCCGCGGCCTGCGCGTCCACTCGAAACGTCGCGCCGCCTCGACGTAGGCTTCCCGAAGCTTCTTCGAGGAGAAGGGGCGCCCGTCGCCAGGATCGCGGTCGGCATGGTTGCGCAAGCGCAGCTCGAGCGGATCGACGTCGAGCGCCACCGCGAGCTCGTCCATGGCCGACTCGAGTGCAACCACGCCGGGACCTTCGTGCGGCGCGCGCATCGCCGTCGGCGTTCCGACGTTGCAGCGGCGGATGCGCGTGCGGGTCGCGAGCGCGGGCGTTGCATACAGGGCGCGCGTGCCCGCGGCGCCGAACTCGACGTAGTCGTCGAACATCGAGGAGTTGCTGGTCGTTTCGTGCTCTACCGCCGTGAGCTTGCCCTGCGAATCGGCCCCGAGCCGCACGCGGTTGAGAACCTGGGGCTGGTAACCGCAGCCCGTGTACATCCCCGAGCGTCCGAGCGAGACCCTGACGGGTCGCTCGACCACGCGCGCAGCCTGGGTCGCCAGGATCTGGTGCGGCCACACGTAGCCCTTGCAGCCGAAAGCACCGCCCGTGTAGGGACAGCGCACGTGGATCTTCGCCGGCGACATCCCGTACAGCGCGGCGAGGGCGTAGCGGATTCCGTAGGTCCATTGCGTCGCGTCGTGCAGGTGCAGCTCCTCGCCGCGCCATTCGGCGAGCGTCGCCGAAGGTTCCATGGGGTTGTGATGGCGCATCGGCGTTTCGTACCGTGCGTCGATGCGCACCGCGGATTGCCGCAACGCGAGCTCGACATCGCCCTTCGCGGTATCGAGCTCCAGGAACGCGTAACCGTTCTTTTCGGCGCCCGGGCGCGGAGTCACCGTGGCGGCGGAAGCAAAGACTTCCGCGCGTACCGGTGAGTATTCGACTCTGACACGCGCGGCGCCTTCTTCCGCTGCTTCGAGTGTCTCGCCGAGGACCATCGCCAGTGGCTGGCCCTCGTAGTGCACGCGATCGTCGGCCATGACCGCATACGATTGCGCGACGGGCGGAACCGGTGCGGTCCCGAGTCTGGGCAGATCGGCGGCGAGCAGCACGCGCACGACACCGGCCACGGCCTGCGCCCGCTCGCGATGGATACGTACCACGCGTCCAGCCGCGATCGATGAGGTGACCAGCACCGCCTGCAGCGTACCTTTCGGCGTGCGTTCGCCGGCGTAGATCGCAGCGCCCGTGACCTTCGCGCGTCCTTCCGCCCGCGCAACCGGGGTACCGACGACCGCGGCTGCGGCGCCGCCGGCCGTTGCCGGCTGCGCGCTGCCCCCTCCCGCATCCGTCGCGTCCGGTGTTCCCGGGGTCAAGTTGCCGCTCCCTTCACGCCGGCGGCAAGCTCGATCGCGCGGGCGACGGCGTTAGCGGCGAGAGCAACCTTGAAACCGTTGTGTGCGAGCGGACGCGCCGCGCGCAGCGCTTCGCCGGCGGCTGCGCGGGCCGCATCGCCCGCGACCGGCTTGCCGCTCAACAAGCGTTCCGCGGTCTCCAGGCGCCAGGGCTTTTGCGCAACCGAACCCAGCACGAGGCGCGACGAGCGCACGCGCTCGCCATCGAGCTCGATCGCAGCCGCCACCGCGACCATCGCGTACTCGTAGCTTTGTCGTTCCCGCACCTTGAGGTACGCGGAGTGGCGGGCGCGAGGACCGACCGGGACGCGAAACGCGGTGATGAGTTCCGTCGGCGCGAGCCGGTTCTCGATGAGGGCTTCGTCGCGCGCCTTCTCCTCGGCGCTGCCCGGCGCTGCACGCACCATCTCGGGAGTGACGTGAAAATCCCCGGCGGCGATCGAACGCGTGCCGCCCGGTCCGGCCACCTGTATCGTCGCATCGAGGCAGGCCAGGGCGACCGCGGGATCGGAGGGCTGAGTCGCGACGCAGACGTCGGTCCATCCGAAGATCGCGAGCCGTTCATGGTGGCCTTCGCGGGCGGCGCAGCCCGATCCCGGAACGCGCTTGTTGCAGGGCCAGGGCACGGGATCGTCCGTGCGGAAATAGGCGCAGCGTGTCTTCTGCAGGATGTTGCCGCCGAGCGTCGCGCGATTGCGGATCTGCGGCGAGGCGGCGAGCAGGCACGCCTGCGACAGCACCGGGGCGAGCTCGCGCACCAGCGGGTTCTCACCGATCTCGTTGAGCGTCGCGAGCGATCCGATGACGATGTCGTCACCTTCCCGACGGATGCCATGCAGGGCAGTCAGGCCGCCGATTTCCAGGACGCGCTGCGGCTGCTGAATGCCGAGGCGCAGCCAGTTGAGCAGCTCGGTGCCGCCGGCCAGCCATGCAGTGCCGGCGGAGTGCGCGGCGAGAGCGTCTTCGAGCCGCGTGGCGCGCCCGTACGCGAAGCCCTGTCTCACTTGGCACCTGCGCGCGCCGCGTCCAGCACGGCGGCGACGATTTGCGGATATGCGGCGCAGCGGCATATGTTGCCGCTCATCCACTCGCTCGCAGTCGCTGCATCGGTCGCGTGACCTTCGCGGATACAGGCGACCGCGGAGACCACCTGACCGGGCGTGCAATAGCCGCATTGAAACGCGTCGTGACGGATGAACGCTTCCTGCACCGGGTGCAGGGCGCCGTCCGGCCCCGCCAGGCCTTCGACGGTGACGACTTCCGCGCCCTCGCAGCTCGCCGCCAGCGTGAGACACGCGTTGACGCGCCGCCCGCCGACCAGCACTGTGCAGGCGCCGCACGCACCCTCGTTGCAGCCTTTCTTGGTGCCGGTGAGATCGAGTTGCTCGCGCAACACGTCGAGGAGGCTGGTGCGCGCGTCGATCTGCAACGCACGGTCCTGGCCGTTGATGCGCAGTCGCAGGTCGACGCGATCGTGGAACGGCGTGACTTTCGCGTCAGCAGCCGCGTCGACGGCGGGCGCGATGCCCGTGGCGGCTGCCGCAACCGCACCGGCGGCAAGGCCACTGCCTTGTAAGAATTCCCTGCGCGAGATTGATGGCGAGTCCGTCATGGCGTCGTCGATCTTAAGGTATTGTGGCGTCATGGTCCGACGCCGGGGAGTCCCATTCTTGCTGAGTCGCACGCGACGCGACCGTTCCCGCGCGCCGGCAGGCGCGGTGTCCACTGAAGCGCAGATCGAGCAGTGCTCGATCGAACATACATGGATGCCCCCACACGTGCCCGGAGGCTTCAGTTCCGTGACACGCGCGGGTGCGATCGGAGTTTCCTTCAGCGGGCATCGCCGCGCCGTCACGCAATGGCCCGGCGGGCCGGCCCGCCACACGCGCATCGATCCCGGGGCGGCTTTCGTGACGATGTCGACTCGTCTGGACTGGCTGCACGTCCCCGAGCCGTCCGAGTGCATCGAGCTGTATCCGTCGGCGCAACTCCTGGGGCAGGTCGCCGCCGAGATGGGTGCGAGCCGGACGCCACAACTGCCCGAGCTGGTCGCAACTCACGACGCCGTGTTGTGGGGCCTGGCGTGCAAGCTGCGCGCCCACATTCTCGGCCGCGTGCGACTCGAGGAACTCGAGATCGACATGACGATCCGGTTCCTGCTCGCGCACGTGTTGCACCGGCACGGTGGAGTCAAGCTCCAGCGCCCGCCAGGCGGCGGACTCGACCGCAGGCGGCTGGAGCGAGTCGTGGAATTGATCGATTCGCGGCTGCACGAATTGCTGTCGATCCGTGCGCTGGCGCACGCAGCGGCCCTCAGCCCGTTTCACTTCGCGCGCAGCTTCCGCGTGAGCACGGGGCTCACGCCGCACAACTATCTGCGCTACGCACGCCTGCAGCGCGCCGTGGCGCTGGCGCGCAATACGGAGCTGGCGACGAGCGAAATCGCCCACAGGGTGGGCTACCGGAACGTCGCGCACTTTCGCCACGCTTTCGTGCGGGCCTTCGGTATTACGCCGGCGGTGTTGCGCGCGCAGCTGCGGTGAAGGCGGTTCGCGAGCGTTGCCTGGATCATTCGCCGTTCCCGTTCGAAGATAGCTCACCTCGCTCCTGCTAAAGATTTCGACAGCGGCATCCGGCGTCCTGCCGTATACCTCTGCACGCCCGAGAACAGGGCGTCGGAGAGTTGCGGACAATGGATGGGAACTCGCACATGAATCGCTGTCGGCGTGCGCTCGTGCTGGCGGCAATCGGCATGGCAATGGCGTCGGTCATGGGAACCGCTCGTGCGGCGGACCACCTGGACACCCCGAGCGTGATCGCGGATCCGGCGGCCGACATCGGCGACCTGTTCGCGTGGATGGCGCCCGACGGGCGACGCCTCAACCTGGTGATGGCCATCGTGGCACACCGGTTTTCGGACCGGCTGCTCTATGTCCTCCACGTCGACAGTGGTACGCGCTTCGGTGCGACCACCGCGACGACGACTATTGCATGCCGGTTCGGCGTGGATGGCGCCGTGGAGTGCTGGGCAGGCGAGGCCGACCATGCGCGCGGCGCGGCGAGCGAGCCGGCCGGGTTGGCGGGCCGCAACGGGCGTTTTCGAATCTTCGCGGGGCTGCGTGACGATCCTTTCTTCAACAACGTAAAAGGCAGCCGTGCCGCCCTGGATGTCGCAGCTGCGGCGCTCCGCGCCGGTACCGATCGCGATCCCGCGGGATGTCCGCGCTTCGGCAGCGAGACTTCCCGTCAGATCCTCGATCGCTGGCAGCGCACCGGTGATGGACCCGGCACAAACTTCCTCGCGGGCTGGACGCCGGCCTCGCTGGTGATCTCGGTCGACCTCGACATCGTCGCACCGGGTGGACCGTTGCTCGCCGTGTGGGGCGCGGTTCACGAACTTGCGGGCGACACCGATGGGAGCTCCGCACCCGCCGTTGCCTCGGGCAGCGAGCCGTCGCGCGCACGCATACCGGCGCCGCCGATTCCCGGTGCGCAGATCGAACGCATGGGCCGCGCGTTGACGGCGAACGCGTTGCTGGGGCTTTTTGCAGACGCGGGTGTGAGCAACCGACTGAAAGAGGAATACAACCGTGCCGGGCAGGCTGACTGGCCGCGGTTCACGGATGAGATCGAGCGCGGGCTCGCTCTATACGACGGCTTCGACGGACGGTGCGGCAACCAATGGCTGGCCGCTCCGGCGGCCGAGCCGCGCGCCCCGTATCGGCGCCTCGCGCGCCTGCTCGCCGACGACCGCCTCTGGATCGACGCCGCGGCGATCGTCTGCAATCGATATCTCGGCATCGAGCTCGCCGCGGACGCGGACGCGGACTGCGGCGGCCGCACGCCCAATCACGATGCCGTCGACGTCTTCAGGTCGCTGCTGGTCATGGGAGCGCGAGAGGGTGTCGCGGACGGCGTCGATCGCGACGAGCGCGTGCATTCGATCGGCGAGTTCCCTTTCCTGGCGTCGCCGTGAAGCCGCTGCAACGAATGGCTGGCCTCGCACTGATCGCGTTGTGCGCAGCGTACGCCGGAGCCGCGCCTGCGGCCGCCGGCACACGCGCAACCACTGACGGCGCGATCGCGGTTGTGAATCTCGATTCGCAGATCTCTCGACTGCGTGACGAGGGCGAGGTCATCGAGCTCCTGTTGGTCCGGGCGCGCTTCCTGGCCGACTACGACGCCCTCGAGCGCGCCGTGGCTCTCAGCGAGCGTGGCGATGCGACTCGCGACGGACTGTTGCGGCGCGCACAGACGAGATCGGCTGTGCACCGCTTCGACGAAGCGCTCGCCGACTTCCGGGCCGCGGAGCGCGCGGGACTCAGCCGCGATCAGGTCTTCCTGCGGCGCGCGGTCGTGCACATCGCCATCGGGCGCGCGGCCGAAACGATCGGGCAGCTGGAAGCGGCGGTCGCCCGCATGGCGGATGTCACATCGCTCGGCGCGCTGGCGAGTGGCTACGCCGCCGTCGGGCGGTACGACGACGCCGAACGGACCTACGCAGCAGCGCTCGCCACACTGCGCGGCACGTCGCCGTTTGCGTACGCGTGGATTCACTTCGCGCGCGGCCTGATGTGGGCCGAACAGGCGGCCGATCCCGCGCAAGGGGAGGCAGCCTACCGGCAGGCGCTCGAGCGTCTCCCGCAGTTCGTAGCCGCGCAGGTGCACCTGGCGGAGCTGGAGATCGCACGCGGTGCGATGACGGCGGCCCGTGCTCGGCTCGAACAGGTTGCCGCGTCGAGCGCGGAACCGGAAGCCCTGGCGTTGCTCGGTGACCTGGACCTGCGCAGCGGCGACAAGGCGCGCGGGCTGCAGCGGATTGCGCTCGCCAGGCGGCGTTTCGAAGCGCTGCTCGCGCTTCATCCGCACGCATTCGCCGATCACGCCGCGGAGTTCTATCTGGGCCCGGGCGCCGATGCCGAGCGCGCCTGGCATCTCGCACAGCTGAATCTCGCCGCCCGGCGCACGCCGGCAGCGCTCGCGCTGGTGACAAGGGCGGCGATTGCTGCTGACCGGGCGGAGGAAGCATGGGAGGTGACTCGATGAACCGCAGGGGTTTTCTGCGAACTGCAGGCGCGGTGCTGGTGTCCGCGGCGGCGGCAGGGTGTGCACACGATCGCGCGGGAGTGCGCGCGGCGATCGATACTCCGCTCGACTCGTCGGCGTTTTGCGCGGCCCGCAGGTTCGCGCGTACACCATTCGGGAATGTCGCCTACGTCGAGGGTGGCCGCGGCCCGGCGGCGCTGCTACTGCACGGCTTCCCGCTCAACGGGTTCCAATGGCGCGGCGCGCTCGATCGACTGTGGCCGCATCGACGCTGCATCGCCCCGGACTTCCTGGCGATGGGACATACGGAAGTGGCGGCGGGGCAGGACGTCGGGCCCGATTCGCAGGTGGCCATGCTGGTAGCGCTGCTCGACCGGCTCGGGATCGAGCGCGCGGACGTGATTGCGAACGACAGCGGCGGAGCCGTGGCGCAGTTGCTCCTGGTGCGACATCCACGACGAGTCCGGTCGTTGTTGCTGACGAACTGCGATACCGAGACCGACAGTCCGCCGCCCGCTCTGCTCCCGGTGATCGAGCTGGCGAAGCAAGGGCGGTTCGTGGACGAGTGGCTGGGCGCGTGGCGCGCCGACACGGCACTCGCACGCTCGCCGGAAGGGATCGGCGGCATGTGCTACGCGAACCCGCAGCATCCAACGGACGAAGCCATCGAAACCTACTTCGCGCCCTTGCTGGCGTCCGAGCACCGCAAGGCGTTGACGCACGCGTATGCGATCGCACTCGAACGCAATCCGCTGACGGGAATTCGCGAACACCTCCGGCGGAGCACCGTACCGACGCGCATCGTCTGGGGCACGGCCGACACCATCTTCTCGCCGGCGAGCCCGGACTATCTCGAGCGCTCGTTCGGCGCTTCGCGCGGCGTGCGGCGGCTGGCAGGCAGCAAGCTGTTCTGGCCGGAAGAGCGGCCGGACGTAATCGCCGAAGAGGCGTTGCGGCTGTGGGAATCCTGAAAGCCGCAAAAGAGGGCAGTGCGGCGGGCGCGATTAAACCTCAGCGCACTCTCTCGCTCAACCGGACTTGAAGCCTATGCGCTGGTGGCTGCCGTCGCAAAACGGTTTGGACTGGCTCGCGCCGCAGCGGCAAAGATTGGCGTTGGTCATCCGCGCGATGACGCGGCCTGTGCCACTCGTAATTTCGAGATTCCCCCGTATGCGTAGCGGTCCGTCCGTCTGCGGTCCGATGGCCAGTGGTCCGGCACGGCTCGCCAGCAAATCCGTGTTCCGGGACTCGGGTTCACCGGTCGCGGCGAATCCGATCGCGTGGTGGGAGCCATCGCAGAATGGCTTGTTCTTCGACGCACCGCACCGGCAAAGCGTCGCACGGTATCCGATCGGCACTCCGTCAACATTCAGATCGCCACGCAACGCGTAGGGTCCCGCTTCGCGCACCGCGACGAGGTTGACAGGTGGCGCAGCTTCTTGCGGCTGTCCGTCCTTGCGTGCGTAACGAATGGCGCCCGACGGACACACGTGCGCGATATCCACGAGGCGTTCGACGTCCATAGCGTCCGGATGCAGCCACGCTCCCTTGACGTTCGCGAGGAACACGTTGGGCGCGCCGGTCACACAGAAGCGTGCGTGAATGCAGCGCTTGGCCTCGAACATGAGAGTCAGCTTTTCTCCTTCGACTGTCTCCACACCGCCGGCCATAGTGCTTTCGGGGGCGACAGCGCGCTGAGCTGGAACAGCCGCGGCTGCGAGCCCCGCTCCGGCCGCGGATGTATCCGATGCAACCCGTGCCTCGAGGCCGCGCGAGGCCCGCTTCGCCAGGGCATCAAGATGGCGCGACGCCGCCTCTATCCGCTTGTCACCGCTCGATGATCTCAGCGCCGCCGCAGCGTTCGCGAGCTGCTCGGTCCGCTCGGCGAAGAATTGCCAGGCACTGGCACACACCGGTAAAGCCGCGGCGTCACGGAGGGTGGTGAACGACATGCCGGCGTTGCAGCGTGGATTCGACGGTCCCGCGGGCAAGCGTGCGGCCCGCTCGGCGACCTGCGTGACTGCTTGCATCAGCCCGATGCCGAGATCGACGGCCAGCGCCTTCTCGGGGCTCGGCCCGCGCAGTGCGCAAGCGTAAGCCAGCAGCCGCAGCATCAAGCCATACGCTGCATTGGCGAGATCGACGGTCGCCGCAGCCTGGGGCTCCTCGATCCACACCCGGCCCTCCGGGCGCGGCGGCCGACGCAGCACCGGATTCGTCGCCACCGGATGCGCCGGCGCGAACGCAGGATTACTGTCTTGCAAGGCGCGGTATTCAGCACGGATGCCCGCAAACTTCTGGAAATGCGAGTCTTGAGCATCCTGCGGCGCTCCTTCGCCCTGCAACACGATCGCATCGAACGCCGCAAGCGCAGTCTTCAGGCAGATGACCGGCCGGACGCTATCGAGATCGACCTCCGCGCGCGACAACTGCAACGCGCGATCGCCGCAGAACGCGGCCGACTCGCCGATCTGCGCCACGAACCCGCGCAATCCATTGCCCAACGCCGCATAGAACTCCCCGACCGTTGCATAGTCAATTCCCATCGGAGTCAACCGCGGCACGGCGATTGCGCGCACGAACGTACGTTCGAGCGCAAATCCTTCCCCATCCGGCTCGTTCGACCCTTCGGGCCTTTCGAGGTGAACGAAATGCTGCAGGGTCTCAGCATTGAACGGCGCGAGCTTCACCACCACGCCGGCGGGCAGGTAGCCGGGATCCAGCGGAAAATTCCCGCGTCCGACGCGCGGCGCGCCGCCGAGCGCAGAAGTGATGTTCCATACGGCAACGAGATGCCCCATCTCTTCGATCGCCACGTCCAGGATGACGCGGCGCCAGCGCTCGACCGCTCGCGCCTCACGCGCCCCGAGCCCCTCCTCTTCGCCGCGCTTGAGGCTGAATGCCGCGTAGAGGTACGTGCACATGAGATTGTGCTCGAGCTCCGCAGCCTCGTAGAGGGCGTGAATCAGCATCTCGCGCGTGGGCGCGGTGAGCGTACGCAAGTGATCGTTCATCGATGGCTCCTCGAAAACAGCGCCTCAGAATTTCGCCGTAGCCTGCGCCAGCCAGAAAGTTTGCTCTCTTCCGCCCTGCGCCTCGATCGCGTCGCGCGCGTACGCCCGGACGAACGATCCCACGCACTCGATGCGGGGAGTCGGGCGCCAGGTCAGCTTGGTATACGCCAGGATTGCGGCGAAACGATCTCCCGATCCGGTTGCCGGCACCAGCACGATGCCCGGCGGTTCGTAGATCGCATCGCGGTTCGTCACCCTGAACGCGAAGTCGGAGCCGGTTTGCCAGGACAGTGTCGACAGGGGCTGCAAAGTGACGTTCGGCTGGATGTCCCAGGAGTTGCCGGGATAGTAGGTCGGCGCATCGGTGAAGTAGCCGAGGTTCGGATAGAGCACGTCGAACGTGCCGAGCGTGCCGTCCGCGGCACGCCGATCGCCGCTCGCGTAGCCGAAGCTTGCACCGAGCCGCGGTCGCCAGGGCGTCGCGGCACGAAAGCCCACGTCACCTGCAAAGCCCCAGGCGCGAATGTCGAGCCCGGCAATCTCGCCCCATTGACCGGCACCTTGCACGGCGAAGTCGAATGCGCCTCGAATTTCAGACAGCCGCGCCCCGAGCGTGCGCCGGCGTTCCGGGCCGCGCACGTCTTGATAGAGTGCAGCGGGTCGCTGTCTGTCGAAGAGGAATACGTCCAAGGTTCGCGGCGTCGTGCCTTGGGGAATGGTCTCTGGCCGATTCAACACCGCTCGCACGGAGGCGCCGAACAGCCGCTCGCCCGGCGTCGCAGCGTCATCGAACGCACCCTGGCGGTTGCGCACCGGATGGCCGCCGAACAGCAGCACCCGCGCGCCGGGCAGTGTGAGATCGAGCTCGATCGCGTCGAACGCGCGCCGCAAGCTGGCAGCATCTCGCGTACCGACCAGCCGATTGCCGAACAGGTTCAGCTCCTGCCGGCCGATGCGCAGAGTCGCGAAGCGCGAGCTCCCGCCGAGCGGCAGATCCACGAAGGCCTGAGCCAGGTCGACGGCGCTCGCATCGAAGCCGCGCTCGAGCGGTTTGCGGCCCTCTTCCGCAGCCGCGCTCAATTGCACGAACAGGCGCGGTCCGTTCAGCGAACGCCAGTCGGCATGGAACAGCGCACGATGACCGGTCGCCGTGAAGTCCGGCGTCGCGCGCAATCCGAACGCCGGATCGGCGATGTGCTCGCTCCTGAGGCGATACTCCCCGCCGAATGTGAGCCAGACGGATCCCTCCGTCGAGAGCGGGACATAGCGCAGCCGATCTATTCCCCGCAGCTCACTCGTTTTGACCGCTGGCGCATGACAGTCCTCCAGCCAGCGAAAAGCTTGCGGCGGGCACGCGCTGGCGGGCGACGCAGGTTGCGGTTCCGACCCGGAGGCGGCAGCCGGCAACAATGCCAGGAGCAGAGCGATACGCAAACCGATGCGATGGACGCCGAACACTGCGCTGCGAGTCTCACATCGGGCACGCGGCGCCAAGCTCGATCCAACGCGACAGCGCGACGACGAATTGATCGTGCGGCAGCGACACGGGTCGTCGCTGCGCGCCGGGTTGCCAGCCCCAGCGGACGAGCGCATCCCCGCTCATATGACGCAGCAGTGCCTCGAGATCGCGTCCGCCATTCTTCGCAGGATCTTTCAACACGCGACACAGCTCGCCAGCCGGAAGGTCTTCCCACGCCATGGTCAGCGGCGCGAGATGCCAATTGGGCGCGCCGGGGACGCCGGAAGCGTCCTGATTCGACGCCTGATGGCAAGTGCTGCACTGAAGCCCCGGCACGCCTTTACCATCGGCGCCGCGACTCACCAGGAATGCGTGACGATGGCGATCGTCGCCCTGCCGCGGAAAATCGCCGCGCGTATGGCAATTGAGACAGCGCGGATGCGTGAGCACGGGTGCAATGCGCTCGGCAAAGATCTGTCGTCCTTCGCGCACCGCAGCCTCATCTCCCGCGGCGCTTGGAGCGAGCCCGGCAGTTGCTGCGGACACGGCCATCGCCGCGAGTGCTCTGCCGACTGCGAACGCTCTCATGGTGCGGCTCCACCCGGCGCGCTGGTGGTTGCGTCGAGCGCCGCCGCTGCACGCATGATCGCCTTTTCTACACGTTGGTAGGTGCCGCAGCGACAGACGTTGGTGATGGCAGCCGCGATGTCGGCCCGGGTCGGGCGCGGTATTTCCGAGAGCAAGGCCGCGGCGCTCATGATCATGCCTGACTGACAATAGCCACATTGCGGCACCTGTTCGGCGATCCACGCGGCTTGCAAGGCGCGCCAGCGCGTTGGCGCGATTCCTTCGATCGTCATGATGGATTTGCCGCTCGCGGCTTCGATCGGGAACGAGCACGAACGCACAGCGCCGCCGTCGACGTGCACAGTGCACGCACCGCACGCTGCCACACCGCAGCCGAACTTCGTCCCCGTGAGCCCAAGCTGCTCGCGGATTACCCACAGGAGCGGCGTAGCCGCTTCGACCTGCACCACGCGCGCCCTGCCGTTCACTGTCAGTCGATAAGTCGGCACGAGCAACTCCTCATCGCGGTGACCTGCGGTCATCATCGCCACGCGCCCAGAGTGAGGCCATGGCGGCTCAACGGCATGGAACGCAACCGCTCGCCGCTCGCTGCGTAGATCGCGTTGGCAAGACTCGCTGCAACGGTAACAGGGCTGACTTCGCCGACGCCGCCGAGCTTGCCGCCGCCCTCGACGAATTCGGTGATCAGCTCCGGCGATTCCGCCAGATAAGGCATGACGTAGCGGTTGAGATTGTCCTGCACGACTCGTCCCTGCTCGAACGTGATTTCGGACTTGCAGCCCGCCAGGCCGAATACGACGCCGCCTTCGATGCCCGCAGCGGCGATCAACGGATCGAGCACGCGTCCGCAGTCCACGACCGAAACCACGCGCTTGACATGCACCTGCCCGTCCGATACCGCGACGTCGGTCACCTGCGCGATCAGGCTGCCGAAGGCGGCTGCGAAGGCAACGCCCTTGCCTGCGCCGGACGCGCGCGGTTTTTGCCATTCGGCGAGCGCCGCAGCGCGCTCGAGCACGCGCAGAGCACGAGGGTTCGCCGCGAGCAGCCGTTGCCGATAGGCGAGCGGATCGACACCCGCCGCCGCCGCGATCTCGTCGATGAAGCTTTCGAGCGCGAAGATGTTCGGACCGTAGCCGGTCGCGCGCAGCACCGAAGTGGGGATCGGCACGTCCATCAAATGGAAATCGACCCGCCGATGCTCGACCTCGTAAGGCCATTCAGTCATTCCTTCCAGCGCGCTCGGGTCTATTTTCTGGTCTCGCAGAACTGGCGCAATGCCGGGGAACACCGGTAGCAGAATCGTCGGCGAGACGACGCGCGCATGGAGCGCCTGCAGCAGACCCGCTCCATCGAGAGCCGCGCGCAAGCGCACCAGCGTCGCCGGCCGGAACTGATCGCGCCGCAGGTCTTCCTCGCGGTCCCAGATCGTCTTGACCGGTGCACCGACCGCCCTGGAGATCAGGGCAGCTTGCACGATGAAGTCGGGTATCAGCCGCCGGCCGAATCCGCCGCCGATGTATGGCGTGCGGTTGACTGCGATCTGCTTGTCTTCGAGGCCGAGCGCGGACTTGAGCGCGAAGAACGCCAGCTCCTGGCCCTGAGTGGGTGCCCAGACCTCGCAGCGCAGCGCGGTGACGTGCGCCGTGCAGTTCATCGGCTCCATCGTCGCGTGAGCGAGGAATGGGTTCTCGTAGTCCGCCGTCAGCGTTCGCGCACCTTGCGCCAGCTTGCGAAGCGCATCGCCTTGCTGCACCGGTGTCGCGAAGGGCCCCTGCTCGAGGCGGGCACGAAACTGCGCCATCAGCGCCGGACTGTCGAGCGCCGCGTTCGGACCGCCCTCGAATTCGCATTTCATGACGGCGAGCGCGCGCCGCGCGCGCCAAAAGGTGTCGGCGACAACGGCGACGCCGCCCGGCACGGCCACCACTGCCTTGACCCCCGGCGAGCGTCTTGCCGCCGCTTCGTCGTAGCTCCTGAGCGAACCGCCGACGGTCGGGCTGGTACGCACCGCGGCGATCAGCATTCCAGGCACGGCGTAGTCGATGCCGAATACCGCAGAGCCGTCCACCTTCGCCGGCACATCGACGCGTGGCATGGCGCGCCCCAACCATCGAAGCTCTGCGTCCGCGCGCAACGTCGGATTCCTGGGCGGGTCCAGCTGAGCAGCGGCGGATGCAATGCGACCGAAGGAAATGCGGCGCTGAGAACCGCGCTCGACCACGAAGCCCTCGGAGGTTGCGCACATCTGTGGATCGATTCGCCAGTGGGAGGCAGCAGCGCGCACCAGCATGTCGCGCGCAGCTGCACCCATCGCGCGCATCAGGTCGTAGAAGGACTGCACGCTCTCGCTGTTGCCTGTGAACATCCAGTTCAGTCGCGGGTTGCGATAGGCCGGATCGTAAGGCGCAGTGACCAGCCGGACACTGGACCAGCTCGCGCCGAGCTCATCCGCAAGCAGCGAGGGCAGCGTCGTACTGATGCCTTGTCCAATCTCCGCTTGCGAGACGACGATCGTCACGGTCTCATCGGGCGCAACGCGCACCCACGCGTTGAGACCGGCTTCGCCAGACCGCGCCGCGCCCGAGCCATCGACCACGGCGGCCCATGCCGGCCACGAAGCTGACAACAGCAACGCGCCGGAGCCATGGCCGATGAGCTCGATGAAACGTCGGCGCGACAGCTCCGGTCCGTCGCAACCGGCGAAGCGGTCAGCGCAATCAGGTGCCATGCCCGGTCTCCCTGCCTCGTTCTGCTATTCTTCGTAAGTCACGGGAGCCGCCACAATGCTGAATCATCCCGGATCGTTGTCCAAGCGTCCCGGTGTGAACGCACGAGCAATCCGCAGCGATACCCTCGATGTGCTCGCAGAGGTGGTGCAGACGCTCGGACTGCGCACCCGCATCTTCTGTCGCTCGTCGCTGGGCGCGCCCTGGACGCTCGCGATGAGCCGCGGCGCGTTCGCACACTTTCATGCGATTCAGAAGGGCGACGCGTTTCTCCTGCTGACAGGCCGTGCGCCGCTGGCGCTGAAGGCCGGAGACCTGATCATCCTCATGCGCGGGCAGAGCCATTGGCTGGCGAGCAGTGCCAAGCGAACAGCGCCGGCCCTGCGTGTCTCCGCCACAGACGATGCGCGCTGTGCGGTGCTCGCCAACAGCAAGGAAGGCCCCCGGACTCAGATGCTGTGCGGCGCATTCTCGTTTATCCACCGGGAAGCTCACCCGCTCGGCGCATTGCTGCCCGAAATCATCCATATCCCGTCGGCAACTGCGGCTCCGCTCAAGGCGTCCATGCGCCTGCTTTGGCAGGAAGTCCGCGAACAGAGGCCCGGGTCGCGAGCCATCGCGACCCGCCTTACTGATTGCATCTTCATTCAGGCTCTGCGCGTGTTGCTGGAACAGGGCGACAGCGCACTCCCGGGATGGCTCGGCGCCTTACGCGATATGCACATTGGCCGCGCGCTGGCGCAGCTGCACGCGGATCCAGCTCGGGCGTGGACGGTCGCCGAGCTGGCGGGGCGAGTCGGCATGTCACGATCTCCCTTCGCCGCCCGCTTCAAACGCCTGGTCGGGATGCCGCCGCTCGGCTATCTCGCCGGGCTGCGGTTGCAAAAGGCAGCCGCCATGCTACTCGAGAGTCGACTCGCGCTCAGCGAAGTCGCCTCGGCCGCGGGCTATCAGTCGGAGTCCGCGTTCAGCAAAGTCTTTCGGCGCACGTTCGGCAGCCCGCCCGGCGCGTACCGCCGCGCTCTCGGTGGCAATGGCAGTCACGATGTGACCCAGGTCGCGGACAGCTAGCGTGCCCGCAGTCGCGCACTCGCACCGAGCGGCGCCCGCTGAAACGCAGCTTGCTTCTCTAGTACAGCTCGTTGCTCCTGTGTGGGGTGGTCTGAAGCGCCCTCGAGATGTCTGATGCTTTCCAGGAGGATCGTTTCAGCAGACAGCACCACGGGCCACCCGACGCGAGCACTGGCTCGCACGCCACGAGAGCAAGACAAGTGATAGTGCGTGCGAATGCTTTTAGCCTTCTTGGCACAAATCTCTCCCCGTCAGCCCGGTCACTTCGTCGGGCGGCACGGGCGAAATACCTTCTGATCGCGTCTGTCAGCATCACGGCAGTGCTGGTTTCCGCTGCTCCGGTTCGATCGGCCTGGGTCAGTCGAGCAACTGGACGACCAGCGCGGTCGCGAAGGGCAGTGCAAGCGAACCAGGCAGGATCAGGTTGAATTGCAGATTCGTGATCCAGCGGTCACGCTTGCTGCCGAACGCCGCAGCGGCCTGAGGTGCGTCGCGATACGGTCGTGTCAGACGCCTCACGAGCAGG